>JRYG01001583.1_pt1 | contig 25252 bp, 27 predicted proteins | sample 235341 | NCBI WGS metagenome assembly JRYG01 (sample SAMN03074218, study PRJNA261478) | activated sludge metagenome | biome: Wastewater Treatment Plant; feature: Wastewater; material: Activated sludge; isolation source: activated biomass of a wastewater treatment plant treating hydrocarbon... ...
TCAGGGTGAGCCCGAGCCCGAGCGCCTCGAGCGCAGCCGAATCTCCCCGGCAGGCGGCGAGTCCCTCGAGATCCTTCATCGGGATCAGCAGGGCCGGCAGTCCGGTCGATACGAGCTGGGCCGAGTAGCGGCTGTCGATCAACTCCTCGTCGATGCCGAGTACCGACGCAACCTTTGCGGTCGGGATGACCTCACCGAATTCGGCCGGCTCCTGGAGCACCGATGCCTCCCACACACCCTCCCCCAGCTGGCGGACGTCAACCGGCTGCAGGCCGACCCCGGTCTGCTGGGTGAAAGTCGTCCGGGGGATCTCACGTTCGATCGCGACCGCCACGGCCGTCCCGAGCGAAGGATGGCCGGCGAACGGGATCTCCTCGCTGATCGTCCAGATGCGGTTCCGGTAGTCGGCTCCGGTTTCGGACGGCGACTGAACGAAGGTCGTCTCCGAAAGGCCGGTTTCGCGCGCGAAGGCGAGCATCGCGGAATCTTCCAACCCGTCCGCATCGAGAACGACTGCGAGGCCGTTGCCCTCCAGCGGCGCTTCGGCGAAGACGTCGAGCCAGAAGAACGGATGAAACGAAACCGGCATCAGTCCTGGTCTCCGGTACCGGCATCGAGGCGCCGGAAAAGTCCGCCATGGTAGATCAGCGGTTCCGCCGGATCATCTTCCGCCTCCACCTCGAGGACTTCGCCGGTCACGATCACGTGGTCACCGCCCGGAATGACCTCCGCGACTTCGCAGACGACATGGGCCGGACCGCCTTCGATGATCGGAACCCCGAGGTGCTCACGCCAGCGCACGGTCGCCCACTTCTCCTCCTGTTCGGACTTGGTCGCGAAGATCTCTGCGGCCTCGCGCTGTCCCTCCCCGAGGACCGAGATGCCGAACCGGCCGGCCTCGCGGACCGCCTCCAGAGACCGGGACTCGAGGTCGAGGCAGACCAGCATCATCATCGGCTCGAGGGACAGGGAACAGACCGCCGACGCGGTCGCACCGGCCGGTCCCGAACTCTGGAATGCGGACACGACAGTCACTCCCGTGGGCAGCAATCCGACGGTCTGCCGGAACTCATTTCTGTCGGGAGCAGCCATCTGTTCGCCGCAGACAATATGATGCGCTCGCTGTGCGTGCCGTAGCCATCACAACACTTGCCATAGCCGCCGCCCTCAGCCTGTCCGCATGCGGATTCGGCGAAGAAGGGATCACGGTCTCGAAGGACTCGCCCGATTACGAGGGAGCGGAGCTCTTCGCCGCGAATTGCGCCGGCTGCCACACTCTGACCCCGGCGGGAACGCTGGGAACGGGCAACCGTGGAACGCGTGTCCAGGGTCCCAACCTGGACCAGCGCACCACGACCTACAAGTCGGCGCTTCACGCGATCCAGAACGGCGGCTACTCCGGAGCGATCATGCCCCAGAACATCGTCGTCGGTGAGGAAGCCGAGAAGGTGGCGAAGTTCGTCGCCGACTACGCAGGCTCGGACGCCGGTGAAGCCGGAGCCGAGGCTTACTCGCAGGAAATGGATGCTTCCGTCCCAGAGGACGAGAAGCCCAAGACCGGCACCTTCGGCGAGTAACCGGCGGCGGGGGCCGTGCTAGACCTCAAACTGATCCGCTCCGAACCCGAGCGGGTCAAGGCTGCGCTGGCGAGGAGAGGAGCCGCCGACCAGGTCGACGAGCTGCTTTCGCTTGACGAGCGCCGCCGTCAGCTCCTGCCGGAGATCGAGAGTGCCCGTGGGGAGCGCAAGAAGGAGTCCGAGAAGATCGGCGCCCTCAAGAAGGCCGGCGAAGACGCGACCGCCCAGATGGAGGCCGTGAGGCAGCTGAAGGGTCGCCTCGAGGAGATGGAAGGCGAGCTGGAAGGAGTCGAGGGACGGTTGAACGAGGTCGCCGCCTCGCTGCCCAACCTGCCGGATCCATCCAGCCCCGACGGCTTCACCGACGAGGATGCCGAGCTGGTCAGGGAAGTCGGCGACCTTCCCGATTTCGGATTCCAACCGAAGGACCACGTCGAACTGGCCGGCGACGGAATCGAACTCGAAGCGGCCGCGAGGGTGTCCGGCGCCCGGTTCGCTTACCTCAAGGGCGACCTCGTGATGCTGGAGTTCGCGCTGGTCCGCTGGGCCCTGGAGAAACTCCGGGCCGAGGGTCACGAGCCCGTGGTCCCGCCGATTCTCGTGCGAGAAGAAGCGTTGTTCGGAACCGGGTTCCTGCCCGGCGACCGTGACCAGATCTACGAACTCGAGAAGGACGAGCTCTACCTCGCCGGAACTTCCGAGGTTCCCCTGGCCGGCCTCCACGCCGACCAGATCCTCGAAGCGGACCAGCTACCGCTTCGATACGCCGGCTTCTCGAGCTGCTTCCGCCGCGAAGCCGGGGCCGCCGGCCGGGACACGCACGGGATCTTCAGGGTTCATCAGTTCGACAAGGTCGAAATGTTTTCCTTCGTGAAACCAGAGGATGCGACGGCCGAACACGAGAGGATCCTGGCGATCGAAGAAAGCGTTCTGGGCGATCTCGGTCTGCCCTACCGCGTGGTCAACGTTGCCGCCGGCGACCTTGGTGGCTCGGCAGCGAAGAAGTACGACTGCGAGGCCTGGATCCCGAGCCAGAACCGTTACCGCGAACTGACCTCCTGTTCCAACACGACCGACTTCCAGGCCCGACGAATCGGCTGCCGCTTCCGGCCCGAACCGGGTGCACCCCCGGAGTTCGCCAACACGCTGAACGGAACGGCGGTGGCGGTCGGTCGCACGATCATCGCCCTGCTCGAGAACCACCAGCAGGCAGACGGGTCGGTCCTGATCCCCGAGGTACTCACCGGCTACGGAGCACCAGAGCGCATCGGAGCGGCATGAACCAGATTCGGGTCCTGATCTGCGACGACCACTGGATCGTCCGGCAGGCGATCCGGCAGAGGATCGACGAGATCCCCGGGTTCGAGGTGGTCGGGGAAGTGGAGGATGGTGCCCAGGTCGTCGCCGCGGTGAGGGAGCACCGGCCTGACCTGCTGGTCATCGACGTCGAGATGCCGGGCGTGAACGGAATCGAAGCGATGATCCGGGTTCTCGGCCGCTGGCCGGAAATCAGGGTGCTGGTGTTCACCGCGCATGCCGAGGAGGATCTCGTCCGTCTCGCCTGGCGGGAAGGGGCCTCCGGCTTTCTGATGAAGTCGGCCGAGATCGAACAGATCCGGGAGGCCTGCGAGACCGTTGCCGCCGGGGAACGCTGGTTCCCGGGTTACGAGGACCGGCTCGGAGATGAAGACGAACTTCAACGCCTGAGGGCGCTCTCGGAGCGCGAAAGGGAGATCCTGGGATTGCTGGCCACGGGTATGAGGGCGCAGGGCGTGGCTGAAGAAATCGGCATTCAGCCGGCGACCGTCTACACGCACGTGAGGAACGTGGTCGCGAAGCTGGGCGTGGATACCCGCACCCAGGCCGTCGCGATCGCCACGAGGTACTCGTTCCTCGAGCCCGATGGGTCGTCAGGGACTACTTCTCGGCGAACTCCAGGGCGCAGCCGTTGATGCAGTAACGCTGACCGGTCGGACCGGGTCCGTCCGGGAAGACGTGACCGAGGTGCGCTTCGCAGTTGCGGCAGACCACTTCGGTGCGGGTCATCCCGTGGCTGTTGTCCTGGCGCAGTTCGACGTGCTCGAGGTTCGCCGGCTCGGTGAAGCTGGGCCAGCCGGTCCCCGAATCGAACTTGGCATCCGAGGAAAAGAGCTCCTGGCCGCAGCAGACGCAGGTGTAGGAGCCATTACGCTTGTTGTCCAGGTGGGGACCGGTAAAGGGCCTTTCCGTGGCTGCGTTGCGGGTCACTTCGTATGCCTCCGGGGAAAGTCTTTCCCGCAACTCCGCATCGCTCGGCTTAACCCGTGTTGAATCATCTGACATTGCCTGATCTCGCTTTCTTTTCGCCTGTCTCCAGAGTAGCCAAGCGGTCAAACCTGCTTGTGATCCTCCTGCTTGCCGCCTTGCTGCTTGCGCTCGGAGGACCGGCATCAGGCAACCGCAAGGCGGAAGCAGCGGGCCTGATCGCGCCGGTCAAGACCTGCCCCAACCGGACCGCAAGCGGTGGCCAGAAAGCGATGGCCAGGGCGCGCCAGTCGATGATCTGCATGGTCAACTACGCCCGCTCCAGGAAGGGCCTTGACCGGTACCGCATCCATCGGCAGCTGACCTGGTCCGCCAGTCGCAAGGCAATCGACATCCGCCGCTGCACCTTCAGCCACGAAGCCTGCGGACGCAAGTTCGACTTCTGGATCCGTCGGTCCGGCTACCTCGGTGACGGCGGTTGGGCGACCGGGGAGAACATCGCCTGGGGATCCGGCTATCTGGGCAACGTGCGTTCGATCTTCATCGCGTGGATGAAATCGACGGGCCACCGCAAGGCGATTCTCAGCCGAAGGTTCTCCGATGTCGGCGCCGGCGTCGTCAGGGGCACCTTCGAAGGCATCTCCGGGGCACGAGTCTGGGTGCTCCACTTCGGCGACAACTAAACCCCGGCGGGTGTCGCCAGCGACGGCCGGAGGCGTGTACCGGAGGAGGTGAACCGCGGCCAATAGCATTGGCCGCGTTGAACGGAAAGCGACCGGAGGAGACGCGTCATGTCGGATAACTCGGAACTCGACGTCCTGCTCGGGACCGAGCAGACCTTTCCCCCACCACCCGGGTTCGCGGCCGCCGCCGAGTTCAGGGATCCGGAAATCTACGCCCGCGCCGAGGCCGACCCTGAAGGATGGTGGGCGGACTGGGCGCGTGAACTCGATTGGATCGAGCCCTGGGAGTCGGTGCTCGACTGGTCCGACCCGCCCCACGCGACCTGGTTTGCCGGCGGCAAGCTGAACGTGAGCGCGAACTGTCTTGACCGGCACATCGCGGCCGGCAGAGCCGACCGGATCGCCTACCACTGGGAGGCGGAAGATGCCGGTCCGGATGACCGGCCGGTGACCGGGGTCGGCAGCGCCTCGGGGGGCCGGGTTTCGGTCACCTACGGCTGGCTCCACGAGCAGACCCAGAGACTCGCGAACGCACTGAAGGATCGGGGGGTCGGCAAGGGCGACGTGGTTGGCATCTTCATGCCGATGGTTCCCGAGGCAGCGGTCGCAATGCTCGCCTGTACCCGGGTCGGGGCAATCCACAACGTCGTTTTCGGTGGCTTCTCCGCAGACGCCCTGCGCGATCGGATGGAATCCTCCGAGGCGAAGGCGCTGATCACCGCCGACGCAACGCTCAGGCGCGGCAAGCCGATGCCGATGAAAGCGGCGATCGACGGTGCCCTCGAGGAACTGCCGGGGATGGAGACCGTGATCGTCTTCGACCGGTGCGGCACCGCCGCCCCGATGAAGGAGGGCCGGGACATCGGCTGGACCGAAGCCCTGGGGGCGGCCGATCCGGTCTGCGAACCCGAGGCGATGGACGCGGAGGATCCTCTCTTTCTCCTTTACACCTCGGGATCGACCGCCAAGCCCAAGGGGATCGTCCACACTACGGGGGGATACCTGACCCACGCCACGGCTACCCACCGGATGGTCTTCGACCTCAAGGCCGACGACGTCTACTGGTGCGCGGCGGACATCGGCTGGGTGACCGGGCACTCCTACATCGTCTACGCACCCCTGGCGAACGGTGCCAGCTCGGTCATGTTCGAAGGTGCCCCCGACTTTCCCGGTCGCGACCGCTGGTGGGAAATCGTCGAGCGTTACCGCGTGACCATCCTCTACACCGCCCCGACCGTGATCCGATCCTTCATGAAGTGGGGAGCAGACCTTCCGGCAGCCCACGACCTCACTTCGCTCAGGCTGCTCGGCTCGGTCGGCGAACCGATCAACCCCGAAGCCTGGCTCTGGTACCACGAGCACATCGGCGGCGGCCGCTGCCCGATCGTCGACACCTGGTGGCAGACCGAGACCGGCGCGATCATGATCTCGCCGCTGCCCGGAATCACGACCACAAAGCCGGGATCGGCGACCCGGCCACTGCCGGGCATATCGGCCGAGATCTACGACCACAACGGCGACGTGATCGAGGAGGGCGGAGGGAACCTGGTCCTGACCAGGCCGTGGCCGGGCATGGCCAGAACCCTTTTCGGGGAGCCCGAGCGTTTCGTCAGCACCTATTGGGAGACCTTCGGGGCGGACACCTACCTGGTCGGGGATGCCGCCCGGCGGGACGAGGACGGGTACTTCTGGATCGTCGGCCGGATCGACGACGTCATCAACGTCTCGGGGCACCGGCTTTCGACCATGGAGATCGAGTCGGCTCTGGTCTCTCATCCGGACGTCGCGGAAGCGGCTGTGATCGGGGTGCCGGACGAACAGACCGGCCAGGCGATCGTTGCCTTCGCGATCCCCAACGACGAGGCTCCAGGGGAATTCTCCGACGAGCTGAGGGAACACGTCGCCACCAGGATCGGCAAGCTGGCGCGCCCGAAGGAAATCTTCTTCACCGACGACCTTCCGAAGACCCGTTCCGGCAAGATCATGCGGCGGCTCCTTCGCGACATCGCCGACGGCAAGGAGCTCGGTGACATGAGCACCCTGAGGGACCCGAAGGTTATGGAGGAGATCGAAGCTCAGGTAGAGGAGAAGCATTGAACGACCTGTCCGAACGCCTTTCACACATCCCCGGGAACGAGCCTTCACCGGCCCTCGGCTACCTGATCTTCTTCATCGGGGTGACCATGGTCGCCTACGGCATAACCGCTCTCTGGTTCGGGATGAGGGACGTGATGGACGTCGGCGGTTACTGTGCCGAGGGCGGGCCCTATGTGAGTCGCCAGAGCTGCCCCGACAGCGCGGAGCTGCTGATGTTCACCGGGATCCCGGCCGGAGTCATCGGGCTGTTCATCGCCATGCTGGGCGGTGCCAAAGCGGCGAAGGGAGCCGCCGGTTTGCTGCTGCTCGCATGGCCGGCGCTCTTCATCTCGCTCGGCTTCAACTTCATCGATTACGCGATTGACCCGCCCGAGAACATGGACGGCACGGTTGGCTGGTGGATCTGTGGCGTGATCTTCGGCCTCATGGGCTTGCCGGCCTTGCTCGGGATACCGATGCTGGTGAAGGCGATTCAGCCGGAACGGCGAACCGCGGTACTGCTTGCCTTCGTGCTCGCGATCGGGGCCGGGATAGCACTCGGGATCGTGATCCGGGATGCGGCCGGCTGAGGCTCTCCAGCCAGATCAGTTCCGAAGCAGCCGCCGGACCATCACCGCGAGGTGCAGGGCGAGCACGGTGTCGCCGTCCCTGAGGTCGACGTCGAGCACCTCCTCGATTCGCGCCAGGCGGTGGTAGAGAGACTGCCGCTCGATCTCCAGTTCGGCTGCAGCTTCGGTCTTGCGCCCCCCGCTGTGGAGGTAGACCTCAAGCGTGTCGAGCAGGTCGCGCCCGCGTTCGCCTGGCAGATCGAGCAGCGGGCCGAGCCTCTCGTCACTGAACTGCACGAGCTCGGGACTTCCCCGCATCGAGAGCAGCAGCTGCCCGATCTCGGTCCGGCTTGCGTCATGCCAGGCCCGCACCGGTCCCGCCGCGCCGGCCTCCGCTGCGAAACGTGCCCTGACCAGGGCGGGCGCCAGCTCCTCCCAGCTTCCCGCTGCCCCTCCGATCGCCAGCGCGACCGAGGAGGGCTCGATCTCGTGTCGGGCCAGCACCCCGGCGAAGCGGCGGGCGAGCCGCTCGCGGGAGGCGACGTCGTCGGGTTCGGACCCGAGGGTGCCACGGTCGAGCACGCCGAGCACGCAATTGCCTCGAGAGCCGAGCAGGGCCGGCCGGTCAGGCTCCGCCATCGCCGCCCGAATCGCAGGCAGGAGCGACGCCCACGCCTGTTCGTACCCGACGCCCTGGTCCACCGCGTCCGGCCGCCAGACGGCGGCAACCGGGACGAGCTGGCCGTGCCTCCTCGGAAACCCGAGACTGGCCGCACGCCGTGCTGCCGCGAGCGGTTCCATCAGGCCTGCCGCCAGTTCGAAGAGCAGGTTTCCTCGCGAGCGCGCCCGTAGCTCCGCCTCCTCCCCGCCCCACATGAGGCCCAGCCCGACCGCGACTGCGGCGCGTTCGAGCGCGATCGGGGTGAAGCGGTCGAACTCCGCGTCGGCCTGGAGGGCGATCACCCGGCCCCAGGTCCTGCCTCGCACCATGACCGGCACGGCGACCGCCCCTTCGGCCTCGCCCGGGTCGCGGTCCGACCATTTGAGCCCTGACCAGGTGTCGACCACCTCGTCCTCCTGGCGGGTGACGGATCCGAGAGCCACGAGCTCCCCGCGGGCGTCCTCGAGCACCACCGGGTTGCCGATCCTGCGGGATACTTCGGCAAGGATCGCCTCTGCGGCCTCCCCTTCGAGAACCAGCCGGTCGAGGATCCGGTGAAGCTCCTCGCCCCTTCTGGCGAGCGCGTGACCCGAATCGAGCAGGCTGCCATTCACGACCTCGGAAACCTCGACGAAACGGATGCCCCGGCGGAAGGCGACCATCGGGATGCGACGGCGGTCCGCCTCGTCGACCAGCGCCTTCGGCAACTCGCGTTCCCAGGCGAAGCCGAGCTCGACCGCAACCCCCACCGCGCCCTCGGCTTCCAGATCACGGACGAAGCGGCGCTGCGCCGCAGCGTCGGAGCCGATCGAAACACCCGTGGTCAGGATCATTTCGCCGCCCCGCAACAGGTCGGATACGTCGGGAACGTCAAGCGGGTGAACCCAACGGACCTCGGCGTCCAGCCCCTCACGCCCGGCAACGAGTTCGGGCAGCCCGGCCTTGACGATCGGGAGCTCGATGAATTCGGCGACGGTCAGAGACTGCGAGGCCATGCCCGCATCGTCTCAGAACCGGTCTCGGTCAGTTCCGCTTCTTGCGCTTGCGACGCTCACCCTGCGGCCCGTCGTCCGGGCCGTCGGGATCGCCGCTGTCGAGGGTGTCGGGTTCCCCGATCTCTTCGGCCGTTCCGTCGATGACTTCCTCGTCTTCATCACTGGTGTCGCCGGGGAGCAGCCAGGGAACGGCTTCGCCGGCAGCCCAGGCGGGCGGACGGCCCCCGGGGATCCAGCCGGCAAGCAGCAGGCCCAGGTAGATGAACCAGGCGAAGGCGATGATCTGGAGCGTGGGCAGGATCAGGATCACGCCGACGGCCATGCCGAGCGAACCCCAGAAACGGGTCAGCAGGCCGACCCGCATCGCGTTGAGAGCGGTGTAGAAGAGCCCGATCAGGAAGCCGACCGCGCCGGAGCCGAGCAGGCCCAGCGCGAGACCGGAGAGACCCGATTCGGCGCGCAGGTCATCGGCCGCTTCATCGAGGCAGTCGGTCCTCTGCTCGTCGGTGACCGTGGAAGTCGCTCCCGACCCGCCGTCCGTGGCTGGTGGCGTGCCGGTTTCGCCGGTGACTCCCGTCGCACCGGTGCCCCCGGTGGTGCCCGTCGTGCCCGTGTTGCCAGTGGCTCCGGTCGTCCCCTGATTCTCGTCGGCCGCCTTCTGGAGGCACTCGGCCACTCCCTTGGTCGAGTCGCCCTCCCAGTCACCGGAAGCGGAGACCAGCGTGGCGGCACTGATGATGGTGCCCAGCCCGATGAAGGCCGGACCAACGATCGCGATCAGGATGAAGCCGCGGCGCATGCGCTCCGACCTGGCGAGCGCGGCCAGGAAGAGGAATGAAAGCGGGATCGCGAGCAGGGCGATGCCGACGCCCTGGATAACCGCACCGAACATCACGCTCGAGGAATGGTCCGAGATCGCCTCGAGGATCTCGGCCGAACCCTCGGGTGAGCCGAGGCCGGAACTGCCGACCAGCTGCCCGATGAAATACATCGCGACGCCGGCAACGGAAACGATGCCGGCGGGCAGGGTCCACTTCTTTTCTCTTGCGAGTGTCTCGGTCTCTGAACTCATGGCTTGGCCTTGCGGCCGGGCTAGCCTACCGGCCGGTCACTCCCGGAGCGTTCCTCTTCTTCGTCCCGGACCGGGTAGTACTCGTAATCGACGGGTTCGGCGATCCTCGAGATCTTCTCCCCGACCGCGAGCAGGATGTCGAGCAGTGGCGAAACGGCCACGATGGTCGACTCGATCCGGTCTCTGTCAGGGTCGGAGGAACTCACCGGTCAATACGCTACAGGCACCTTGACTGTCGATCTTCCCCATGTTCCCCTCGAAGCCGGGGCCGGCCCCGCCAATCCACCCTGCCCGGCCTGCGGCGAGCCGCTCTTTCCCTGGGTCGGCATGCCGGTGGCGACCGGAATCGCCCACCGCTGCGAAGCCTGCGGCCTGGGCGTGCTCAGCCATGGGGAGAAGTTCGACTTCGAGAAGCGACCCGGCGAAGATGACGGCAACGACCGCGGGCCGCGGATCAACTTCCATTTCGATCCTGGCAGCCCGGCCGATGCCCTCGCCGAGCTGGACAGCGACCGAGAAGACGACGGCTCGTACGCTTTCGCGAACCGTGATTCACTGACCTGCTGGCTGACCGGGGGTGCGTGGGTCGGTCTCGGAACCGACCGCCGCTACCGCTTCACGCCGAGGGCCGTTACCGACCTGGTCGCGACTCGCGATCAGGTTGTGACCAAGACACGCTGGCGCCCGCTCAAGGGCATCGCCGTGATGTGGCAGTCGGGAATCAACATGTTCACCTTCGGGCAGAACGTCGTCCTCGGCTCGCTCGGCCGGACCCATCTGGTCACCGGGGACCGCGGCTGGAAGCGCCTGCTGGACTGGTTCATCTCGGTCGTCCTGGCGGTCCCGGCCATGGTCTTTGCGGTTCCGCTGGAGTTGATCGGGATCGCCATGCGCAAGGGCAGCGTTGCCCGTTCAAGCGTCCAGGTTCTCTGAACGGGACCAGCGACCTCAGGGTCAGCCGATCAGCCGGGCCACTGCGTCCATGCCGTCCCGGCTGGAGCGGACCGACTCGGCGCCCGGCACCCGCTCGGTGACCGCCTCCGCCGCCCGCCGGAGCAGGGCCGGGGTTGACGGCAGGGTCACCACAGTCACCTCCGCTTCGAGAGTGGCCAGGCGCACCGGGTCAAGCGACCAGGCCGGCACCGCAGGCAGCTCGACCAGGAAAGCGCGGGCCGCCTGGTCGCCCCGGTCCGCCTGGGCGGAGAACCTTTCCGCCCCGGACCCCAGGGTGGGCAGGCCGCCGGCCAGGAACAGGTCGTAGGCCGCTGCCTCTCCGCCTTCCGAGGCGGCCTGCCGGATCTGATCGACGTCGGCTGACATTCCCTCGGTCGCGGCGCTGATCGCCCCGAACACCGGAGGCTCGATCAGGAAGGCCCGGGCGACCAGTTCCGGTTCCGCCAGGGCGAGCTCGAGACAGACGACTGCCCCGAAGCCGAGACCGATTGCGGTCACGGGGCCAGGGTCCAGTTCGCGCAGGAGGGACGCGATCTCGATCGACTGTTCGGCGATCGAGGTACGGCGATACTCGTTGGCGGGTATCGACTCCCCCCAGCCGCGCCGGTCGACAGTGATCAGCCTCCAGTCGCCGGCCAGCGTTCCAACCGTGGAATCGAACACCGAGGAATCGGTGCCGGTCCCGTGGACCAGCAGGACCGGCGGCCCTTCACCGCGGTCGGTGAAGTGAAGCTCGCTCAGCGGAGTCCCTGGCGGGCTTCCCTGACCAACGTCACGGCTTCGGGAAAGACGACGCGAATCGCGTCCCTGACCTGCATCGCCTGCTGGTCCGAGCTGCCAGTCAGCTCGAGCCGGCCGATCGAGGCGACGGTCATCTCGACCGCCAGCCGGATCGCGTTGTCAGCCCAGGCAACCTCCTGCGAGGACTGCATCTGGTCTGCCATTTCCTGCATCCGGGCCCTGAGCTCGTCCGGGTCGCCAAACATGTTGAACGGTGAACCTTCCATGAGACCAATCTACCGGCCCCGGCCTGCCGGGCGGTGAGTCGGCCCTCTGCTCCGATCGCCCTTCGCATCTGTCGAAGGTTTGGAGGATTTGCCAAGAGGTCCTGAAGTTGTTGCACCCGGCACACCACCCTTGAGCCGACCGGCCCTAGCTTGGTCGCATGCGGAATCAGGACCACTGCGATGACCGGGGTTCGGCCACGGTCGAACAGGTGGGCATCGTGCTCGTGCTCGCCCTGGTCTTCGCCGGCCTCGTTGCCTTCGGTCTTTCGGGTCGCGGTGATCCGCCCGGCCACGGACTTGGAATCCGGATCGCGAACCGCATCGCCTGCGGCCCCCGGGAGCCGGGCAGCTGTCGACAGCATCCGACAGTCTCCGCCTACGGCTGGGATCTGGCCCGGGCCATCAGGTGGCTTGCTCCTCCACCAACCGGAGCGGTCTCGGACCAGGGCACCCTTCTGGTGCCGGTCGACTTCCGCTACTGCCAGAGAGCCAGTTGTGCGGTGCCGTCCGGGGACGGTCGACTGACCACGGCCAACCGGAGGCTCACCCTCTTCACCGAGGTGACTGCACTGGAACGCGGTTCCTGGCAGATCAGGTACTGGTTCTACCGGCCGTCGATCGGCTGGGCGTCGGTTGACCGGAGGGCGGGAGCAGCCGAGATCGAAGCGGCATCTGGGACCAGGGTCTTGCTCGAGGACAGTCCGCGCCTGGTTCCGCTCGAGATCCTGCCCGGCCGCAACCACTACGACTTCCCTCCCGGAGACGACCCTCCCTGGCGCTGGAAGGTGAAGCCGGAACATCGCGGCTGGTCAGCCTGAAATCACCAGACGACGTCGTGCTCCTCCATCACGCCGGCCCCGGCGGCGAGCCCGATTCCATCGAGACTGCCGCTGAAGGTGCCGAAGCGATGGACGTAGTCGGACCGGACGAGGCCGAAGTTGTCGTGTCGCCTGCGCTCCGCCTTGCCGTCGGCGAACCGGAGCCCCTCGCCGGGTGAATCGCCCTCGAACAGAACCGACTCGAGCCCGTCGAAACGAACCGGTGCCGGCTCGTGGGGGACGCCATCCACCCAGACCGCGCGCTCGCTCCTGGTCTCGGGGTCGTTGATCCCCTCGACCAGGTTCCAGCCGAGGGCGCGGCCGTCGTCCGACGTGCCGATTCCGGCAGACCAGAACCAGGCGGTGTGCCTGGCGTGGAAGCCCGCGGACTCGTCGTCCACGCCGAAACCCTCTACCCGCAGGTGCCGGTCACCGATGTCAACGGTCCCGCTGACTGGAACCCCGGCCCGCTTGCGGGTCCAGCCCCACCCGCGTCCGCTGGGGCCCACCACCTCGATCGGCTCGCTCGGGCCAAACTCGAGTGCCGCCTGCACCTGGCCGGTCCGGATCTCGACGTGGGGACCGTCGAGTATCACCTCGGTTCCGCCCGGACGCAGCCGGGTGTGTTCGATGTGCCGCCCCTTGCCGCCATCAGCGTGGCGGTCCCAGACCGACCAGAAACTCTGCCTGAACACCCCGATCGTGGCGATGCCCGCGCAAAGCATTACTTCGTCGCCGTAAAAACCGACGTAGCGCCAGCGCTTGCGCATCAGTCCCCTGTGAAGGAGCGGCAGCCTGGCGGGCGGAATCGGCAGGTCGGGTCGACCTTCGCCGGGGCCGCGCCATGAGATCGCGCCTTGCCCGTGAGCTTCCGCCGCATCGGCAGACACGTCCAGAGCCACGACGAAGGGGATCGCACCTGCCATTCCCGGCTACACTACCCGGCCGTGTCAGAAACCGCCGATACATCAGTGACCGCCCCCGAGGCCACCTACGACCCCGCCGATGACGCGATGTGCTCTCGCGCCCGGGAGCGCTTCACATCCGATCGCAACCGCCGCCTGCCCCGGCGCCGGAGCAAGACGGCAACCCTCCCGAACATGATCATCATCGGCGGCCTCAAGTGCGGCACCACGTCGATTCACCACTACCTCGGCCTCCACCCGGAGATCCACATGTCGAAGCCGAAGGAACTCAACTTCTTCGCCGCCGAGCAGAATTGGGATCTCGGCTTCGACTGGTACGAGAATCGCTTCGACAACACTGTGAAGATCAACGGCGAGTCCTCGCCTCACTACACGAACCGCCCCCGCTTCAACGGCGTTGCCGAGCGTATCCACAAGCACATCCCGGACGTGAAGCTGATCTACATGGTCCGCGACCCGATCAAGCGGATCCTCTCCCACTGGGTCCACGCGACCGGCGCCGGATACGAGACCCGCGATTTCGAGCCGACCCTGGAATTGCCGGACACCGCCTACATCCAGCGCTCGATGTACTGGATGCAGCTGCAGCCGTACCTCGAGTACTTCGACCGCGACCAGATAGAGATCATCACGCAGGAGGATCTCGGCAGGAAGCGCGACGAAACGATGCGCCAGGCCTTCAGCTTCCTCGGCGTGGACGAGAACTTCACCTCGGAGCAGTGGGACCGCCAGTGGGAGAAGTCGTCGGCCAAACACGACGACAAGTACCAGTTCATGGAGAAGCTGATCAAGCTTCCCGGCTTCCGTGCCTTCGACCGGAACTTCGATCGGCTGCCGGAGTCGATGCGCTGGATGGTCGAGAAGGTCGTGCATGACCCGGACAAGCCCCCGGCTCCCAAGCCGGAGATCCCGGATCACCTCATGGAGACCCTGAAGGGTCGCTTCCGGGAGGACGTGGCCGGACTGAAGGAATGGTCCGGTCGCGACTTCGACGGCTGGTACGAGTACTGAGGCCAATCCGCCGGCCGGCCGATATCTTGGCCCCATGCGCCGGCTGATCCCCGATCCCGGTCCGACCGACCTCCAGTCCGAACTGGAGGCATACCGCCCTTTCGAGCAATCGCTCGAGGATCGTCCCTGGGTGGCGGCGAACATGATCTCCACCCTTGACGGTCGGGCTGCGATCAGCGGCCGCTCCAAGGAACTCGGGTCGGAGGCTGACACCGAGCAGTTGCTGGGCCTGAGAACCCGGTTCGACGCGGTGATGATCGGCGGAGGAACCATGCGGTCCGAGCGCTACGGCCGGATCATCTCGCGACCGGAGTATCGCGAGAGCCGCGAGAGGGAAGGACTCGACCCCGACGCCCTGGCGGTGATCGTCAGCGGCGAGCTGGACCTCCCCTGGGATGCCCCGCTCTTCACCAATGGCAATGGCCGGGTGCTGATCTTCACCCGCAAGCACTCGACACCCGAGACGGAGACACCGGTCGAACTGGTCACGATGGACGGCCTGATCGACTCCGCGGACGTGCTCTCCCACCTTCGCCGGAAGGAAGGAGTGCGCGCCGTGCTCTGCGAGGGCGGTCCGACGCTCTTCGGCCAGCTGGTGGCCAGGGACCTGATCGATGACTTCTTCCTGACGATCACTCCGGTCGTGACCGGAGGCGACGCGCCCCGCATCCTCGAGACCAATCTGCCTGACAAGGTGGATTTCAGGCTGGCCAGCCTGGCGGAAGCCGATGGCGACCTGTTCTGCCGGTACCGGAGGGCCTGACCCCAGAAAAAGTCCCGCGAGACGAGACGTTCCGTCTCGCGAGGGCTGCTGCGGGGTTGTGCGGTCGTGGTCAGGAACGGATCTCGCCCCCGTTTGACGCTGCAACACTTGCCCGGGTAGTAGCGTCCACCCCATGGATTTTGAACCCGGTTCCGAAGTAGAAAGTCTCCTAGAGCGCGTCCGGTCCTTCATGGACGAGCACATCTATCCGCGCGAAGCGGAGCTCCATCAGGCGATCGACGACGAAGTGAAGGCCGGAGTCGCCTATCCGGCAGAGCTCGTGAAGATTCGCGAGCAGGCGAAAGCGGAGGGGCTGTGGAACCTGTTCCTGCCCGACGAGGAGTACGGAGCCGGTCTCAACAACTGGCAGTACGCCTTTCTCTGCGAGGAGATGGGCCGGAGTCCGCTGGTCGCCCCGATGGCCTTCAACAGTGCCGCACCCGACACCGGCAACATGGAGATCCTGCTCGAGCACGGGACCGGTGAGCAGAAAGCCAGGTACCTGCAGCCGCTGGTCGACGGCGAGATCCGCAGCTGCTTCTCGATGACCGAGCCCGACACAGCCGGCTCGGATCCCACCGGCCTCGCCGCAACGGCGAGGCTGGACGGCGGCGAGTGGGTGATCAACGGACACAAGTGGTTCACCTCGGGGGCAGTCGGTGCCGAGTTCGCGATCGCAATGGTCAACACCGAGGAGAGCGACAACCCCTACGCGAACGCCTCGATGATCATTGTTCCGCTCGACGCGCCCGGGTTCAACATGGTCCGTGCGGTCCCGGTGATGGGTCACGACAAGGGGCCGGGACACTGCGAGATCCGCTACGAAGACTGTCGGGTCCCCGAGGAGAACCTCCTCGGTCAGCGCGGTGCCGGGTTCCTGATCGCCCAGGACCGGCTCGGGCCTGGCCGCATCCACCACTGCATGCGGGCGATCGGTACCGCGGAGCGCGCCCTCGAGATGATGTGCCTCCGGGCAGCCGACCGCGAGGCCTTCGGTGGACCGTTGGCCGACAAGCAGTTCGTCCAGGACTTCATCGCCAAGTCGAGGATGGAGATCGACCAGGCCCGCCTGCTTTCCCTGAACGCTGCATGGTTGATGGACACGGTCGGCAAGCGCGCCGCCCGCCAGCAGATCTCGATGATCAAGGTCGTCGCCGCGAACATGGTCATGGACGTTCTCGACCGGTCGCTTCAGGTCCACGGTTCGCTGGGCATGTCAGACGACACCCCGCTGGCCGCCATGTGGCGCTACAGCCGCATGCTGAAGCTCGCCGACGGCCCCGACGAGGTCCACAAGATGGTCATCGCCCGCAGGGAGGTCGGCCGCTTCCTCAAGAAACGTGCCGCCGCGACAGAACAGGCGGCCTGACCTCTGGGACCGCCACCTGGCGGAGCCGGCCCATCCATTCGTTGATCGAGTGGGCCGGCGGGTTCTCCTCGGAGGGCGGGTCGGACCCCGCCCGACTTACTTAAGCAATTCGATTGATCGCCTCGTCGGCTTGCCCGACGAGAAGATCGATCGTGGCCCGGGAGCGCTCAACGACGTCTCCGACCTCCTCGCCGTACTGGCCGGCAGCGAACCTCGCCAGCACACCCTCGGCAATAATCGCCAGCTTCCAGAACCCGAGCGCGACGAAGTAGTCGAGCTTCGAGATGTCGCGTCCGGTTATCTCGGCGTATAGCCCGGCCAGCTCGGCCCGCTTCGGGAATCCTGGCTCCACCGTGGCCGGCGTGATCAGGGGAATCGGCTCGTCGTCGGCCTCCCGCCAATAGACCATCAGCAATCCAAGGTCCGCCAGCGGCTCGCCGATCGTGCATAGTTCCCAGTCGACCACCGCCGCGACCTCGCCGGTCGGGCTGTAGATCACATTGTCAAGGCGATAGTCACCATGGACGAGGGTCGATGCCGACTGCGGCGGGGCCAGCTCGACAAGCCGCGCGTGGACGTCCTCGACCAGGGGCAGTTCACGGGTCTTTGATTTCTCCCACTGGCCCGACCAGCGCTTGAGCTGCCGCTGGACGTAACCGTCATGACGACCGAGGTCACCGAGTCCCACTTCCGCGACGTCGACAGAGTGGATCCTGGTCATGGTCTCGACCAGGCCCTCGCCTAGGCGGCGTCTTTGCTCCTCCGAGGGGAAGGCGGCGGCCTGTTCCGGACCGCGAATGACCGGGCCCTCCACGAACTCCATCACGTAGAAGGGCGCGCCGGTGACTTCCTCGTCGTCGCAGTAGCCGACCACCGGCGGAACCGGGACACCGGTGCCGTCGAGCGCGGTGACGACGCGTACTTCACGCCCCATGTCATGGGCGGAACCAAGCGTCTTGCCGAGGGGTGGCCGGCGCAGAACCCACCGCGATCCCCCCTGGTCAGTGACCAGGTAGGTGAGGTTGGACATCCCTCCGTGGATCTTCTCGTAGTCGAGCGGAGGCTCCAGGTCGGCGACCCGTTCCCTGAACCACTCCTCCAGCGGCCCCTGCGAAATCCCATCGGTTTGAGAGCTCATGCACAGAGACTATGAGTCAGGGCGCAACCGGGGACGCCAGCTAGTCTCTGGCCATGGATCAGGGAGACCGCTCGGTGAGGGAAGAGCTGGAACTGGTGCGCTGGACCAACGACACCCTGCCCAGTTCGGTGCTCGCGCTCGATGCGGACGGCATCATCGAGTACCGGAACGCGACCACCGTGGACATGGTTCCGACCCTCACAGTCGGCTCTCCCCTTCGCGAGGTGCTTGCCGGTCTGACGCATGAGGAGAAGATCGACCGTTTGCTGATCCGGCGGGAGATCACGACTTTCCGCGGCAGGCCGGACGGGCCGGAACTTCACTGGATCGTCTGGGACGGAGTGGAGAAGGACGGGCGCCTGGTGCTGACGGTCTGGGACACCGACTGGAACGACGCCATGAACGAGCGCCGGGCCGCATTCATGATGGCCGCCTCCCACGAACTCCGCAGCCCGCTGACTGCCCTTCAGGGTTTCGCGGAACTGCTCAACATGGACACTTCGAACCTGTCACCGGAACAGGTCGAGGCGGCGGAGATAATCGAGCGCACGGCCCGGCATCTGACCGTGCTGGTACAGGACGTCTTCGACCTCAGCCGAAACAGCTTCGGCGAGCTCCGCCTCAACCTCTGCGACGTGGATCTCGGCGGGGTCCTCGAGCCCCTGGTGACCTCGGCTTCAGCCGTGACTGAAGAACGCGGGCAGACCCTCACCTGCGAGGTCGAACCCGGCCTGCCGGTGATCAGGGCGGACGAGGCACGAACCATCCAGATGATTTCGAACCTGGTCAACAATGCCTCTTTTCACAATCCGGCCGGTACCAGCATCCGGGTCCGTGCCGGTGTCGAGGGAGAACACGTCACAGTCGAGGTCAGCGATGACGGGGACGGTCTGCCGTTTGACGACCCGGATGAGGCTTTCCGCAGTTTCAGGCGGGGAGCCGGTGTGACCGCAGGAGACCGGACCGGTTCCGGCATCGGACTCTCGGTGACCAAGCGCCTGATCCAGCTCCACCGGGGTGACATCCGGGTGGAATCCGATCCCGGCAACGGAACCAGCTTCACCCTGCTCTTTCCGATCGACCGGGAGAACGCGCTCACCCCGGGAGAACCGGGACCGGTTTGAGCCTGATCCTGGCCATTGAGGACTCTCCTGCGATAGCGCTGCTGCTGCGAAGGAGGCTCGAGATCGCCGGTTACTCGGTGGAGATCTCCTCTGATGGCACGCAGGCGCTTGAGCGCCTGGAGTCGGGCCTGATGCCCGACCTGGTGATCGCCGACGTCATGATGCCCGGGATGGACGGGCTGACGACGCTGGAGCGGGTACGGGAGCTCAGGCCCTCGGTGCCCGTGGTCCTCGTCACCGGTCAGGATCTTCACCCGCCCGAGAGGGAGAGGGCGGACGCGGTCTTCGCAAAGCCGATCGAGTTCGAGCCGCTGCTTGCCGAAATCGACCGGCTTTGCCGCCGGGCCGGCGAAGCCGGCAGTCCGGCTTAGCTACGGGCGATCTCGACCCGGATGGCGGAACCCTTGAGGCGCGTTCCGTCCAGGAACTCGACCGTCCGCTCGGCCACTTCCCCTTCAACCTCGACGAAGGAGAACCGCTCGAGCACCCGCACGTCGGCGACCTGGTCGTCCTCGAGCACGGCACCCTCCTTCAGGGCCCAGCGAAGATCCTCTTCGGTGATGTCCGAGCGGGAACCCCGGTTCACGAAGAGCTTCACGACCCCTTCGGGGGTCTCCGGGATCTCGACCTCCGGTTCTTCGGCCAGGGGAATCTCGACGACCTCGCCGACGTCCTCGACCTCCTCGACCAGCACTGCCGGCTGTTCGTCGAGCGGCACCGGCTTCTCGCCCCGGCGCTTGCGTCGGGGCGGACGGGCGTGTTCGATCCGGTCCTCAGGCTTCTCCCACTCCGTGATCGAGGCCTTCACATCCGACCTGATCTGCTCGAGGTCGCGCATCTGGTCGGGTGTCACGAAAGTGATCGCGCGACCCGTGCGGCCGGCGCGGCCGGTCCGGCCGATGCGGTGTACATAGGTTTCNNGCGGCCGGCGCGGCCGGTCCGGCCGATGCGGTGTACATAGGTTTCAGAACTGTTCGGGATGTCGTAATTGATGACGTGGGTGACGTGGTCGACGTCGAGGCCCCGGGCCGCGATGTCGGTCGCCACAAGCAGCCGGCAACGATGGTTCTTGAAGGCCAGCATCACGCCGTCCCGGACACCCTGACTCAAGTCACCGTGGAGCGCCTTGACGTCCAAGCCTCGGTTCTTAAGATCCCGCTCGAGTCTTGAAGCCCCGATCTTGGTCCGGCAGAAGAGGATCGCCTGCTCGGGGTCTTCTTCCTTGACCACGTCAACCAGCTTGTCGACCTTGGCCTTGCCGGCCACTTCGACATAAGCCTGTTCAATCGCGTCGACGGTCAGCGTCTTCGGGGTGATCGAGATCGTCACCGGGTCATACATGAAGGTGTCGGCGAGCCGCTTGATCGGCGGCGGCATGGTGGCCGAGAAGAGTGCCGTCTGGCGGCCGCTGGGGCACATGCGCAGGATCCGCTCCACGTCCTCGATGAATCCGAGGTCGAGCATCTCGTCGGCCTCGTCGAGAACGACGAAGCGGGCCGCGGTCAGCACCAGGGAGCGGCGGGAGATCAGGTCCTTCATGCGACCCACGGTGGCGACCACTACGTGAGCTCCGGAGCGGAGTTGAGCCTGCTGGCTGCGGATCGGTGCGCCGCCGAACACGGCGACGATCTCGATGTCGAGGTGCTCCGCATACGAACGAAGCGCCTGGGTCACCTGAATGCAGAGCTCGCGGGTCGGGGTGAGCACGATCGCCTGAACCTCGTCGTTGGCCGGATCGAGGTACTGCAGCATCGGCAGGCCGAAGGCTGCAGTCTTCCCGGTTCCGGTCTGGGCCTGGCCGATCACGTCATGGCCCGCCAGCAGCTCGGGGATTGCCTCCGCCTGGATCGGGCTGGGTTTGTCGAAGCCGATCTCGTCGATCGCCTGTTGGATCTGCGGGCTCAGCCCGAGATCCCTGAAAAGTTTCTCTTCTGTCTGTTCAGTCTGTTCTGTCATCTCTTTGGGTCCAGCAGCAGTTTGCCGACTGTCTTCCGTCCGGCAATGTCGCGATGGACCTGGCGGGCTTCCGAAAGGCCGAAAGTACCTCCGACCACGGCCTTCAATTCACCACGAGCGGTGGCGCCGAAGACCCGGTCTATCGAGTCCCGGGCGAGATCCGGCCGGGCCAGCAGGTGCATGAGCCAGAAGCCCGAAACACTGATGCTGTTCTTGAGCAGTTTGCCAGTCCTGACCTCGTTTTGCTCCCGGGTCGCGATTCCGACCACGATCATCCGGCCAAAAGGGCGCAGCGTGCCGAGCAACTGGTCGAAGGAACGGCCCCCCGCCATCTCGAGAACGAGGTCGACCTCGCCGCCGGCGGCCGCCACCACTTCCTCACCCAGCTGTTCGCTCCGCGAGTCGACGACCGCGTCTGCTCCCAGGTCGAGGACCAGCTGCTGCTTCTCCTCTCCCGAAGCGAGGCCGATGATCCGTCCCGCGCCCATCGAGCGGGCGAGCTGGACCGCAAGGCTCCCGGTACCGCCGGCCGCAGCGCCGACAACTACCGTCTCGCCCGCTTTCAGGTGGCCCGACAGCGTCAGCACCCCGTCCGCGGTGACGCCCTGGATCATGATTCCGGCGGCCTGCTCATCGTCGATCTCGTCCGGAATCCCGACCAGGGAGGATTCGGGCACTGCGATCCGCTCGGCATAGGCGCCGTTCGGGACCACTGCCGCCACCCGTCGGCCATCCCCGGTCACTCCGACGAACTCGATGCCGGGAACCAGCGGCAACGTCTGCCGGGCCACGTACTGGTCGTTGGTGATGTGGGTGTCGGAGAAGTTGACGCCCGTCCTCGTGATCTCGACCAGCACCTCCCCCTCGCCGGGCACCGGATCTGGCAGATCCACGAGATTCATCACCTCGGGACCGCCGAACTCTTCGATCAGGATCGCCTTCACGAGGTCATCTTTTCACGCTGATCAATACGATTCCGGCCATGTCACTGACCGTAGTCGGATCGATCGCCTTCGACGCGGTCGCAACCCCGTTCGGCGAGCGCGAGCGCATGCTCGGCGGCTCCGCAGTCCACTTCTCGCTGGCCGCCAGCTTCTTCACCGACGTCCGTGTCGTGGGCCCGGTCGGCGATGACTTCACCCAGGCTGAAATCGATGTTCTCGAGAACCGGGGTGTGATCACCGAGGACATCGAGCGCGTCAGCGGAGAAACCTTCTTCTGGAAGGGCCATTACGAGTACGACCTCAACACGGCCCACACCGACGACACCCGCCTGAACGTGTTCGGCGACTTCCAGCCCAAGCTGTCGGACAGCTCCACCGGGGCGGACATGCTGTTTTTGGCCAACATCCAGCCCGACCTTCAGCGCCAGGTCCGCGCGCAGTGCGACGGCGCCGGATTCGTCGGACTCGACACCATGAACCTTTGGATCGACACCGCCAGGGATTCCCTCGTTCAGGCGATTTCCGAAGTCGACTGCGTGCTGATCAACGACGCGGAGATACGCCAGCTGACCGGCGAGCCGAACCTCGCCCGGGCAGCTGCCGCCGTGATGGAAATGGGGCCCCGGGCGGTCATCGCCAAGCAGGGCGAATACGGAGCCGCCCTGTTCACTCCCGGAGGGTTCTTTGCCCTGCCGGGATTCCCGCTGGAGGACGTCCGCGATCCGACCGGCGCCGGCGACTCCTTCGCCGGCGGCTTCCTCGGATACCTGGACGGCGAGGCCGGAGAGATCGACGCCGGCACGCTTCGCACCGCGATGGGCTACGGAACGGTGCTCGCCTCCTTCAACGTCGAGGAGTTCGGGACCGAGCGGGTCAGCCGTCTCAGCCGCGACGAGATCGAGTCGCGCCTTCAGGCCCTGCGCTCAATGACGGAATTCAGCGCACCCGCCTGATCTGGTGGAGGTCGCTCGCGGCAACGGGCGAATCGGAGCGTTCGACGGGCTTCGCGCTTACGCCCTCCTGGCCATCGTCGCGATGCACATCTTCGGCATCGCCGGGGTGGTGGCGGTCGGCAAGGAAGACACGGTCAGCCGTGTTCTCTGGGTCCTGCTCGGGAACACGATCGACCTCTTCTTCGTGATCAGCGGGTTCCTGCTGTTCCTGCCGGTGCTGCGGCGGGGCGGACTCAGGGGAGGAGCCCTCCACTTCTATGCCCGCCGTGCCGCCCGGATCCAGCCGGAGTACTGGGCCTGCCTCGTGGCCGTCTTCCTGATGATCGTCCTGATCCCGGTGGCGTTCAGGCCGCCCGTGCCCGGTCCGGGGCAGGTCCTCCTGCATGTCTTTGACCTGCAGACGGCCGCGCGCCTCCTGGACCCCGAGCTGCAGGTCGGTTTCTGGATCGATGGCGCACTCTGGATGATTCCGGTGCTGGTCGGCCTCTACATTGCCTTCCCGCCTTTCGCGCGGCTGATGCTGCGCCACCCCTGGCTCGCGCTCCTGCTTTCGCTTGCCATGACGGTCGGCTGGAAGGTGCTCGCGCATGAGGCAAGTGGCCTCTTCGAGTGGCTGGCCGGGGGCGCCGCGACCGGGCAGCAGCGGCTGATAATCGCGGTGGAGCAGTCACCCTCGTTCGCCTGGTCCTTCGGCGTCGGCATGGTTGCCGCGTTGCTCTACCGGCGGGCCGAGGAGAGTCCCGGCAGCTGGTGGGAGAAGCGCCTGCTGCCTGCCGCCCTTGTCTTCGCGACCCTCCTCTGGATCCTCGTCGGGATCCGCTTCTCGCAGGAGGCGATGCTGACGACAACGGGATTCGACGGTTCCAGCCTCGGACGGACCCTGATCCTGCCGAACCTGGTCGGTACTGCCTGCCGCGGCGTCCTCGTGCTGGCGGTGGCGCTCGGCCCCGCCGTCGTGCTCCGGCTCTTCGACAACGGGTTCGCATCGATCGCAGCCAGGTTGAGCTACGGCGTCTATCTGATCCACCTTCCGATCGCCTTCTACGCGGCCCAGCTGCTCGACCTGCCACGCAATGGCGGTCTCGGCAGCGTGCTCGTCTGGGCCGCCGTCCTGATCCCGACGAGTGCGCTCTGGGCCTGGCTCTCGCACCGATACGTCGGTCAGCCCTCGATCGGGTGGACCGAGAAACGTCTGAAGGGGAAGGCGAACTGAAATACTGGTCCCGACAGAGAAAGAGATCAGGATTCGAGGAGAGGCATGTCGAGCGAACAGCAGAGTGAAGCGCCCGCGGAGAGCGACGTAGCTGGAGTAGCCACCGGGAGCGACACCCTTTCGGTCACCGACAACCGCACGGGCCGGACCTACGAGCTCCCGATCGAGGACGACACGATCAAGGCGCTCGACCTGCGCCAGATCAAGGTCCACGAAGATGACTTCGGGATGATGGCCTTCGACCCGGCCTTCACCAACACCGCTTCCTGCCGTTCCTCGATCACCTACATCGATGGTGAAGCAGGGATCCTCGAACACAGGGGCATCCCGATCGAGCAGCTCTGCGAACACTCCACCTACCTCGAGGTGGCGTACCTGCTGGTCTTCGGTGATCTGCCGACCCGGCCCCAGCTCGAAGCCTGGGTTCACGATGTCACTCATCACACTTTCGTCCACGAGGACATCAAGAAGTTCCTCACCGGCTTCCGTTACGACGCCCATCCGATGGGCATGCTGCTCGCCTCGACCGGCGCTCTTTCGACCTTCTACCCGGACGCCAACCAGATCCTCGATCCGATCGAGCGTTACCTGGCCACGATCCGCCTGATCGCCAAGATGCCGACCCTGGCGGCCTTCTCCTACCGCCACAACATGGGTCTTCCCTACGTCTATCCGGACAACGACCTCTCCTACCCGGAGAACTTCCTCTCGATGATGTTCAAGATGACCGAGACGAAGTACGAGCCGGACCCCCGACTCTCGAAGGCGATCGACGTCCTGTTCATCCTTCACGCCGATCACGAGCAGAATTGCTCGACCAGCGCGGTGCGCGGAGTGGGCTCTTCGGACGTCGACCCCTACTCGGCGGTTGCGGCGGGAATCGCCGCGCTCTACGGACGCCTTCACGGTGGCGCCAACGAGGCGGTGCTTCAGATGCTGCGGCGGATCGAGCGGGTGGAGAACATTCCCGACTTCCTCGAAGCGGTCAAGAACCGGGAAGAGAAACTGATGGGCTTCGGCCACCGGGTCTACAAGAACTACGACCCCAGGGCCCGCATCATCAAGAGCCATGCCGACGAGGTTTTCGAGGCGACCGAGTACAACCCGCTGGTCGAGCTGGCCACGGAACTCGAGAAGCAGGCCCTCGACGACGAGTTCTTCACCTCGCGCAAGCTCTATCCGAACGTCGACTTCTACTC
>JRYG01000319.1_pt1 | contig 25071 bp, 23 predicted proteins | sample 235341 | NCBI WGS metagenome assembly JRYG01 (sample SAMN03074218, study PRJNA261478) | activated sludge metagenome | biome: Wastewater Treatment Plant; feature: Wastewater; material: Activated sludge; isolation source: activated biomass of a wastewater treatment plant treating hydrocarbon... ...
CCCGCCGACGACCTGACCGACCCGTCGCCGGCGACCACCTTCGGCCACTTGGACGCAACCGTCGTGTTGTCCCGCGACATTGCCTCGCTCGGCATTTACCCGGCGGTGGATCCGCTCGATTCCACTTCGCGCCAGCTCGATCCCCTCGTCGTCGGCGAGGATCACTACACGACCGCGCGCCAGGTGCAAGCGACGCTGCAGCGCTACAAGGAGCTGCGCGACATCATCGCCATTCTCGGCATGGACGAGCTCTCGCCCGAGGACAAGCTGGTCGTCGCCCGGGCGCGCAAGATCCAGCGTTTCCTGTCTCAGCCGTTCTCGGTGGCCGAAAACTTCACCGGCCAGAAGGGCAAATACGTAGCGCTCAAGGAAACCATAAAGGGCTTCAAGGGCATCGTCGCCGGCGAATACGACCACCTGCCCGAGCAGGCGTTCTACATGGTCGGCGGCATCGAAGAGGTGGTCGAGAAGGCGAAGACCCTCCAATAACGCGCGCAGCCCCGCGCCGGGGCACGGCTCGATGCCGCCGCCTCGCGCCGGAACGGACACTCAGGAGAGCCTATGGCAATGACAGTGCATGTGGATGTGGTAAGCGCGGAAGAGTCGATCTATTCCGGGCTGGCGGAGTTCGTCGTCCTGCCGGGCGAGGTAGGCGAGCTGGGCATTCTGCCGGGCCACACACCGCTGATGACGCGCATCAAGCCCGGCGCCGTGCGCCTCAAAGTGCCCGGCCAGGCGGAGGAGGAGTTGATCTTCGTTGCCGGCGGCATGCTCGAGGTCCAGCCCAACATGGTGACCGTGCTCGCCGACACGGCGATCCGCGGCAAGGACCTGGACGAAGCCAAGGCAATGGAAGCGAAGAAGAAGGCGGAAGAGGCGATGGCCTCGCGCAGCTCCGAGCTTGAATACGCCAAGGCGCAAGCCGAGCTTGCTGAAGCGATTGCCCAGCTGGCGGCTATCCAGAAGCTGCGCAAGCGCGCACATTGACCCGCCCGGCGCGCCCAGCGCGAAGCAAAAAAACGGCAGCCTCGGCTGCCGTTTTTCTTGCCGCCGCTTGACTGGCCTGAATCGCTACTGGGGCCGCCTCAGCGTCAGTGCGCCGCGGATTTCGGCCAAGCCGTAGCCGACCGCCTTGTCATCGGGGTAGAGCTCCTTGAGCTTAGCCTGTACGGCGGGGGAGAGCCGATCCGGCGTGCCGTGGCAATTCAGGCAGAGATCCTGAGTCGGCAGCGCCTTCATGTAGCGATAGACCGACGTATTTCCCTCGGCCACCAGTTCGCCTTTCTCCAGCGCAGTCGGCTTCTCCCCGGCGGCCAGGCGTCGATCGAATTCCTCGAGAACCGCGCGCTCCCAAGCATCCGGCACCGCTTTTGCATTGCGGTTCCTGAGACTGACGCGACGGACGTTCCAGCCGGACTTCTCGGACGCCTCCTTGGCCATCTGCGGCGCCTTGTCCCGGCACACGGCTATGGCGCCTTCGGGCCCACCTTTCTTGATTTCCTCGTCAAGGACGTTCAGCAATTTGGGGGGTACGGCCCCCGCCACCTGCCTGGCTTCGTCCAACAGCCTGGCCTCATCGGCCGCCGCCGCCGCGCTACACGTTGCCGTCGTCGCCAGTGCTATCAGCATCGTTCTCAGCATCGTCTACTCCCTGGTGATCCTACGTGGAATGGTTGCGGCTGCGCGGCAGCGTTGGCAGTCGGGCGATGCGTTTGTCAAGTCGCTCGACATCGTCGCGCAGCGCATCCACCGCATCGAGAAAACCGCGCACATCGTCGCGCCGCGGCAGTGCCGGCTGTTCCTCGCGCAGGTATTCGACGACGTTTTGCGCAAGACTGCGCGCCGCCTGCTGCTGCCGTGCGGCGAAACCTTCCATAGCGCCCGCCAGGCGGTGCGCCGCCGCATCACCGACGATCCGGCTCAGATCCTCTTCGAAATCCCAACGCAGGCCACGAAGCACTGACCCCAGCGCATCGGCGAAATCGGCTGCGCCGACGACGCGCGCTTCGCGCATGAACGCGTCGTGGCCTTGCAAGGCGAGAAGCGGCGTGCCGGGCGGCAGTGCGATTCGAACATCGATCTGTCTGTCAGCAGTGGAGCTGCCAAGCAAGCCGTCCGGCCGGATCTCAAAGTCGAGTGTGATCGGCGCCAGTTCCAGACATGCGCGCTTGCCCGCAAAGGGCTTGAGCCGATCGCGGGCCCAACCGGCGTCCTTGAGCAGGTGGTTTAGCACTGCGATGGCACCGCGATCCAGCATGGCTACGGAAAAAGAATGGGGACTTTCGTCCCCATTCTATCACGACCATCAGGTGATGCTTATATTCACTGCATCTGCTCGATCCCGGCGATCACCCAGCCCGAGCTGCCATCTGCCGGCTTGACCAAGTGCCAAGCCTCGTCGAACGGCATCGGCGCAGCATCCGCCTGTTCTCGGATGCTGCCGTGGAAACGCACGCTCGCTACGTAGCGACCGTCCTCTTGGCTGACATCCAGCATCTCGGCGTCGAGGGCGACGACGTCGGTCTGCTGAAGCTGTGTGCCGCGCTCCTGCATTTGCAGTTTGATCTCGGCGAACATCTCAGGTGTGGTGAAGGTACGGATGTCCTCCAGGTTTCCAGCATCGTTCGCGGCTTGCAGGCGAATGAAATTGAGCTTTGCCTGGCGCAGGAAGCCCTCGCTGTCGAAACCGGCCAGGACATTTCGCTGCGCCGGGGACGATTCCAGCGTCGCGCCGGTGCCGAGCGGTGCCACCGGCTCGCGCCGCAGTTCCGTACCGATAGCCCCCACGCCCGCGCCGGCGTACTGCGACGTGCCGCCCGGCGCCTGCCGCTTGCGCAATAGCAACCGGATGACGAAGAACACGGCGACGACCACCAGCAACATCAGCAGCATTGACGCGAATTCCTCGCCCAAGCCGAGGTGGGACAACATGGCGGCCAGCCCTATGCCGGCGGCGATGCCCGCGATCGGGCCCAACCAGCGGCTCATGCCGCTGGGCTGTGCAGCCGGCGGCGTCGCGGCCGGCTTGGCGGCGGCGGCCGGGGCCGCGCTCGGGGCTGGCGCGGCACTCTGTGTCGGCGCAGCCGGCGCCGGTGGTGTGGCCTCACGCTTCATGACGCTGTCGCGCGTCATGCCGCTGCTGCGCCCTCCGCCGAGCCGTTTTGCCTCCGCGTCGGCGATGAACGTTCCCATGCCGACAGTTGCCGTGAGCAACGCGATAAACAGACGTTTCATGTAGGTTATGCCTCCTTCGGAAAATCAAAACTTGTAGCCGCGGTGCAACGCTACCACACCGGCGCTCAGATTGAAGTATTCGACGCGTTCGAACCCTGCCAGTTCCATCATCTGCTTCAGGCACTGCTGGTCGGGATGAACGCGGATGGACTCGGCCAGGTAGCGGTAGCTCTCAGCGTCGTTGACGACACGCCCGCCCAGCCAGGGCAAGACCTTGAACGAGTAGAAGTCATAAATCGGTGCCAACGGCGGCCAAATGCGGGAGAACTCCAGTACCAGCGCTCGACCGCCGGGCCGCAACACACGCCGCATCTCCGCCAGCGCACGGTCCTTGTCAGTCATGTTGCGCAGGCCAAATGCCACGGCGACGCAATCGAAGTAGTCGCCGGGGAACGGCAGCCGCTCACCGTTACACTGTGCGACCGGTAGCAGCCGACCCTGATCCACGATGCGATCCCGGCCACGGGACAGCATGGCGTGGTTGATGTCGGTTAGCCACACTTCCCCACGCTCGCCGACGCGCCTGGCAAACGCCAGGGAAAGGTCTGCCGTGCCGCCCGCGACGTCGAGAACCCTGTCGCCGGGCTTGACGCCGGAGAGCTCGACGGCAAATGCCTTCCACAAGCGGTGCATGCCGAACGACATCAGATCGTTCATCAGATCGTAGCGCTTGGCAACGGAGTTAAAGACGCCCGCAACGCGCTGCGCCTTGTCGCTTTCGTTGACGGTTTCGTAGCCGAAGTGGGTCCGCTTTTCCACGGCGATGCCTGGCGTCAGTGAGAGTGGCAACCGCCGTGTTTGCTTGACGGTTGCTGGGATACTGCGTCCGGATCGCGACTGGCGCCCGCTTCCTCCATTCGGGCCAGGTACTCGTTCCAAAGCGCTTCCCGGTTTTCGCCCAAGAGATACAGGTAATCCCAGGAATAAATGCCCGTATCGTGGCCGTCGGAAAAAGCAGGCTTGATGGCGTAGCTGCCGACCGGCTCGACGCTCACGATATCCACCTCCTTTTTGCCGACCTGCAATACTTCCTGCCCCGGCCCATGCCCGCGCACCTCCGCCGACGGCGAATACACGCGCAGGAACTCGTAGCTCAACTGAAAGCTCTTGCCATCGGCAAAAGCGATTTCCATCATGTGCGACTTGCGATGCAGCTTGATCTCGGTGGGTATCGGCGTACTCTTGTCGAGGCCGGCCATGTTCGTCTCCAGGCGATCCCGGGGGTGCTCATCATACCGCAGACTGGCGCATGCCTTAACCGCGCCGATTGCCGGGGTATTGACTGCCTGTAATCAAACTGTCACCGAACCGCCATAAACTGGACAGCGTGTCACAAACCCAAAACCGTCCATGCCCGCAACGATCCTGCTTGTCGAGGATGAACCGGCGATCCAGGAGCTGCTCGCCGTCAGTCTGACGCGCGCCGGGTACCACGTGCTGCGCGCCGGCGACGCCGAAGCCGCGCAGAAACTCGTGCGCGAAGCGCTGCCGGATCTGATTCTTCTCGACTGGATGCTGCCCGGAATGTCCGGCATTGAGCTTGCGCGCCGGCTGCGGGCAGAGGAGCGCACACGCGCGGTTCCATTGATCATGCTGACCGCGCGCAGCGACGAACAGGACAAGATCACCGGCCTGGAAACGGGCGCAGACGACTACATCACCAAACCCTTCAGCCCGCGCGAACTTGCCGCCCGCATCAAGGCGGTGCTGCGGCGCCGCGCACCGCAAGTCACCGAAGACGCCGTCGAAATCGGCAGCCTGCGCCTCGACCCGGCAACCCACCGCGTCACCTGCGGCAATCAGCCGATCGCACTCGGGCCGACCGAGTTCCGCCTGCTGCACTTCCTGATGACCCATCCCGAGCGGGTGCACAGTCGCCCCCAGCTCCTGGATCGGGTCTGGGGCGACCACGTTTTCGTCGAAGAGCGCACCGTGGATGTCCATATTCGACGCCTGCGCGGCGCGCTGGAACCGCTCGGTCTGGACGGCGTGATCCAGACCGTGCGTGGCAGCGGCTACCGTCTGTCGCGGCAGACCGACTGAATCGTCGCCTATTCGCACCTGACGCTGACGGCTTCGCCCATTCGCCGGCGTGGGATAATCGCAGCAGTCCGTTGCCTTCCGCCGCACCCTATCCGTGAACAACTTCTGGTTCCGGGCCGTGGTTCCGCTGGTCATGACTGCCTTGCTGGCGCTAACCGCATGGCCAGTGGTCGGACCGATCGGCGCACTGCTCATCGCAGTCGTCATCCTGTTGCTGCAGGTAATCGGACATCTGCGCAATCTCGACCGTTTGATGCACTGGTTGCGGCAGGTTCCCGGCGCACCCGCGCCGCCTGCGGCGGGCATCTGGAGTGAGATATTCTCGGCCCTGCAGCGCCGTGCCAAGCGCAATCTAGCTTTGCGTACCGACTTGTCGATGCGCCTGGAGCGATTCCGCGAGGCCGGCCAGGCTATGCCCGATGGTGTCGTCATCCTCTCCAGACAGAATGCCATCGAGTGGCTGAATGCTACGGCCGAGGATCACTTCGGGCTCAATCCAAGCCAAGACGTCGGCATGCTGATCACAAACCTGCTGCGCCAACCGGACTTCGTTGCCTACCTGAGCAGCGGCCAGTACGGCGAACCCTTGGTCATCCGCTCGATGCGCAGAATCGGACACACGCTGGCGCTGCAGGTGATCAGCTTCGGCGAGGATCAAAAACTCCTACTCTCGCGCGACATCACACAGCTGGAAAGGCTTGAGACCATGCGGCGCGACTTCATCGCCAACGTGTCGCACGAGCTGAAGACACCGCTCACCGTCGTGCTTGGCTTCATCGAGACCCTGATCGACGCGCATCCCAATTTACCGCACGAGGAAGCGGCGACCTATCTCAATCTGGCCATGCAACAGGCGCAGCGCATGCAGCGGCTGGTGGACGATTTGCTAACTCTATCGGCGCTGGAGACCGACAGTCCGCCGCCGAGCGAAGAACGGGTCGACATGCACGCGCTGCTTGCCGAAGTGCGCCGCGACTGCGAGGCACTGTCCGCGGGTCGTCATCGCATCGAAACGGATTTCGGCGCGCCGGCGGTCATCCTCGGCAGTGCCAAGGAGCTGCGCAGTGCCTTCGTCAACCTCGCCAGCAACGCCGTGCGCTACACGCCCGATGGCGGTGTCATCAAACTGACGTGGCGGCTCGACGACGGCGGTGGGACATTCAGCGTCGAGGACAACGGCATCGGAATCGAGGCGCAGCACATTCCGCGCCTGACCGAGCGCTTCTATCGCATCGATCGCGGCCGTTCCCGGGAAATGGGCGGCACCGGCCTGGGCTTGGCCATTGTCAAGCATGTCCTCACCCGCCACCAGGCGGCGCTCGACATCGCCAGCGAACCCGGTGGCGGCAGCCGCTTTACCTGCCGCTTCCCGGCGCGGCGGGTGTTTCCTGTCGTGGCAGCGGCGTAAAGCTGACGCGATCGAAATTGCTGCCCTGGGTGAGAAGCTCCTCCAATCTCACCTGCCTCGACTCCACGGTATAGATCTCGATCACGCGCTCCGGGCGGTACCAGCCGCGTGGCAGCACGAGGGAGTTCTTCTCCTTCAATGCTTCCACGGCCGGCAGGAGAAACGCGCGCACATAGCGTTCCGACGGCGAGACGGCGAGGCCGGTCGGGCGGACAGCGATCGCCTGGGGCGTGCCGGGCAGCACGAACACGCCGGCAAACAGGTTTCCTGTTCCCTGGAACATCAGCCAGCTTACCTTGCACAGCAGGAAGATCTTCGAATCCGGCGGGCGCAGGCCGATGAGTTCGCCATACTCGACACGGCAGCCGGCCTCCGAGCGCTGGAGCCGGAAACCGCTGACGGAGTGATCCACCACCTGCCAGTTCTCGAGCACGAAACCCATCTGCGCGGCATGCACGTGCAGCGGCTGTGCGGGGTCCACCATGTAGCGGAAGGTGACGATGGTGTCGAACTCGTCGCGCGAATAAACCCGGACATGATCCGGCTGAACGAATTCCGTGCCACCGACGTAGTAGTGGATCGCTTCAAACCCGTTGCAGATTTCGGCCACACCGGCGGCCGGGCGCCGGGGAAAGCGCCTCGCTGTCGCGGCCAGACACCAAGGGCGGAAAAGCTGCAGCAAGAGGCGGCCGCAGGCCGGTTCCTGGCAATCATCGCCGAGCCCGAGCGCCGACGGCGCAACCTTCTTTTTCAACTTGGACAGGATGCGCTGGATCTCCTGGGCCAGCGCCGTGCCGTCGAGCCGGCGCAGGGTTTCGCTGCGCGCCTGCTGGTCCATGGGTACCAGGCCGTGATCAAGCATCAGATCCACGCCGTAGGTGCGCGGCGGGTCGCTTTCGTCGGCGGGGGTGACAGCGACGAGCGCAGCGAAGCGCTGTGCCCAGCGACAGATCCACAGAAACTCCCGCGGACTGCGGCCGTAGGGATTGGCGAGATCGATCAGCAGCACCGCCGCGTAGGCCGCCTCGCAGGTTTCGTTCTGGGTTGCTTCATTGAGAGATTCCGGCACGGGCGTCCGGGCGACAGCCAACTCTTCGGCACGGGCGAAGTAGCCGTGCAGGTCCGCCCAGACGCCGCGCGGCAACTCGCGCCGGGCGCGGTAATACTCGACGATAGTTCGCCCGCTGTAATGGATGGAACGATGGCAGACCGTCGCCATGCGTGCCTGCGCGGCAGGGTCTTGCGCACCCAGCCGCGCCAGCTGGGCGTAGGAGCGGGCGACCGCCTGCCACAATCCGACGACGTGCCGCAATACTTCGTCATCGGTGCTGTCGGGTGGCAGAGGCTTGGCGGCGTAGCGTTCGGCCATCTGCTCGTGCACGAAGGCGAGCGGCATGCGCGCCGCCTCGAGGACCTCGAAGTAACCAATCGGCGCGGGCGGCGTGTTCTGCATGCCGCCGATGAGCGCGGAAAGGGTTTCGTATGCCAGCGGCAGGTTGGTGAGAGGCAACTGATCCAGCACCTTCCTGCATTGCTGGGGATCGGCGAAGTTCATGTCTCTGGGTATCATCTCGTACGCTACCCTTTGATCACAAAGGTTCGTATTCGGCGCGTTCGAAATCGGCTCCCCTGAGGAGCAGGCGCGTCAGGCGCAACCGCCGCCGTTCCGCCGCGCTGACCTCGACGATGCGCCCTGGCTGGTACCAGGTGAGCGGCACGACGATGCTGACCGGCGCCCCGCCAGTAGTGAGCGACGGCAGCAGAAACCCCTGCCGGAACCGCTCCTTGTCCGCGCCCGCGCCGACGAGCCGCAAGGCGATTGCGGTCGCCGGTCCAGGGAGGAGTATCACCCCGGCATGCAACTGCGCATCGCTGGATATCTTAACCCAGCGCATCGCACCGAGGAAAAAATCAGTCTCCCCCGCCGGGCGCACGGCGACGATGGCACCGGCGGTGACGCGGGCACCGGCGGCGCCCGCCGGGCGCATCAGCCGCAGCCCATTGGCGCTTTCGTCCAGCCGCTGCCAGGGCTCCGCGCCGTAACCCCTCTGTTCGGCGACCTCCGCGTCGCTGCAGGTGGCGAAATCGCCGAACATGGCGATTTCATGCGCCCGCTGGGATGACAGGGTCGCCGCGTCGTTGGGCGGCCGAAACACGTGACCGGAGACCTGATAATGCACTGCCTCGAAGCCCAAGGCTACCTCACACGGGGTCTCGGTCCTGCGGCGTGGCTCGCCGCGCGGGACACCACCCTGGCAACAATGCTCGTAGATATGGCGCAGCAGCAACTCGCATTCCGCGGCGGTGCAACCTTCGCCCAGGTTGAGCGCCGCCGGCGCCTCGCCGCGGCGCAAAGCCGAAAGACGCTTGCGGATGCTGTGGGCCATCCCTGTGAGCAACAGCCAGCGTGTCGCTTGCGCTTGGCCGGTCTTGGCGGCCGGCCGATCCGAGGTGCTGTCGATCATCAGCAATGATTGCGTTGCCTCCATCGGCGGTGCGGCAAGGATTTCGACCTTCGGACTCCAGCGCCGCAACCAGCGCAGAACGAGCCGCAATTGGCGCGGCGTCAGGTCGTACGGGCTGGCAGCATGCAACAACAGGGCAAGCACGTAGGCGGCTTGGACTTTTGCATCGATGCCGCCGCGTTTTTGCGCCGCGGCGAACGCCAAATGCAGCCGGCGCCAGAAACCGGAGGTCGGCTCATGCAGGGCGCGATAGTAGTCCATCAATTCGCCAGTCATGGCTGCGAGCGCACGTCGCGCCGCCAAGGCGGAATCGAAGCCGCTTTGGTTGGCCCCCGCCGGGCCGTCGTGGAGGCAGGCAAGGTAGCCATCCGCCAAGGTGCGCCAGAGCAGGATATTGGCATCGAGCGCCTCTCGTTCAGCCTCGTTTAACGGCAAGGGCCGGGCGGAGAAACGCCGCGCGCTTTCAGCCTGGGCAAAGCTCGCGGGCTCGCGCAGCACTTCGAGAATGGCGAGCAGTTCGGACGCCGGCATGGCGGCGCCGATGAGCGCAGGGAGGTTGCCGAGAATCACCGCCTGCAGACGCACGGGATTGGCACGTGGCTGCCGCGAGAGCCACTGGCGGCATCCGGCGGCATCCTTAAATGCGAGTGACACGTCTTGAAAGGTCATGGCCGGACTCCTGTCCATCACACCGCCCCCGCCCGATCCTCTGCCAACACCTCGACGATCGCGTCGCGCAGCTGTACCGTTTCGATCGCCGGCCGCGGCGGCGCCGTGTCCCGCTGTGCGGTGCTCCAGACCGGTTTGGGGAAATGGCGGTCGTCGGCAAAGCGCGGAATGACATGCCAGTGCAGGTGCGGCGTGACGTTGCCCAGGCTGGCCAGATTGATCTTGTCCGGGCGATACAGGGCGCGCAGCGCCGCCTCGGTGGCGCATACGACTGCCATGACGTGACGCCGCTCGGCTGCCGACAAATCCGTCATCTCGCGCACGTGGCGCGACCAGATGACGCGACAGAATCCTGGATAGTCCGGGTCGGCGACGCGGACGACGCGACACAGTCCATCCTGCCAGACGATTTCCCCACCGGCATTGTTACAAAACTCGCAGGGCGTCGAGGTCGTGGCCTTGGTCATCGGCGGCACCCTAGGGCAGTTCGGGATGACTACATCTTACGGCTTTCGCCGCCGCCGCTTGAGTGCCTGTGAGCTTTTTGACACCTGGGCGGTCTTCTTCAGCAAGAATTTCGGGGAGCAGGATCGTGATGGTGCCGCGCAGCCGCTGCAGAGTCGGTTTACTTGTCCTTGCCGTGATGCTCTCCGCCGAGGCGCGAGCGACGACATGTTCCGGCCAGAGCGGGCCGACGCGTGCGCTCCTGGTGGAGCTGTATACTTCGGAGGGCTGCAACAGCTGCCCGCCAGCGGACCGTTGGCTGAGCGGGCTGAGGCGGGAGCGGATCGATCCAGTCGTCGCGCTGGCCTTTCACGTGGACTACTGGGACTACCTCGGCTGGGCGGATCCCTTTGCCAACCGCGAGCATGCCCGGCGCCAGCGCGAAGCAGGTGTGCGCAACCGGCTGGCGACAATTTACACGCCGCAAGTTCTTGTCAATGGCCGGGACTTCCCTCAATGGCGCCACGCCGGCGCACTGACCGGCGCGGCCCGAGATAACCTGCCGCCCAAGGCGGATCTGCGGCTGAGCTGGTCTGCGAACGGACGCGGCTTGGCGTGGGACGCCGAAGCACTGATACGCGGCGGCGGGTCGGCAAACGACGCAGCTGCCTATGTAGCTATCGTTGAGCACAACCTGTCGAGCGAAGTCCGGGCCGGGGAAAACCGCGGCGAGCGGTTGCACCACGACTTTGTCGTGCGCGAGTTCTTTGGCCCTTACGCCTTCGACGGCAAAGGCGCGCTGCAGTTGCGGCGCGCTCTCCCGGCGCGGCCGGAGTGGAAGCGTGCCGACCTTGCGTTGGCGATGATTGTGCAGGCACGCACGAGCGGCGAGGTGCTGCAGGCGCTGATGGTTCCTGCCTGCGCCGCCGCACGCTGATTCGGCTTCGACCCGTCGGTCGTCAGCAGATCATGGCGTGGCGCGTGCGCCGTGGTATCGTCACGGCTCGCGTACCGACTTGTGAATGGAGTGCGGGTGATGGAGCAGACCCGGGCCGGCGCGCCGACGGAATCGACCCTGCGCGCGGCACTGTGCCAAGTGATCGACCCCGAGGCCGGCATGAACATCGTCGATCTCGGCTTGGTGTACGCCGTGCGTATGGAAACCAACCGGGTCGAAGTGGACCTGACTATGACCACCCCCGCCTGCCCCATGGGCGCCATGATTGTCGACGAGGCAGGGGCAGTACTGCGCCGGGAAGTGCCGGCCGGCATGGAGGTCGTCGTCAATTTGGTGTGGGAGCCGCCTTGGGTGCCGTCCATGATGAGCGAGCACGCCAGGAAGCACTTCGGCTGGAAGTGAGCGCATGCCCACGAGCCGCGACCTGGCGCCCGGCTGGCGCGCGCCGCTGCTGATCCTGGCGATGTTGTCCCTGCTGGCGGGGGCCGGAATGGGATTGGCTCGGCTCGGTTGGAGCATGCCGCAATCGCTCGGTGCATCGGCGGGTGGGCATGGCCCCCTCATGATCTGCGGCTTCTTCGGCACTGTCATCAGCCTGGAACGGGCCGTGGCCATTGGTTCGCGCTGGGCGTATCTCGGTCCTCTGTGTTCTGGATTGGGCGGGCTTGCCCTGATTTTGGGCGCAGAAGGTGCGGTCGCGGCGGCCGCATTGAGCGCAGGCAGTGCGATTCTGTTGCTCGCCTCCGTCTCGGTTTACCGGCGCCAGCGCGCATTGCATACCTTGACGTTGGTACTGGGTGCGGCCGCGTGGTTCGCCGGCAACCTGCTGTGGGTGGCCGGGCTCTCCATCCACGGCATCGTCTCCTTCTGGCTGTCGTTCCTCGTGCTGACCATCGCCGGTGAGCGCCTGGAACTGTCGCGCTTCCTGCCGCCCTCGCCGACGGCGCGGTTTACCTTCGCCGTACTCCTGGTAATCATGGTGGCCGGCATGGCGGCCTCGCTGGCCAATCTGCCGGTCGGCACGCTGATATTGGCGTTCGCGTTACTCGGATTGGCCTTCTGGCTACTGCGTCAGGACGTTGCCCGACGTACGATCGGGCAGCAGGGGTTGACGCGCTTCATCGCGGTCTGCTTGCTGTCGGGTTACGGCTGGCTGGCGGCGGGGGCGCTGATCGCTTGCCTGGCTGGCGGCATCCTGCCCGGACGCGCCGGTTACGACGCGGCCCTGCATGCGATCCTGCTCGGGTTCGTCTTCTCCATGGTGTTCGGTCACGCGCCGATCATCTTTCCGGCGGTGATACGGGTGCGCGTGCCATACTCGGGGCTGTTCTACGGCCCGCTGACGCTGCTGCATCTGTCCGTGGCAGTGCGCGTGCTCGGCGGACTGGGAGGCGAGGCGCACGTGCGCAACGCCGGTGGTCTGCTCAATGCTGCGGCGCTGCTGCTGTTCGTCGTCACGATGATCGCCGCCGTGCTGCGCGGCAGGCTCGCTCCCGAGCACGTCCGTTGACCTAGCGCGCGCGAACAGCCGTTGTCGTGGGCGCTTGCTAGGCGCTGTAAGCGACCACTTCGAAATCCGTGCCGCGGTGTACCAGTCTGGTCAGACGCACCGATTTCAGATCATCGTCGAAGATTTCGACGATACGACCTTGCCGCGAAAAGGTGGCGGGAATCACGACGCATGCCGGCTGGCGCGCGTGGGGCACCTCGGGCAGGAGGAAGCCGGGCTTGAAATGTTCGTTCGCCGGACCCAGGCCGGTCGGGCGCACGGAAACCGGCTGCGGCGTTCCCGCGAAGACCTGAATTCCCGCCTGCAGCTCGCCCGCGGCGGTCGCCATGATCCAACGCACGACGCCGAGCCGATAATCGCTGTTCTCGGCCGTCCGGAAGGCGATCAGCGTACCCGTCGCCATACGCGCACCGGGGTGATCCAGGGGCCGGGTGAGGCGCAACCCGCCGGGGCTTTCGTCGAGCCGGCGCCAGATCTCCGACAGGTCCACGCTGGATTGCAGGAAGTCCTCGTCGCTGTGGCCGAGCGGCTCGCCGAACATTGCATATTCCTGCCGCCGCCACCAGCTGTCGTAGACCACCGCCTGGTTCGGGGGCGAAAACGGCCGGCCGGTGAGCTGATGGTGGATGGCGGCGTGGCCAAACACGATCCACACCGGGTCGCCGGAGGCTTGGCGTGCCTCGGCTCGGGTGCCGCCCTTGGTGAGTTGCTCGTATAGGTAGCGCAACAGCGCCAGGCAGGTGTTCTCGGAGATGTCGTTGCCGAGACCCAGGGAGGCAGGCGTTGCACCCTCGCGCAGGGCGACGATATTGGCGTGGATCTGGCGCACCAGTACCGACATGTCAAGCCAGCGCACACTTTCGCGGATCACCGCGTCGCGCGTGGCCGGCCCGGTCGTGGCGAGATCGACGGCGAGCGGTTTGACCGGCGCGGCAGCGGGCGGATCGGCGACGACAACGACGGTCTTGCTCCACTCCGCCAGCCAGCGATGGATGGTTTGCAGCAACCGAGCACTGAGCTGAAACGGGCTGCCGGCATGCAGGAGCAGCGGCAGGACATAGGCTGCGCTCATGTCCTGGTCGCGCAGGCCCAGCCACTCCGTGGCGAGATGGTTACCATGCAGGCGCTGCCAGAAAGACGGCGGCGGTTCATGGGCGGCGCTGTAATAGTCAAACTGTTCCGCACCCAGCGTCTCCAGCGCACGCCGTGCAACCAGGGCCGCACGCGGCAGGATGCCCGCTTCGCCGTCGAGACAGGCTTGCAGGCAGAGCTGATAGCCATTGCAGAAGACTTGCCACAGCGTCCGATTGGCTTCGAGCGCCGAGTCTTCACCCGAATCGAGTGGCAGCGGGCGGCCAGAGAAGCGCCGGGCGCAGTCGCGCTGCGCGAACAGCACGCTATCCCGCAGCAGTTCCAGGAGTTCGAAACGCATCAGCGCCGGAAGCTTGCGCTGGTTGAGCAGAGAAAGCTGCTCGATCAGCGCCGCCTGGATCTTCGCGCCATTGGTCAGTGGCAGCGAGGCGAGCCAGCCGCGGCAGCCTGCAGGGTCGCTGAAGGCGAGCGGATCGGGCTCGCCCGAATGCGTCGCGGTGTGATCAAGCATTGCCGTGGGATCCTTTGCTCGTGTTATCGGGCGGGAGCGACTACACCTTTAGGATACCGCCGGACCCCAGCCCGACCAATAAGACTTCGGCGAAGCGGCTTGTAAAATTTTGTCTTACGCCGGTATCGGTGTTTGTCCTACATCCGGCGCCCGACTCAGGCCGTGGGCGGATCTGCTCGCTGCGGCAACGGCTCCGGGGTCACGGCGGTGGGTCGCACGCCCGCCGGCGCCCCTTCGCGGAACAGGGTGAGGGTTCCCGGCGCCATGGTGGTCCAGTTCTCGTTGTCCGTCAGCGCCGTGGTGGCGATGACGGCGACGCGGTCATCCGGCGTCGTCACTTCGCTGAAATCCACGGTCACATCCTGGTCCTTCAGGTGCGCGACGGCAAAGGGCGCCTGGCGCACGATGTACGCCAGCCGCGTCGAGCAATGGGCAAACAGGCAATTGCCATTGGACAGGAGGTAGTTGAATTCTCCGTACTGGCACAGCCCGGCAGTAAGCTCGCTGAGGGTTTCGTGCAAGACCTCAGGCGCGGGCTGGGTGTGGGGATAGCGCCGGCGCAGGCACTGCAGAAGGAAGCAGAAGGCCTGCTCCGAATCCGTCGTGCCCACCGGCAGGCAACAGCCGTCGAGCTGCGGCGAGAAATCCTTGAGGTTGCCGTTGTGGGCGAAGATCCAGTAGCGTCCCCAAAGCTCGCGCATGAACGGATGCGTGTTCTCGAGCGCCACCACACCCTGGGTCGCCTTGCGAATATGGGCGATGACGTTCATGGAGTGAATCGGATACTGGCGCACCAGCTCCGCCACCGGCGAGCTCATGCTCGGCTGTGCGTCGAGGAAAACCCGGCAGCCGACGCCCTCGAAGAAGGCGATGCCCCAGCCGTCGCGGTGCTGATCCGTCAGCCCGCCGCGCGCCTTGAAACCTTCGAAGGAAAAGCAGATATCGGTCGGCGTGTTGCAGTTCATGCCGAGCAACTGGCACATGGCGCGCTGAATCCGGTACGAGGACGGGAAAATGATAGCCCCAGACGCGCGGTCGCGGGAGTGGGGCCGCCGGCTTCCGGCGCGGACTACTCGCCGCTCAGGTGCAGCACCACCTCGCGCCGGTAGGCGGAGACGCGGTGTTCGTAGAGGTAGATGCCCTGCCAGGTGCCGAGCGCCGGCGCGCCGTCGATCACCGGAATCGACAGATGTGTCTGGGTCAGTGCCGCGCGCACGTGGGCCGGCATGTCGTCGGGGCCTTCCAGCGTGTGCTCGAACAAGGGATCGCCGTCCGGCACCAGCCGGCGCAGGAAGCGCTCCAGATCCGACTGCACGTCCGGATCGGCGTTTTCCTGGATGAGCAGACTGGCCGAAGTGTGGCGCACGAACAGGGTCAGAAGCCCGGTGCGAATACCCGACTCCCGGATCCAGGCGCGCACGCGCTCGGTGAATTCATGCAGGCCGCGGCCGCGGCTGGCGATCGTGATGGCAGTAGTAAGCTGGCGCATGGCGGTGATGTCCAATCCTCAGAGCAGCACCCGCTCGATGCCGCCGGCATTGGCCTGGCGTACGTAGTCCTGCAGCCAGTTCGGTCCGAGCAGACGCTGGGCCATTTCGACGACGATGTACTCGGCCTGGGCGGCGGCATCCTCGTCGTAGCGGCGCAGACCCTGCAGGCAGGCGGGGCAGGAGGTGAGGATCTTCAGCTCGCCCTGGAAGCCGTCGGCGCGCAAGCCGGCGGCGCCCTTCTCGATTTCCTCCTGCTTGCGAAACTTCACCTGGGTTGCCACGTCCGGGCGCGAGACGGCGAAGGATCCCGATTCACCGCAGCAGCGGTCGTTGAGATCCACGCGCTGGCCCATCAGCTGGTTCGCCACCCGGATGCCCGGGTAGGTCTTCATCGGCGTGTGGCAGGGCTCGTGGTACATGTAGCGCACGCCATCGATGCCGTCGAGCTTGACGCCCTTCTCCAGCAGGTACTCGTGGATGTCGAGCAGCCGGCAGCCGGGGAAGATGCGGTCGAACTCGTACTTCTGCAACTGATCCATGCAGGTGCCGCAGGAGACGATGACCGTCTTGATGTCGAGGTAGTTGAGCGTGTTCGCCACGCGATGGAATAGCACCCGGTTTTCCGTGGTGATCCTCTGGCCGGCGTCATCGTCGCCACTGGAGGTCTGGGGATAGCCGCAGCACAGGTAGCCCGGCGGCAGCACGCACTGGGCGCCGATGTCGAACAGCATCGCCTGGGTCGCCAGCCCCACCTGGGAAAACAGCCGCTCCGAGCCGCAGCCGGGGAAATAGAACACGGCGTCGGAATCCTCCGTCACCTTCGCCGGATTGCGGATGACCGGCACGATGGTCCGGTCCTCCAGGCCCAACAAGGCACGGGCAGTCTTCTTCGGCAGGCCCTGAGGCATCGGCCGATTGACGAGATGGATCACCTGGGCTTTAAGCGTCGGCCGACCCAGGGTTGCCGGTGGACGCCGGCGGCTGTCCTGGGTGAGCTGCAGCGCGTTGGCGATGCGGTGGCCGAGCCGCTGGGCCGAATAGCCCCAGCCGATCATGGCGGTGCGAATGAGCTTGATGGTGGCCGGGTCGGTGGCGTTGAGGAAGGCCATGGCCGCTGCCGTGCCGGGGTTGAACTTCTTCTTGCCCTCGCGCCGCAGGAAGTTGCGCATGGCGATGGACACATCGCCGTAGTCGATGTCCACCGGGCAGGGATGCACGCACTTGTGGCACACCGTGCAATGGTCGGCCACGTCGGAGAACTCGTCGAAGTGGCGCAGGCTGACGCCGCGGCGCGTCTGCTCCTCGTAGAGAAAGGCCTCGATCAGCAGCGACGTGCCGAGGATCTTGTTGCGCGGCGAGTAGAGCAGATTGGCGCGCGGCACGTGAGTGGTGCATACCGGTTTGCACTTGCCGCAGCGCAGGCAGGCCTTGATCGAATCGGCGATGCCGCCGATGTCCGATTGCTCCAGGATCAACGACTCGGCGCCGAGCAGATTGAACGACGGCGTGTAGGCGTTGCGCAGGTCCGCCCCGGGCAGCAGCTTGCCTTTGTTGAATCGCCCCTGCGGATCGATGCGCTGCTTGTAATCGGCGAAGGGACGGATTTCCTCTTCGGTCAGGAATTCCAGCTTGGTGATGCCGATGCCATGCTCGCCGGAAATCACGCCGCCAAGCCCGCGCGCCAGGTGCATGATGCGCTTCACGGCGGCATTGGCCTCTTGCAGCATGGCGTAGTTGTCGGAGTTGACCGGGATGTTGGTGTGCACGTTGCCGTCGCCGGCATGCATGTGCAGAGCGACAAAGACGCGTCCGCGCAAAACCTCGCTGTGAATGCCGTCAATGCGCTCCAGGATCGGGCGATACAGCGCGCCGTCGAAGATCGCCCGCAACTGCTGTCGCAGCTCCCCCTTCCAGGACACCCGGATCGAGTAGTCTTGCAGGCGGTGAAAAAGCATGAGCGGTGCAGGTAGTGGGACGAGGGGGCGCTCGCCCTCGCAGACAATGCCCAGCTCGGCGAAGCGCGGCTTCGCTGCGTCGAAGGGCAGATCGAGGTTGTCCAGCAGCCACTGCCAGCGGTAGCGCGTGCGCGCCACCAGCTCGAGGGCCGCTTCGCGCCGGTCCCAGATCAGCGCTTCCCGGTCGAGGTCGGCGTCGCCCAGGTGCAGCGGCAGTTCGCCGCGCAGGAACTCCGACAGGGCATCGCAGAGGCGCAGCTTATTTGCAATCGACAGCTCGATGTTGATGCGCTCGATGCCATCGCAATACTCGCCCATGCGTGCCAGGGGAATGACCACGTCCTCGTTGATCTTGAAGGCGTTGGTGTGGCGGGCAATGGCGGCGGTGCGGGCGCGGTCGAGCCAGAACTTCTTGCGCGTCTCCGCCGATACGGCGATAAAGCCCTCGCCATGGCGTGCATTGGCCATGCGCACCACCTCCGACGCCGCGCGCATGACGGCATCCTCATCCTCGCCGACGATGTCGCCGATCAGCACCATCTTCGGCCGGCCCGCGTCCTCGATCTTGCGCTTGGCCTTGGTGGCATAGCCGACAGCCTTGACGTAGCGTTCGTCCAGGTGCTCCAGCCCGGCCAGCACCGCACCCCCGGGTTTGCCGTCGAGGAAGTTCTTGATCTCGACGATGGAGGGCACCGCCTCGCGCACCTGGCCGAAGAACTCCAGGCAGAACGTACGCGTGTGCGGCGGCATCCGGTGCAGGATGAAGCGGGCGGAGGTAATGATGCCGTCGCAGCCCTCCTTCTGCACGCCGGGCAGACCGGAGAGAAACTTGTCGGTGACGTCCTTGCCCAGCCCGGCGCGGCGGAAGCTGTGCCCCGGAATCTCCAGGATCTGGGCCTCGCCGTAGGGCGTCTTGCCGTCGCGGCGGAAACGCTGGATGGAGAAGCGCGCCAGTTCCGTGTCGTGGATCTTGCCCAGGTTGTGGCCAAGTCGCGTCACTTCCAACGGATAGCCGTTTGTGTCCGCCATGCGCCAGGAAGCGAGATTGTCGAGCGCCGTTCCCCACAGCACCGCCTTCTTGCCGCCGGCATTCATGGCGATGTTGCCGCCGACGCAGGAAGCATCGGCCGAAGTCGGATCACAGGCGAATACGACGCCGGCGGCCTCGGCCGCCTCCATGGCGCGCCGGGTGACGACGCCGGCGCTGCAGTGGATCGTGGCGTAGGGCCGCTCGACGCCAGGCAGCACGACGTACTCGACCGGGCCGAGCGCGTCGAGCTTCTCGGTGTTGATGACCGCGGAATAAGGCGTGAGCGGCACGGCGCCGCCGGTGTAGCCGGTGCCGCCGCCTCGCGGAACGATCGACAGGCCGAGCTCGATGCAGCCGCGCACCAGCGGCGCCACTTCCTCCTCGCTGTCCGGACAGAGTACGACGAAGGGGTATTCGACCCGCCAGTCGGTGGCGTCCGTCACGTGCGTCACGCGCGACAGGCCGTCGAAGCAGATGTTGTCGCGACGCGTGTGGCGCGACAGGGTGCGCACGACATTGCGCCGCAACCGCTCCACCTCGTCGAAGCGGCCGGCGAAGCTGTCTACCGCCTTGTGCGCGGCTCCAAGCAGCAGCGCGACCTTTCTGCTGCGCTCGGTCGGCTCGCCATGGTTGGTCAGGGCGTCGTTGGCGCGGCGGCGCTTCTCCACCTCCCGCAACCGGTGGCGCAGGGCACCGACCAGTGCTTCGCGACGCTGCGGGTTGTCGATCAGATCGTCTTCGAGATAGGGATTGCGCTGCACTACCCAGATGTCGCCCAGCACTTCGTAGAGCATGCGCGCCGAGCGCCCGGTCACCCGCTCGGTGCGCAGTTCGTCGAGCGCCTGCCACGCCTCGTCGCCGAGCAGGCGAATAACGATCTCCCGGTCCGAGAACGAGGTGTAGTTGTAGGGAATCTCGCGCAGCCGCACGGTCATCGGGTAGTGGGGATGGTGAGGGAAAAAGCGCGTATTGTAGAACCGATCGGAACGCAACGGCCGTCCCACGCTGTCCCGTAGACGTCCGATGCCGGTCAATGTTTCCGGTGACCGGCCCCGATCGTTCGTGCCGCCCTTGCGCCGCGCCGGTAGAATGCCGTGAATGACCGGCGATCATCGAGGCCGCCGCGATCCGGAGGTGCCCATGCTCAAGGTTTTCGGCTGTCCCAATACGCGTTCGCTGCGCGTCGTCTGGGCCCTGGAGGAGATCGGCGTCGACTACGAGTATGTGAAGGTCGATCTGCGCAAAGGCGACGGACGACGTCCGCCTTACATCGACCTGAACCCGACCGGCAAGGTGCCCACGCTGGTGGATGGTGCCCTGACCTTGTCGGAGTCGGGCGCAATCTTGACCCACCTCGGCGAGCGCTTTCCCGCTGCGGCGCTAGTGCCCGGCGCTGACCGGCCGCTGCAGCGCGCCGCCTATTTCCAGTGGGCGTTCTTCGTCCTGTGCGAACTGGAACAGCCGCTGTGGACGCTGAGCAAGCATCGCTTCGCGCTGCCGGAGAAATGGCGCGTGGCGCAGATCGAGGATACGGCGCGTTGGGAGTTCGCCGTTGCGGCCAAGGTCCTGGACAAGCACATGCGGGGCCGGACGTTCGCCGTCGGCGAGCGCTTCAGCGCAGCGGACATCCTCATCGCCCACACCCTGCTCTGGGCGCGGTCGGCGAAGGTGACGTTCGACTTCCCGGCGCTGGCGAACTATGCCGATTCCATACTGGCACGGCCAGCGCTGGCGCGCGCCCGGGAACGGGAGGCAACGGCGTAGCGCGGACCGGCGTCAACGTTGCAGCTGCGATAGATCCCGCACCGCGCCCGTGTCGGCGCTGGTGGTCATCGCCGCGTAGGCCTGCAGCGCGGCCGACACCGCGCGCTTGCGATCCTTCGGCTTCCACGCGGCGGTGCCGCGCGCCGCCTGTGCCTGGCGGCGCCGCTCCAGGGTCTGCTCGTCGACGGCAAGGTGGATGGCGCGCGCCGGAATATCGATCTCGATCGTGTCACCGTCTTCGACCAGAGCGATGTCGCCGCCCATCGCCGCCTCGGGCGAGGCGTGTCCGATGGACAAGCCGGAGGTGCCGCCGGAAAAGCGGCCGTCGGTGAGCAGGGCGCATACCTTGCCCAGGTCCTTCGATTTCAGATAGGAGGTCGGATAAAGCATTTCCTGCATGCCAGGCCCGCCCTTTGGCCCCTCGTAGCGGATGACGACGACATTGCCCGGACGCACCTGGTCGCCGAGGATGCCGGCCACCGCGTCCTCCTGACTTTCGTAGACCCGCGCCTTGCCCGTGAATCTCAGGATCGATTCGTCCACCCCGGCCGTCTTGACGATGCAGCCGTTCCTGGCAAGGTTGCCGTAGAGCACCGCCAGCCCGCCATCCTGGCTGAAGGCGTTGGCGCGGTCGCGGATCACACCGTGGGTGCGGTCCATGTCCAGCTCCGGATAGCGGCGCGACTGGGAGAACGCGGTCTGCGTCGGGATGCCGCCCGGCGCGGCACGGTAAAACTCGAACACGCCGACGTCATGGGCGCGCATGATGTCGTGGTCGTCGAGGGCCGCGCCCAGCGTCGCGCTGTGCACGGTCGGCACGTCGCGGTGCAGCAGGCCGGCGCGGTCCAACTCGCCCAGGATGCCCATGATGCCTCCGGCACGATGCACGTCCTCGAGATGAACGTCGGCCTTGGCCGGCGCCACCTTGCACAGGCAGGGCACGCGCCGCGAGATGCGATCGATGTCCTTCATGGTGAAGTCCACGCCGGCCTCGCGCGCAGCGGCAAGCAGATGGAGCACGGTGTTGGTCGAACCGCCCATGGCCACGTCGAGGCTCATGGCGTTTTCGAAACTCTTGAAGCTGGCCACCGACCGCGGCAGGACGCTGGCGTCGTTGCCTTCGTAGTAGCGCTTCGCCAGTTCGACGGCCAGCCGCCCCGCCTTGAGGAAAAGCTGCTTGCGGTCGGCATGGGTGGCGAGCAGCGAACCATTGCCCGGCAGCGCGAGGCCCAGCGCCTCGGTCAGGCAGTTCATGGAGTTGGCGGTGAACATGCCGGAGCAGGAACCGCAGGTGGGACAGGCGGAGCGCTCGTATTCCTCCGCTTCGCCGTCGCTGACCTTGGCGTCGGCGGCTTTCACCATGGCGTCGATCAGATCCACCGCGATCACCTTGCCGCCCCAGTTCACCTTGCCGGCTTCCATTGGCCCGCCGGAGACGAATACGGTCGGGATGTTCAGCCGCAGCGATGCCATGAGCATGCCGGGCGTGATCTTGTCACAGTTGGAGATGCACACCAGCGCGTCGGCGCAGTGGGCGTTGACCATGTATTCGACGGAGTCGGCGATCAGCTCGCGCGAGGGCAGCGAGTAGAGCATGCCGCCGTGACCCATGGCGATGCCGTCGTCCACGGCGATGGTGCTGAACTCCTTGGCGACGCCGCCGGCGGCCTTGATCTCCCGCGCGACCAGTTGACCGAGATCCTTGAGATGCACATGCCCGGGTACGAACTGGGTAAAGGAGTTGGCAATGGCAATGATCGGTTTGCCGAAGTCACCATCGCCCATACCGGTGGCGCGCCACAAGGCGCGCGCGCCGGCCATGTTGCGGCCGTGGGTGGAAGTGCGGGAGCGGTACTCGGGCATAGTGTCCTCACGAATTGGCTGGTCCGGGGCGCAGGGCGGACTGCAGACAGCGGCAAGCGGCTAAAATCGCAATTTTAGTCCAATCCTCAGACAATGCTTGTCCATCCCCAGTTCGACCCCGTGGCGTTCAGCGTCGGCCCGGTCGCGGTGCGCTGGTACGGATTGATGTATCTCGTCGGCTGCGTGCTGTTCGTCGTGCTCGGCCGTTATCGCGCCAGGCGCAACGTGCTGTCGGGCTGGCTGCCGCGGGATATCGACGACCTGTTGTTCTATGGCGTGCTCGGCGCGATTCTCGGCGGTCGACTGGGCGAAGTATTGTTCTTCCAACCCGGCTATTACTTCGCCCATCCGCTGGAAATCCCGGCCGTCTGGAAGGGTGGCATGTCCTTTCACGGCGGGTTTCTCGGCGTGTTGGTGGCTATCACGTTCTACGCCCGCAAGTCGCAGCGGATCTGGCTGGACGTTACCGACTTTGTCGCGCCGCTGATTCCGCTCGGGCTGGCGGGGGGACGCATCGGCAACTTCATCAACGGTGAGCTGTGGGGCCGGCCAGCGGATGCCTCCTTGCCTTGGGCGATGGTCTTCCCGCAGGTCGATGCGTTGCCGCGCCATCCCTCGCAGCTCTACCAGGCCGGGCTGGAGGGGCTGACGCTGTTCGTCATCCTGTGGTGGTATTCAGCACGGCCGCGAGCGCGTGGCGCCGTGTCGGCGATCTTCCTCATCGGCTACGGTGTGCTGCGCTTCGTCGCCGAGTTCTTCCGCAATCCGGACGAGGGGGTCTTCGGCGTGCTGACCTATGGCATTTCCATGGGCCAGTGGCTGAGTGTGCCTATGATTGTTGCCGGCATCGCGCTGTTCGTGTGGTCGCAGCGACGCGCAGGCGCGCCCGGGCCGGGTGGCCGGCCCGCGGCGTGACGTGCCGAGTCGCTAGCAGCAGCTCCGGCTGGCCGGGGCGCTGAGCAGGGAAGTGGGCATGAGCGCCTGGAGAGAGCGGCGCGCAAAGCTGCGAATTGTCGGCAGCAGGGATTTCGAGAGATCCGCGCGGAAGCTCACTTGCTCCGCGCCGCTATGCTTGGCCGCGGCATAGGCCCGGGCATCGCCGTTGTCGGCAAAGACGATGATGGCAGGGGCGTAACCGGCAATGTTCAGCCGCCGGATGACGCTGACGATGTTGCGCGCATCCTCGCTCCAGCCGAGCACGATGACATCGGGCCGGTGGTGGATTACATGCCGCAGGCCGCTGTTGCAGTCCTGCTCCCATGCCACCAGTTCGAGCTGGCGCTGCAGGCCGATGAAGAAAGCCGCTGCTTCGCCGAACTTCCTGTCATGGTCGACCAGAAGCACGCGCAGGGGCGGCTGATCGTGACCGACGTGTGTTAGCACGTTCTTGCTCCAATCTTGTTCTCCGGGATGACCTCACATTACCGTGCGGCAAGGGCGGCGGCTATCCACCGCACGTTGGATCAGGGATGAGACGGGGGCGAATTGGTGCTAATACTTTCGGTGGGGTCGGTTTGCCTGGCTCTGTTCGGACTGACCGGCGTCGGCATGGCGATAGAGTCAACTCGGCGACGGTAGCCCAGGCCGCTTTGTCGGGGCCACATACCGCCTATCGTGCGCAATCAATCAGTCGATCGCTTGGTGTCACGACATCGCATTGCGAGCTAACGGATACCTGCTTGCTCCCCGTCGGGAGACAGTTGACGTTCTGCCGAAATGTCGCAGCGCCGACCTGAATACCCGGGCCATGTTACAGCGGTAATGGACGCTGTGAGCGCCGGAACGTTTTGCCGCGACGAAAGCTCCGAGATTGCCGTCGTCGGCGAATACAATGATTGCTGGTTTGTATTCCGTGTCGCTGAGCCGCCGCAGTTCGCGCACGCTCTCGCCCACGTCCCAGCTCCAACCGAACACGACCACGTCCGGGCGCACGTCTTCGGCATAGCGCACGGCGGAGCGGCAATCCGGCAGCCAGGCGACGAGCTCCATGTTCGGCTGCATGTCCACCAGCAGCCGCGCATCCGCGACGAAACGCCGGTCGTGGTCGATGATCAGCACGCGCTGCATCGGCTCGCTTGTCGGGCCCGGGGAAATCATCGTCTGCCTCTGCTCGAAGAATTGTCTCCGGGGCAACGTTACCCTCGGTGGCGGTGCGGCGATATAGGGGTTCCTCCGTTTCTTCTGTCAGACGAATTCCTACACAGCGACTGGGCGAGTCGGTTAAGCCCTTGGTGGCAGGACGGCGCGCCGCCGACGGAAATCACTGCTCCGGCCACCCGTTGCGTCCGACGGCAGCCGACGGTGGCGACGAGCCGCCGCGGCGCGTATCATGGATGCCGCCTTGTGGCGCAAAAAGGGAGGAAACCATGAGTGATCGACCGTTCAGAGTGCTGGGTATCCAACAAATCGCAATCGGCGGACTGGACAAGACGAAACTGCGCAAGTTCTGGGTGGACACAATGGGCTTGCGGGCGGTGAGCACGTTCAAAAGCGAGCGCGAGAACGTGGACGAAGACATCGCCGTGCTCGGCGGTGGTCCGTACAAGTGCGAGGTGGACCTGATGCAGCCGATTGACCCGGCCAAGAAGCCGGCGGTCAACGATCCGGCGCTGAACCACATCGGCCTGTGGATCGA
>JRYG01000391.1_pt1 | contig 25060 bp, 22 predicted proteins | sample 235341 | NCBI WGS metagenome assembly JRYG01 (sample SAMN03074218, study PRJNA261478) | activated sludge metagenome | biome: Wastewater Treatment Plant; feature: Wastewater; material: Activated sludge; isolation source: activated biomass of a wastewater treatment plant treating hydrocarbon... ...
AATTGCGCAACCACACCAGCACTGTCGAGCTGCCTTGAGTTCCGTAACAACGCCGGGCTTTTGCGCACATCAGTTCGCCAACTCCAATCTCTTCCACAACAGATCGGGAATAGGTCAAGCTGTCATCCCAGTGGCTTCATATGCGCTCTGAATCCATTGAAGCTAACTTTCCAAGGCAATAAAGCCTCGACCTCTTCACTATGGAACAACCGCAATAAAAAAGGCAGCTTGCAGCTGCCTTTTTTATTGCGGTGAAGCCTTGAAGCTCGCTTAACGCTTGCGCAACTTCTTGATCGCAGCCAGTTGAGCGATTGCCTCCGCCAACTCGGCTTGGGCGCGGGCGTAATCAAACTCCGACGAACGATTCTGCATGGCTTCCTCCGCCTTGCGCTTCGCTTCCTCGGCCTTCGCCTCATCCAGATCATGGCCGCGGATCGCCGTATCTGCCAGAACCGTCACCAAGTTCGGCTGCACCTCCAATAGCCCCCCGGCTACGAAGATCAACTCCTCCTCGGCCTGGTTGGGAACCTTGAGGCGCACCGCGCCCGGACGAATCCTGGTCATCAACGGCGTATGACCCGGCATCACACCAAGTTCGCCGGCGGCTCCTGGGAGCACCACAAACTCGGCAAGGCCGGAATAGATGAGCTCTTCCGCGCTCACCACATCCACATGCACTGTCATCGCCATATCAGCCTCTCTAGTGTCGCCCCTCCCGAAGGAGGGGCGCCGGTTACCCTCTTACTGCAGGGTCTTAGCCTTCTCGAAGGCTTCCTCGATGCCGCCGACCATGTAGAAGGCCTGTTCGGGCAGATGATCGCACTCGCCGGAAACAATCATCTTGAAGCCTTTGATGGTTTCCTTCAGAGGCACGTACTTGCCCGGAGAACCGGTAAACACCTCGGCCACGAAGAACGGCTGGGACAGGAAACGCTGGATCTTACGAGCGCGGGCCACGAGGAGCTTGTCCTCCGGCGCCAACTCGTCCATACCCAGAATCGCGATGATGTCCCGCAGTTCCTTGTAACGCTGCAGAGTCTGCTGAACGCCACGCGCAGTGCTGTAGTGCTCTTCACCCACAACCAGCGGATCCAACTGGCGGGAAGTGGAATCCAGCGGATCAACCGCAGGATAGATACCAAGCGCAGCGATGTCCCGGGACAACACGACTGTCGAATCCAAGTGAAGGAAGGTGGTCGCGGGCGACGGGTCAGTCAAGTCATCCGCAGGCACATACACTGCTTGGATCGAGGTAATTGAGCCACCCTTGGTGGAAGTGATCCGCTCCTGCAGGCGCCCCATTTCTTCCGCCAGCGTCGGCTGGTAGCCCACCGCGGAAGGCATACGACCCAGCAGCGCAGACACTTCGGTACCGGCCAGGGTGTAACGATAGATGTTATCCACGAAGAACAGGATGTCCCGGCCTTCGTCGCGGAAACGCTCGGCCATGGTCAGGCCCGTCAGCGCCACGCGCAGACGGTTCCCCGGGGGTTCGTTCATCTGACCGAACACCATCGCGACCTTGTCCAGAACGTTGGAGTCCTTCATCTCGTGGTAGAAGTCGTTCCCTTCACGGGTACGCTCACCCACGCCGGCAAACACCGACAAACCGCTATGCTGCTTCGCGATGTTGTTGATGAGCTCCATCATGTTCACGGTTTTGCCCACGCCGGCGCCACCGAACAGACCCACCTTACCGCCCTTGGCGAACGGACAGATCAAGTCGATCACCTTGATGCCGGTTTCGAGCAACTCCACAGACGGAGACAGCTCATCGAACTTGGGGGCCTTCTGGTGAATCGCCCGACGCTCGTCGGTGCCGATCGGACCCGCCTCATCAATAGGCCGCCCGAGCACGTCCATGATTCGACCCAGTGTTGCGTGGCCAACCGGTACAGAAATGCCCACACCGGTACCTCGCACCTTCATCCCCCGACGCAGACCGTCGGAAGACCCCAGCGCAATGGTACGCACCACGCCGTCACCCAACTGCTGCTGCACTTCGAACGTCAGGCCATCTTCGGCGGTGTGGCTGCCGGCTGCCTCGTCGAGCACGAGCGCGTCGTACACCTTCGGCATCTGCTCCCGGGGGAACTGGATGTCCACCACGGCGCCGATGCACTGAACGATAGTTCCTTGACTCATCGTCATTTCCTCAAAACTCTGATAAACCGTTACACCGCCGCCGCGCCGCCGACAATCTCGGAGAGCTCCTTCGTGATCGCCGCCTGCCGGGTCTTGTTATAGACCAGTTGCAGTTCGCCAATCACGTTCCCGGCATTATCGGACGCCGCCTTCATCGCCACCATGCGCGCGCTCTGCTCGGAAGCCATATTCTCCGCTACACCTTGATACACGAGCGCCTCCACGTACCGAACAAGCAAGTCGTCAATCACGACCTGAGCATCGGGCTCATAGAGATAATCCCACGTGCCCTCTGGGGCACCCAGGCGCTCGCCGGTCAGCGGGAGCAACTGCTCCACCACCGGCTCCTGCTTCATCGTATTGATGAAGCGGGTGTAAGCCAGATAAACGACATCGAGTTCGCCAGCCTGGAACGCATCCAATACGACCTTCACTGGTCCGATCAGCTTGTCCAAGTGCGGCGTGTCGCCGAGCTGCGTGACCTGGGACGCAACTTTTGCCCCCAAGCGCTGCATGAACCCCAGCCCCTTGTTGCCAATACAGCAAACACGGATTTCCTGGGCACCAGCGCCTTCCCACTCCCGCATCGAGTTGGTGACCTGGCGCAGCACGTTGGTGTTGAGACCGCCGCACAGACCCTTGTCGGTCGTCACGACGATCACCCCCACGCGCTTGGCGCCTTCTGCCTTCTCCAAAAACGGGTGCTTGTAGTCCGTGATGTTGGCCTGGGACAAGTTGGCGGCGAGACGGCGGATCTTGTCGGCATAGGGTCGAGCCGCACGCATCCGCTCCTGCGCTTTGCGCATCTTGGAAGCCGCGACCATCTCCATGGCCTTGGTGATCTTCTTCGTGTTCTGGACACTCTTGATCTTGTTACGGATCTCTTTACCGCTAGCCATATCCGTCTCCGTCGCCGCTTAAGCCCAGCTCTTCTTGAACTCTTCGATGGCGGCAGTCATGGCCTTCTCGCCGTCAGCATCCAGATCCTTGGACGACTCCACCTTGTCCATCAGTGCAGCGTGCTTGCTGGACATGAACTGGTGCAAGGCAGCCTCACAGGCCAGCGCCCGCTTGACTTCCACATCGTCGAAGAAACCCTTATTCACAGCGAGCAGCGTCACAGCCATTTCCGACACACGCATGGGCGCATATTGGGGCTGCTTCATCAACTCAGTGACCAAACGACCCCGCTCGAGCTGCTTCCGGGTCGCTTCGTCAAGGTCCGATGCGAACTGCGCAAACGCCGCGAGCTCGCGATATTGGGCCAGAGCTAGACGGACACCGCCACCGAGCTTCTTGATAACTTTAGTCTGAGCAGCACCACCGACTCGCGACACCGAAATACCGGCGTTGATCGCAGGGCGGATACCAGCGTTGAACAAGTCCGTTTCCAGGAAGATCTGACCGTCGGTAATGGAAATGACGTTGGTCGGCACGAAAGCGGACACGTCACCAGCCTGCGTCTCGATCACCGGCAGGGCGGTCAGGGAACCCGTCTTGCCTTTCACTTCACCGTTGGTGTAGCGCTCGACGTACTCCTCATTCACCCGAGCAGCACGCTCGAGCAGGCGGGAGTGCAGGTAGAACACGTCGCCAGGGTAGGCTTCGCGACCCGGGGGACGACGCAACAGCAGGGAGATCTGCCGGTAAGCCCAAGCCTGCTTGGTCAAATCGTCATACACCACCAGAGCGTCCTGACCGCGATCGCGGAAATACTCGCCCATCGTGCAGCCAGCGTAAGGTGCAATGAACTGCATCGCGGCGGATTCGGAAGCGGACGCGGCCACCACGATGGTGTACTTCATCGCGCCGTACTCTTCCAGCTTGCGCACCACGTTGGCGATCGTCGAGGCCTTTTGGCCCACCGCCACATAAATACAGATCATGTCCTGGCCTTTTTGGTTGATGATGGCATCAACCGCAACGGCCGTCTTCCCGGTCTGACGGTCACCAATGATCAACTCGCGCTGACCACGACCAATCGGAACCATGGAGTCGATCGACTTCAAACCAGTCTGCACCGGCTGTGAAACGGACCGGCGCCAAATCACGCCCGGAGCGACCTTTTCAATCTTGTCGGTCATCTTCGCGGGAATCGGGCCTTGGCCGTCAATCGGTTGGCCCAATGCATTGACCACACGACCGATCAGTTCGGGGCCGACCGGGACCTCAAGGATTCGCCCGGTACACTTCACCGGATTGCCTTCAGTGATGTGCTCGTACTCGCCCATCACCACAGCACCGACGGAATCGCGCTCCAGATTGAGCGCCAGCCCGAAGGTATTGCCGGGGAACTCCAGCATTTCGCCCTGCTGGACATCTGCAAGACCGTGAATGCGGCAGATACCGTCCGTCACGGAAACCACCGTGCCCTCGGTACGTGCCTGCGCGGCCAGCTGCAGGTTCTCGATCCGGCTCTTGATCAGGTCACTGATTTCAGAGGGGTTAAGATTCATCAGAAAACTCCTAATTCTTTAGCGCGGTGGCCATGGCGGCGAGCTTGCCGCGAACCGAGGCGTCAATCACTTTGTCGCCAACCGTGACGCGCACCCCCCCGAGCAACTCCGGCTCGACACTGACGGTCGCATCGATCTTGCAGCCGAACTTCTGCTCCAGATCTGCCACGAGCGTCTGCAGGGTGGCATCGTCCAGCGGGAACGCGGAGGAGACTTGCGCCTCCTTGACACCTTCGTGTTCGTTCTTGAGCGAAACGAACAGGTCACGGATCTCGGGTAGCACGCTCAAACGGTCGTTCTCGACCAGCACCTGGACGAAATTTCTTTGCTCGTCCGAAACGCCAGTCCCAACGACGTCGAGGAACAGCTGGCCCAGTTGAGAAGACGACAGATTCGGACTGGCGATGCACTCCGTCATCTGAGGGTCTTGCACAACAACAGCCATCCGGTCCAGTGCATCAGCCCAGGGCCCCAGCGCATTGCCCCCCTTTGCCAGCTGGTAGGCGGCTTCGGCGTAGGGGCGAGCGATGGTGACGTTCTCGGCCATGGTTACTGAAGTTCCTGTTTGAGGTTAGCCAACAGATCGGCGTGCACCTGCGGATTGATTTCGCGGCGCAAGATGCGCTCGGCACCGGCCACTGCCAGCGTGGCAACCTGATCGCGCAGAGCTTCCTTGGCACGCTGGGCAGCAACCCCGGCCTCTTGCTCCGCGGCTTCACGTGCCTGCGCAATAATGCGGGCCGCTTCCTGCCGGGCTTCATCGATCAGCTGCGAGGCCTGGCGCTCAGCCCCAGCCCGAAGATCGCCGGCCGACTCACGCGCCTTGCGCATTTCGTCCACCGCCTTCTTCTCGGCGTGGGCCAGATCAGACTTGGCCTTGTCCGCAGCCGCGAGCCCATCAGCGATTTTCTTCGCGCGCTCGTCCAGTGCCTTCATGATCGGCGGCCACACGAATTTCATCGTGAACCACGCGAGGATGAAGAACACCGCAAGCTGGGCAAACAGCGTTGCGTTGAGATTCACGGTATCAGCCCCCGTTCAAATGATGGAACCGAAACCCTCAATTACTTGAGAACGAACGGGTTGGCGAAAGCGAACATCATCGCGATACCGACGCCGATCAGGAACGCAGCATCGATCAGACCGGCCAGCAGGAACATCTTGGTCTGCAGGGAGTTCATCAGTTCGGGCTGACGAGCAGAGGCTTCCAGATACTTGGAACCCATGATGCCGATACCGATACAAGCACCGATAGCACCCAGACCGATAATCAGACCAGCGGCCAGTGCGACGAGACCCAGAATGTGCTCCATGATCACTCCTTAAAGATATAAAAGTAAAAGCAGAACTGTTGGGTGGACAAAACAGAGCTTAATGCCCTTCATGCGCCTGGCCGATATAGACCAGCGTCAGCATCATGAAGATGAATGCCTGCAGCGTGATGATCAGAATGTGGAAGATGGCCCAAGCAGAGCCAGCCAGCACATGGCCGATCCACAGAAGGACGCCGGTGGTGTTCGCGCTCCACGCAGCACCCATCAGGGCGATCAGCATGAACACGAGTTCGCCAGCGTACATGTTGCCAAACAACCGCATCCCGTGGGAAACAGTCTTGGCCAGGAACTCGATCATGTTGAGCAGGAAATTGAACGGCGCCAGGAGGGGGTGGCTACCGAACGGCGCAGCGAACAACTCATGCACCCAGCCGCCAAAGCCCTTGATCTTGATGTTGTAGTAGACACAAACCAGGAACACCCCGATCGACATACCCAGCGTGCCGTTAAGGTCAGCACTCGGCACAACACGCAGGTAATGGGCCCCGGCCTTCTCGCCCAGCATCGGCAGCAGATCAAGGGGCAAAAGGTCCATGGCGTTCATGAAGAAGATCCACACAAACACCGTAAGAGCCAAAGGCGCCACGAATTTCCGGGACTCGGCGCTATGCACGATCCCCTTGGCTTGGTCGGCCACCATCTCGACCACAATCTCCACTGCCGCCTGCAGGCGGCCGGGCACACCAGAGGTCGCCTTGGCCGCAACCTTGGCCAAGAGGAACACTGCCAGCAGGCCAAGCACAACGGAGAAGAACAGGGTATCCACGTTGAACACCGACCAGTCAATGATCGATGTCTGCTTGTGACCCGAACTGGTGAGGTGGGTCAGGTGATGAACGATATACTCGGAAGCGGTTGGGGCGTGCTCTGTTGACATGGTCACGACTTACTCAAGAATGCAAATAGGTTCGCTTTCAGCGCAGCAATCACCCCGACGAGCAACGCCAGCCATTGGACGTTGTCGATCAGGTTGACAGCCAGTAACAGCAATCCGACTGTCGAGGCGACCTTGAGGAACTCCCCGACAAAAAATTCGGCAACATAGGACGGCGCAGCCTTGTGCATGACGATCTGCAGCCGCAGCGCAAACAGGAGATTCGGGATGATGCAGGCTACCCCCCCTGCGGCTGCGGACAGAGCGCCTTTGGCGCCGGCCAGCATGCCCGAAGCGATCGCGGTGATGACCGTCACTCCGATTTGCAGAACAATGACCTTAAGCATGCCTGCTCCGGATATGCGGCACTTCTGTGGTGGCCCGCTGATTCACTTCAAAGACGGAAAATATAGAGGGTTTTCCCTAACGCGTCAAACATGTGGTGCACATTTACTTCAAACGACCGGACAGGGAAAAGCCCGGATGATCAGAGGGTTGACGTCGGAAATTGGCGAATTTTCTCGATTTTTGCGTGGCACAAATACCGTAAGCCTATCGGAGCTTGTCCAGGATTCCGTCTAGCTGATCGAGACTATCGAAGTGAAAGCTCAGGTTTCCCGCGCCCTTCCTGCCGGTTTTCAATTGAACTCTCGCGCCAAAGCGATCAGACAATTCTTCCAGCAAGCGCTCCACATCCCTGTCGGGAGGCTCTTCCGCAGGCGCTGGCGGCGGATTGAGCAGGCGACCGACCAAGCGCTCTGTGTCGCGCACCGACAACCCCCGGGCGGCCACCCGGTTTGCCACGTCCAGCTGGGCGTCGGTAGCAAGGGGCAGAAGCGCCCGGGCATGGCCCATTTCGATATCCCCGGCCATCAGAAGCTCCTGGACAGGGGTGGCAAGATGGAGCAAGCGCAGCAGATTGGAAGCCGCCGGCCGGGAGCGCCCGACCGCATCGGCCGCTTGCTGATGCGTCATGCCGAACTCGTCGATCAGGCGTTGGAGACCCGCCGCCTCCTCCAGCGGATTGAGATCCTCGCGCTGGATGTTCTCGATCAGGGACATGGCCAACGCAGCCTCGTCCGGAATTTCTCGAACCAGCACTGGCACTTCTTCCAGCCCGGCGATCTGGGCCGCCCGCCAACGCCGCTCCCCGGCGACGATCTCGAACACATCGGCACCGATCGGCCGGACCAACACCGGTTGCATGATCCCCTGGGCCTTGATCGAAGCTGCAAGGTCTTCCAGGGAGCCCGGGTCCATGCGGGTGCGGGGCTGGTACTTTCCGGGCTGCAACTGGACCAACGGCAGGGATCGGGTGTAACCCTCCGTTTCCTTGTTGGCCGAAAGCAGGGCATCGAGCCCGCGACCAAGACCTTTGAGCTTGCCTGCTGCCATCAGCGACCTTTCACAGCGACTTTACCCGCTCGATCAACTCGGCGGCGAAGGCAATATAAGCTTGGGAGCCCCGCGACGAGCGGTCAAACAGCACCCCGGGAATCCCGTGACTCGGCGCCTCCGCCATGCGCACATTGCGGGGCACAAGGGTCTTGAAAACCTTCGAGCCGAAATGTCGATCCAGTTCAGCGGACACCTGCTGCGACAGGGTGGAGCGTGGGTCGAACATCACCCGCAACAGGCCGATGACCTTCAGGTCCCGGTTGAACTGGCCATGAATCCGCTTGATGGAATTGACGAGATCGCTCAGCCCCTCCAGTGCGTAGTACTCGCACTGCATGGGAATGATCACGCCGTGGGCTGCGCACAAACCATTGAGCGTCAGCATGGAAAGGGAAGGCGGGCAGTCGATGAGGATGAAATCGTACTCTGCCGCGTGGGCCCCGAGCGCCGCCTTGAGGCGGATTTCCCGGTTGTCCAGGTTCACCAGTTCCACTTCCGCGCCGGCGAGATCCCGATTCGCGGGCAGCACGTCAAAACCCCCGGATACCGCAGGCCGGCGGGCCTGATCGACCGTCGCCAGGCCGAGCAGCACGTGGTAGACGCTGCGCCCGAGGTCTCGTTTGTCGATGCCCGTACCCATCGTGGCATTGCCCTGTGGGTCCAGGTCCACCAGCAAGGTCCGCTGCCCCGCGAGAGTCAGCGCTGCAGCCAGATTGACCGCGGTCGTGGTCTTGCCCACCCCGCCCTTCTGGTTGGCGATTACGAAGATCTGCGCCATCTCAAGCCTTCCGAATAATCAAGAGGTGGCGCTCCGCCTCCAGGAAGGGCACGTCCAATGCGTGACTGGACTCGACCTCCCATCCTGGTGGCAAGGCAGCGACTTCCGACTGTGGATAAACGCCTTTCATCGCGTACAAGCGCCCTCCCGGCGCAAGGTGTTTGCCGCACAGATCCACAAACAGGGCAAGTTCGGCAAACGCGCGGGAAATGATCCCCTCGAACTGCCGCTCAACCAGATTCTCGACTCGCGCCGAGCACACCTCGACCCGGGTCAGCCCCAACTCGATACGCGCCTGCTGCAGAAAGCTGGCCTTCTTGCTGCTGGTTTCGATCAGACTCACCTGCATGGCGGGGCGCATGATCGCCACCGGAATGCCCGGAAGCCCGCCCCCCGTACCCACATCCGCCAGTGTTGCCATGGCCGGCAACACTGGCAGGACGGACAGGGAATCCAGAAGGTGCTGGACCAGCATCTGCTGCGGATCACGTATCGCGGTCAGGTTGTACACGCGATTCCACTTGGCAAGCAAGTCCACATACCGCAGCAGCGTGTCACATGCTCCGTCGCCCGGATCGATCCCCAGACGGCGCAAGCCTTCCCGAAGCAACGCTTCCCGGGTCATGGCCTGGGCGCAGACCGGTCGCCCTGCGCGGCAGCAAGCTTGAGCCCGCCCCGCTTCAGGTGCACCAGCAACAAGGAAATGGCCGCAGGCGTCACGCCCTGGATACGTGACGCCTGCCCCAGCGTCTCGGGTCGGTGCAGATTCAGTTTCTGCCGCACCTCGATCGACAAAGCGTGCACCTGCATGTAGTCGAGATCCCCGGGCAGCCGCAGGTTCTCATTGGCGCGGTTGCGCGCCACCTCGTCGTGCTGGCGGTCGATATAGCCCTGGTACTTGGCCTGGATGTCCACCTGCTCCACCACCGCCGGATCATCCACGCCGGGAGCGGCTCCCGGCAGGGTGACCAGCTGCGCATAGGTCACATCGGGCCGGCGCAACAAATCGAAAAGGTTCGCCTCTCGCTCGAGGGGTTTGCCCAGCACCCGGGCGGCCTCCTCGTCGCCCACAGTGCGCGGATTGACCCAGATGCCGCGCAGGCGCTCCCGTTCCGCGGCGACCGCATCGCGCTTGCGGTTGAAGGCCTCCCACCGGGCATCATCCACCAGGCCGAGCGCACGGCCATGTTCGGTCAAGCGCAAATCCGCGTTGTCCTCCCGCAGGCTGAGGCGGTATTCGGCACGGGACGTGAACATCCGGTAGGGTTCGCTCACGCCCCGGGTAATCAGGTCATCCACCAGCACGCCCAGGTAAGCCTCATCCCGCCGGGGCCACCAAGCCTCTTTCTGCCGGGCCTGAAGCGCAGCGTTGAGGCCGGCCAGCAGCCCCTGGGCAGCGGCTTCCTCATAGCCGGTGGTACCGTTGATCTGTCCGGCAAAGAACAATCCCCCGACCGACTTCGTCTCGAGCGACGCCTTCAGGTTGCGGGGATCGTAGAAGTCGTACTCGATGGCATAGCCCGGACGGACAATGTGCGCCTGTTCCAGCCCGCGAATGCTGCGCACCAGCGCAAGCTGGACATCGAAGGGCAGGGAAGTGGAGATTCCGTTCGGATAGATCTCGGTCGTTTCCAGCCCCTCTGGCTCGAGAAAGATGTTGTGGCTGGATTTATCGGCAAAACGATGAATCTTGTCCTCGATCGAAGGACAATAACGGGGCCCCACCCCCTCGATTACGCCCGTATACATGGGCGATCGATCCAGTCCACCGCGAATGATGTCGTGGGTGCGGCTGTTGGTCTGGGTAATCCAGCACGGCAACTGGGGAGGGTGCTGCGCCGACCGGCCCAGAAAGGAAAACACGGGAACCGGATCATCACCGGGCTGCTCGGTCATCACCGAAAAATCGATGCTCCGGGCATCAAGGCGCGGCGGCGTCCCGGTTTTCAGCCGGCCAGCCGGCAATTGCAACTCGCGCAAACGGTGGGCCAGCGACACCGCGGGCGGATCGCCCGCCCGGCCGGCCGGATAGTGTTCCAGCCCCACATGGACCAGACCGGAGAGAAAAGTGCCGGCGGTCAGCACCACCGTGGGTGCCTCGAAGCGCAAACCGATCTGGGTCACCACTCCCGCCACCCGGTCACCCTGCACCAAGAGGTCATCCACCGCCTGCTGGAAGATGTGCAGATTGGGCTGGCGCTCCAGACGACCGCGGATGGCTCGCCGATACAACACCCGGTCCGCCTGGGCGCGGGTCGCCCGCACCGCCGGTCCCTTGGAGGAATTGAGAATCCGGAACTGAATGCCAGCCTCATCGGTGGCGGCTGCCATGGCGCCGCCCAAGGCATCCACTTCCTTCACCAGATGCCCCTTGCCGATCCCTCCGATGGAAGGGTTGCAGGACATCTGCCCCAAGGTCTCGATATTGTGGGTGAGCAGCAGGGTGCGGCAGCCCATGCGGGCAGCCGCCAGGGCGGCTTCGGTACCTGCATGACCGCCGCCAACCACGATCACGTCGTACGCAGTGGGATACAGCATGGCGAACCTCTGGGGGCCCAGCGCAAAAGGAGCGAAATCATACGCTCAAGCTCCCCCCTTGGATAGGCGAGCCCCTCCTCGCCGCGTGGGCCTTGCCTCCCCGGCCCCGGCCAGGCCGGCAGCCGGCGCCTCAGGCCAGGGCCGGGCTTTGGCTCGGCGTCACCCGTGCCCGCCCGCCGGTGGCGAAACGCAGGAATTCCTCGGGGGACAGGGGTCTGCTGTAGAGGTAGCCCTGGATCTGGTCGCAACCGAAACGGCGCAGGGTTTCCAGTTGCTGCTCCGTTTCCACCCCCTCGGCGACCACCTCCTTGCGCAAGGAATGGGCCATGGCGATGATCGCCTCGGCAATGGTGCCAGCACTATCGTCCTTGGTGAGGTCCTTGACGAAAGCGCGGTCGATCTTGACCACATCCACCGCCAGGTCTTTCAGGTAAGCCAGCGACGAGTACCCGGTCCCGAAGTCGTCAATGGCAACCCGCACCCCCAGGGCATTGAATCGGGTCAGCAACTGGCGCGTCGCTTCCGGCTCGTCCATCAGCAGCGATTCCGTGATTTCCAGCTCCAGGCATTCCGGGCGAATCGCGCAGACCTGAAGCGTGGTGGCAACAAAGTCATAGAAATCCGGGTCACGGAACTGCCGCGTGGACACGTTGACCGAGATGCGCTCGGGCGCGACGCCCAGCTTGGTCCACACCCGATACTGGGCGCAGGCCTTGCGCAGCACCAGGCGACCCAGGGTGTTGACCAGATCGGTCTGCTCGGCCACGGAGATGAAGGCCCCCGGCGTCAGCAAGCCACGGGTGGGGTGGTGCCAGCGCACCAGCGCCTCGGCGCCCGACATGCGGCGGCTGTTGGTGTACATCTGGGGCTGGAAGTAAGCGACCAGTTCGTCCCGCTCGATGGCCAAGCGCAGCTCACGTTCCAGGGTGGCGCGTTCCACCGCCTCCCGGTTCATCTTCTCTTCAAAGAACACGTAGGTGCCGCGGCCCGCATCCTTGGCGTGATACATCGCGGTATCCGCATTGCGCTGGAGTTCCTCGGCACTGGCACCGTCCTGGGGATAGATCGCCACGCCCACGCTGGCGCTCACATATCGCTCCTGCCCCTCCAGGATGAAGGGGCGGGACAGCGCATTGATGATGTTTTCCGCCACAACGCCGGCCTGCCGGGGCTCATTCACGCCCGGCAGGATGACCGTGAACTCGTCGCCGCTGATCCGCGCCACCGTGTCCGTCTCCCGCAACACGGCCCGCAGGCGCGCGGCCGCCTCCTTGAGCAGCGTATCGCCGGCAGTGTGCCCCAGGGTGTCGTTGATGGCCTTGAAGCGATCCAGATCCAGGAAGAACAGCGCAAAGGAGGAACGCTCCCGGTGGGCCCGGGCCAGCTCCACACTCAGGCGGTCCTTGAACAGCAGGCGATTGGGCAGGCCGGTCAGCAGGTCGTGTCGGGCCTGATGCATGAGCTGGTCGTCCCGCGCCACAGTCGCAACCGCCACGGCAATCCGGTCCGCCAGACCGCGGATCTGGCCACTGCGCTCACTGGCGCCGGAAGGTTTCTTGCAGTAGCCCAGGACCAGCAGTGCGCAGGCTTTCGGGTCCCACGAGAATGGCACCAGGTAAAAACGGGATGCGCCCATGTCACCCAACGCCCTTTGCATGGATTTGGGCAGGGCCGCGGGCTTGACCCACACGCCACTGACACATTCCCCGAACTTGTTCAGGTCCTGGCGGTTGACCGGCTGCATCTTCGTCGGCTGCTCCGGCCCGCCCGCCGGCTTCAGCGTCAGGTGGGCGCGCCCGGCATGGTGCCGGTCCGGGGCAAGCAGCGCGGCGAACACCGCAGGCTCCTCCCGCGTCAGGTGCTCGAGCACCAGGCTGATGATCTTGTTCAGTTCGATCTTGGACAGGATCAGCCGGTCGATTTCCGAAAGGGTCAACAGCGAATTGAACTGCCGGTTCAGGCTGTCTGCCATCTCATTGAAGGACTGGGCCAGTTCGCTGAACTCGTCCGGCGGCCCATTGACCACCACCGGCTGGCCGAACTCCCGCCGGGTGATGCGGCGGGTCCCCGCGATCAGCAACTCCAGCGGCACCAGGATCTTGCGGATCTGGGTCGAGCTGAGGAGCGCCACGAACAACAGACTGGCCACCAGCACCGGGATGAACACCCGCTTGAATGACTCCACGGGCGCATTGGCCACGCTCTCCGGCGTTGTGGCCACCACAGTCCACGGATCACCGCTGAAATGCCCACGGAGCGTCAACTGTCGATAGGCGGATTGTTGCCGGACCCGCTCCTGTTCCCACTGGAAATGGCCGGCGTTGTTCTCCCGCGCGCCACGCAAGGCCGTGGCGACGGCAGTCAGCGGCATCTCCCGGGAGCAGTAGAGCGGCGCACCCGACGGCACCATCACGCACAGATCGGTGAGGTAGGGCAGCGATTCCCGGTCACCCCAGATGAAGTCGGACTTGGGTTCCGCCACCAGCATGCCCCGGCCGGCAGGCAGATTCTGGTAGCGGACCAGCAGCAGACGGGTGCGCGGCCCCCCACCGCTTACCGTAAGCACCACCGGGTTGCCATCGGGTGAGACCCGCAAGGCTTCTTCCGCCTGGCGCAGCCATTCCGGCGCCGGGTCCAGAGTGCCAATCAGGTAGGTCTGGGGCACTCCGGGAGCGATGAGCGTCGCCGCTTCCAGATACGGCGCGGAGCTCGTGGAGGGCACGGCGGCGGCGCCCCCGCCCGCCGCCTGGCTACGCTGCACCAATTGCTCGCCCATGGCCGCGGCCAGCAGCAGGCGATCATAGGCGGCCCGCCCGAAACTCTCGGCGGCGCGGCTGAGCTGCTGCTGCGCCTGGCGAGTCAGCAGATCCGCCACCTGGCCCATGGAAAGGTAGGCCAGGGTGGCAATTGGCACGAAGGCGGATAGCACCAGCAGGCCAAAGATCCGCCGCGCCACGCGGCTACGCAGGAAAGCGCCGTCCCCGGCGCTCCACGGCTTAATAAGCCGACGCCAGTCCAACATAGCTCCCGTCTTTGGCACGCACCACGTCGTCGCGGCTGTTCGCGTGGCTGAGCGCGGCGCTGGTGAGCCCATCCTTGCCAACGCTGTAGAGGTCGTACTCGCTATTGACCGGCTTCGATGCCGTGTCCTGGCGCTGCTGGGCCGCATTCGAATCGGCGTGCAGCAGATAGCGGTAGGCGCGCCCCCACGGATCGAGCAGGGCATCCTTGCCCACATCTGCAAGGCTGGCGGGCGCGCCATGGGTGGCCGCCCGATACTGCTCCACCGCCAGTTCGATTTCGCGGATGTCGGAAATCGCCTGGGTTTCCTTGGCCTTGTCGGCGCGGCTCTGGTACATGGGGAAAGCCACCAGGGCCAGGATGACCGTGATGGCGACCACCAGAGCGATTTCCACCAACGTGAAACCGCGCACAGGCGTTCGGGGGCAGAAGCGTGACATCGGGCAAAAAGTTCCGTGTGTGGCGACCGGGGGCTCGGTGCCTTCCCCGGGGATTACGGAAACGATGCCGGATTGCTTTAGGGCGTGGCCACGGTCGGGCCAGCCCCCTTACTTCCCGATGCAGAAGCGGCTGAAGATTTCACCCAACAGGTCGTCGGGGGTGAATTCACCGGTGATGCTGCACAGGGCCTCGTGCCCCACGCGCAGTTCCTCAGCGAGGATTTCCAATTGCCCCAGTGCGGCCACGGCGGCCTGCACATGCTGACGGGTGCGTGCCAGGGCCTGGACATGCCGTTCCCGGGCCAGGAACACCCCTTCGTTACCGGTGTGCCAACCGGCCAGCGAGAGCAGGGCATCCTTCACCGCTTCCAGCCCTTGCCCGGTCCGCGCCGAGATCCGGAGTTCGCGGGCGATGCCCGCCGCCGGCGCGCCAGCGGGCCGCGCGCCGGGCAAATCCAGCTTGTTCCAAACCACCACCACCGGCACGCCCGCGGGCAGGCCCGCGAACACCGCCTCATCCGCCTCCGTCCAGCCCTCGGCGGCGTCCAGGAGGAGCAACACCGCGTCGGCCCGATGGATTTCTTTCCAGGAGCGGGCCACGCCCAGCGCTTCGACTTCGTCTTCGGTCACCCGCACGCCCGCGGTGTCCACCAAGTGCAGCGGCACACCGTTGATGTGGATGGATTCACGCAGCACATCACGGGTCGTGCCCGCCACGGCGCTGACGATGGCCCGCTCTTCCCCCGCCAGGCAGTTGAGCAGGCTGGATTTCCCCACATTCGGCCGCCCGGCCAGCACGACCTGCATCCCGTCCCGCAACAAGCGCCCTTGCCCCGCCTGATCCGCCAGCCGCGCCAGAGCCTCCAGCAGACGCGCGCCCCGCTCCGCCACCCGTGCGGATTCGATGAACTCCACTTCTTCCTCGGGGAAATCAAGCGTGGCCTCCACGAGCGCCCGGAGCTCCACGAGTTCGTCAGCCAGACCGTGGACCAGCCGCGAGAACTCCCCGCTCAGGGAGCGTGCAGCCGAACGCGCAGCCGCTTGGGTGGAGGCTTCGATCAGATCGGCAACGCTCTCCGCCTGGGCCAGGTCCAGCCGCCCGTTAAGGAAGGCACGCCGGGTGAATTCGCCCGGCTCGGCCAGACGGGCACCAAGCTCCAGGCAGCGACCCAGTAGTGCCTGCATCACTGCCGGACCGCCGTGTCCCTGCAGTTCCAGCACATCCTCACCGGTGTAGGAACGGGGGCCGGCAAAGTAGATCGCCAGACCCTGGTCAATCACCGAGTCATCAGCGTTGCGGAAGGAAGCGTAGGAAGCGTGGCGGGGCGCCGGCAGGCGCCCCGTGATGGCCCGGCACAGGGTTTCACAGCCCGGACCGGAGAGGCGGACCACGCCCACCCCGCCCCGCCCGGGCGCGGTGGCGATGGCCGCAATGGTGTCAATCGTTGGCGGCTTTTCCACCAGCCTCGATCATGCGCGTGATCTGCCACTGCTGGGCGATGGACAGCAGGTTGTTCACCGTCCAGTACAGCACCAGACCCGCCGGGAAGAACAGGAACATGCCAGTAAACACGATGGGCATGATCCACATCACCTTGGCCTGGATCGGGTCCGGAGGCGTCGGGTTGAGCTTGGTCTGGATGAGCATGGTGGCGCCCATGATCAGCGGCAGCACGTAATACGGGTCCATCACCGACAGATCCTGGATCCAGCCCACCCACGGTGCGTGGCGCATTTCCACACTGCCCAGCAGCACCCAGTACAGCGCGATGAACACCGGAATCTGCACCAGAATCGGCAGACAGCCCCCGAGGGGGTTCACCTTCTCGTTGCGGTACAGCTCCATCATCGCCTGGTTCAGTCGCTGCTTGTCGTCGCCGAACTGCTCCTTGAGCCGCATCAACCGCGGCGTCAGGGTGCGCATCTTGGCCATGGACTTGTAGCTGGCGGCGGACAGCGGGAAGAACAGCAGCTTCACCAGCACCGTCAGCAGGATGATCGCCCAGCCCCAGTTGCCCACCAGCTTGTGGCACCACTGCAGCACCCAGAAGAGGGGCGCGGCGATGACCGTGAGCCAGCCGTAGTCCACCACCAGATCGAAGCCTTCGGCCACCGCTTGGAGCTTGTCCTGCTCCTGGGGCCCCACGAACAAGGGCGCCTCAACCGTTCCCTTGGCACCCGGCGCCAGCGCTGCAACCGGCAGCAGCACCCCCGCAGCGTAGAGATTGTCCCCCACCTTGCGGGTGAAGAACTCGCGCTCACTCGTGCCCTTGGGCACCCAGGCACTGACGAAGTAATGCTGGACCATTGCCACCCAGCCGTTATCCGTCTTCTGGGCGTGCTTGGCCTTGCCCTTGGCGATGTCCTCGAAGCTGATCTTCTGGTACTTCTCGCCGGAGGTGTAGACGGCCGGCCCGGTGAAGGTGTTCACCATCTTGGAGTCGCCCGCCGCCGGGTTGCCGTCCCGCAGCAACTGGAAGTAAGCATGGGGGCTGACCGGGTTCGCACCGCGGTTTTCCAGCTCGTAGGCCACATCCACCAGATAGCTGCCACGGCGGAAGGTCAGCACCTTGGTGACCGCCAGGCCATTGGCTTCAGGCGCTGTCAGGCGCACCTGCACGGCGTCCTGCCCGTCCTTCAACTCCCGCTCGCCGGGCTGGATCTCGAACAGCGTCTTGTGGCTGGGCAAACCGTCACCGATCAGCCCGCTCTGCGCCGTGTAAGTGCTCTGCCCATCCGTGTGCAGCAGGACGAAGCTCTTGTCCTTGTTCTCGGTAGCCGGGTGCTTGAGCAACGAGGCTTTGACCAGATCGCCGCCCTGGGCGGAAATCTCCACCTCCAGCACGTCCGTCTTCACCGTCACCTTGGGCCCGGTTGCTGCGGCGCCGGCCGCTGCGGGCACCGCAGGCGAGCCTGCTGGCGCGGTCACCGTCGGCACCGGAGCGCCGCTGGCCGTTTGGGCCGCCACCTGGGCCGGGGGCGGGTTTTTGGCTTGCTCGGCTTTTTGCCACTCCGTCCACAGCATGGACAGGGAGAAGGTAAAGACGAGCAGCAGAATTATCCGTTGGGTATCCATCGCATCCAGAATTTTCAAGGTACCGGATCATAACCGCCCGGATGCCACGGATGGCAGCGGGAAACCCGCCGCGCCGCCAGCATCGTCCCGCGAACCGCACCGTGGCGCCGCAGCGCCTCGATGGCGTAGGCGGAACAACTGGGTTCGAAACGGCAACTCCGCCCCAGCATGGGACTCAGGAGGTAACGGTAGGCCTGCAGCAGGCCAATCAGGATCCATTTCATCGGGGCAGCCGGCGGAAGAGGAATTCGATCTCCTGACCGAGGCGCTTGCGGCAATCATCCATCACCTTTGCCCGCACCCGCAGCACCAGATCGTAGGCCGGCAACTCGCTGCGCAACTGGCGGAAGCGCTCCCGCGCCAGCCGTTTGACCAGATTGCGCTGCACGGCGAGCCGGGCAAAGCGCTTGCCCACCACCAGCCCGAGCCGGGGGTTGGGTGTCGCGCCGGGGCAGTAACGCAGCTCGAACAGCGGCGAACGAACCGCCTTGCGAAAAGCAAAAACGGATGAATACTCATCCGTTTTTCGCAATCGCAGTTGCCTGCCGAAACCGTAGCCCACCCGGCACCCCCGCCGAACAGACGGTGGAAGCTCAGACGCCGAGGCGCGTCCGCCCCTTCGCCCGCCGAGCACGGATGACCGCGCGACCACCGCGGGTGGCCATGCGCACCAGGAAGCCGTGGGTGCGCTTGCGCCGAACCTTCGACGGTTGATAAGTGCGTTTCATCGCTGGAACTCCAAGGAAGTAAAAAAGTAAACGCGTAATTACACGTTCCCGCGGCACTCTTGTCAACTCTCTCGCAACAGTGCCTTCCCCCGCGGGCTGTGGATAACTCTCTCCGAAATGGGTAGAATGGCCGCTTGGCCTCGCGCCCTGGCAGGGCGAAGCCTCTATGTCTGGCGCGGCATGCGTCCTCCCGAATCCCTGAGAAATCCGCCCCTTGGCCGCTCCGCGCCGCCATGCAGGGCGGTTGGCACATGAGCAGCGTCTGACGTGAGCAAAGAGTTCTGGTCCTACTGCGTTTCCCGCCTCCAGGAGGAACTGCCCGCCCAGCAGTTCAACACCTGGATCAAGGCCTTGCGGATGGATGAATCCCTCCCCGCCGATGGCTCCGAGCTGCGCGTGCTCGCGCCCAACCCTTTCATTCTCGACTGGGTGCGCAAGCGCTATCTGACCCGCATCGAGGAATTCGCCCGGGAGCATGGGCTGGACGGACTGACCATCTCCCTCGGCGTGGGCAGTGCCGCCAAGGCCCCCGTGACGGATACGCGCCGGCCCGCAAACGGCGGCGGCGAACCCGCCCCGGCAGCGGCCGCCCCCTCCGCGCCGCCGCCCCCGATGCCCGCCGCCCCGGCCGAGACCGGCATTTACGACAAGACCCGCCTCAACGCGGACTTCACCTTCGACAACCTGGTCACCGGCCGCGCCAACGATCTGGCCCGCGCCGCCGCCATGCAGGTGGCCCAGAACCCGGGGGTGTCCTACAACCCGCTGTTTGTCTATGGCGGCGTCGGGCTGGGCAAGACCCACCTGATCCACGCCCTGGGCAACGCTGTGTTCAAGGCCAACCCCAAGGCCGTCATCCGCTACGTGCACGCGGAGGACTACTACGCCGATGTGGTGCGGGCCTACCAGCAGAAGAGCTTTGATGTCTTCAAGCGCTACTACCGCTCGCTCGACGTGCTCTTGATCGACGACATCCAGTTCTTCAACAACAAGAACCGCACCCAGGAAGAATTCTTCCACGCCTTCAACGCCCTGACCGAAGCGCGCAAGCAGATCGTCATCACCTGCGACACCTACCCCAAGGATATCCAGGGCCTGGAAGACCGACTCATTTCCCGCTTCGACTGGGGCCTCACGGTGCAGATCGAACCGCCGGAGCTGGAGATGCGGGTGGCCATCCTGCAGAAGAAGGCCGAGGCCGAGCGCATCGACGTGAGCGACGACGTGGCCTTCCTCATTGCCAAGAACCTGCGTTCCAACGTGCGGGAGCTTGAAGGCGCGCTCAAGAAGGTGCTGGCCTATGCCCGCTTCCACGGCCTCGACATCACCCTGGAAGTGGCAAAAGAAGCCCTTAAAGACCTGCTTGGCGCCTACAACCGCCAGCTAAGCTTCGAGCACATCCAGAAAACCGTGGCGGACTACTACAAGATCAAGGTGCCGGACATGTATTCCAAGAAGCGCACCCGGGCCATAGCCCGGCCGCGCCAGGTGGCCATGTGGCTGTGCAAGGAACTGACGCCTTCCAGCCTGCCCGCCATAGGCGAAGCCTTCGGCGGCCGCGATCACACCACGGTGCTTCACGCCTGCCGCACCATCACCGAGCTGCGGCTGACGGACCAGCAACTGAACCACGATCTACATGTACTGACCCAGGTGCTGCGTGGCTGAGCCGCGCAGCCCGACCACCCACGGCATAACCCTGACGCGCCACCCTTGATTCCCGGAGACCCACGCTGATGCTGCTGCTCAACACCACACGCGACGCCCTGCTTGGCCCCCTTCAGTCCGTCTGCGGGATTGTCGAAAAGCGCCACACGCTGCCCATTCTCTCCAACGTGCTGATCGAGAAGCACGGCGAGGAACTCACCTTCCTGGCCACCGACATCGAGATCCAGATCCGCACCATCACCACCGACGGCACCGGCGCCGAGAACGCCGCCATCACCGTGGGCGCCCGCAAGCTGCAGGACATCCTGCGCTCCCTGCCCGCCGACACCGCCGTCAGCCTGGTGATCGAAGACCGCCGCCTGCTGCTGCGCGCCGGCAAGAGCCGCTTCACCCTCCAAACCCTGCCGGCGGCGGACTACCCCCGCATCACCCCGGCCAGTGAAGAGGCCCAGAAACTGGACCTCACCCAGAAGCAGTTCAAGCAGCTCCTGGCCTCCGTCCAGTACGCCATGGCCCAGCAGGACATCCGCTACTACCTCAACGGCCTGCTGCTGGTGGCCGAAGGCGCCGAGCTGCGGGCCGTGGCCACCGACGGCCACCGCCTCGCCTTCGCCAGTTGCGAGATCGGGGGCGAGCGCCCCCGCACCGAAGTCATCCTGCCGCGCAAGACCGTGCTGGAACTCTCCCGCCAGCTCGCCGACAGCGACGACGCCCTCAGCCTTTCCCTGGCCGGCAACCAGGCCGTGTTCCGCTTCGGCCCCCTGGAGCTGATCTCCAAGCTTATCGACGGCAAGTTCCCGGACTACGACCGGGTCATCCCGCGCAACCACCCCAAGCTCATCAAACTCTCCCGGGTGCTGCTGCTCCAGGCCCTGCAGCGGGCCGCCATCCTCACCGCCGAGAAGTTCCGCGGCGTGCGCCTGCTGCTCGAAGAAGGCGCGCTCAAGATCATCTCCACCAACACCGAGCAGGAAGAAGCCCAGGAAGAGCTGGAAATCGACTACGCCGGCGAGGCCCTGGACATCGGCTTCAACGTCACCTACCTGCTGGACGTGCTCAACCACCTGGGGGCGGAAGAAGTCGAACTGCGCCTCAACGACAGCAACTCCAGCGCCCTCATCACCGTGCCCGGCAACGAAACCTTCAAGTACGTAGTGATGCCCATGCGCATCTGATCCCCGCCCGGCCCGGCCACCATGCCGGGCCCGCCCCTGCGGCCCCGCCGCGCCCTGCGTACCCACTTAGATTCAGCACCCCATGACCGAACCCACCACGCCTCAGAACACCTACGACGAATCCTCCATCCAGCAACTCGAAGGCCTGGAGGCCGTGCGCAAGCGCCCGGGCATGTACATCGGCGACACGTCCGACGGCACCGGCCTGCACCACATGGTGTTCGAAGTGGTGGATAACGCCATTGACGAAGCCCTGGCCGGCCACTGCGACGACATCGTCGTCACCATCCACATGGACAACTCCATCTCGGTGACCGACAACGGCCGGGGCATCCCCGTCGGCATCAAGTTCGACGACAAGCACGAGCCCCGGCGCTCCGCCGCCGAAATCGTCATGTGCGTGCTGCACGCGGGCGGCAAGTTCAACCAGAACAGCTACAAGGTTTCCGGCGGTCTCCACGGCGTCGGCGTGAGCTGCGTCAACGCCCTCTCCAAGTGGCTGCGGCTCACCATCCGCCGGGACGGCAAGAAGCACTTCCTGGAGTTCAACAAGGGCGTGCCCGTGGACCGGGTGCTCGAAGTGCAGAACGGCGTCGAAGTCTCCCCCATGCGCGTGCTCGGCGACACCTCCCGGCGCGGCACCGAGGTGCACTTCCTGGCCGACGACTCCATCTTCGGCACCGTCGAATTCCACTACGAAATCCTCGCCAAGCGCCTGCGCGAACTCTCCTTCCTCAACAACGGCGTGCGCATCCGCCTCATCGACCAGCGCACCGGCAAGGAAGAAGACTTCGCCTTCTCCGGCGGCGTCAAAGGCTTCGTGGAGTACATCAACCGCACCAAGACCGTCCTCCACCCCTCCGTCTTCTACGCCACCGGCGCCACCAACGTCACCACCGACGCCCACACCGTCGAGCTCTCGGTGGAAGTGGCCATGCAGTGGAACGACAGCTACCAGGAACAGGTACTGTGCTTCACCAACAACATCCCCCAGGCTGACGGCGGCACCCACCTCACCGGGCTGCGCACCGCCATGACCCGGGTGATCAACAAGTACATCGAAGAAAACGAGATCGCCAAGAAAGCCAAGGTGGACATCTCCGGCGACGACATGCGCGAGGGCCTCGCCTGCGTCCTCTCCGTCAAGATGCCCGACCCCAAGTTCGCCTCCCAGACCAAGATGAAGCTGGTCTCCGGCGAAGCCCGGCCCGCGGTCGAAGAAGTCGTCGCGCAAAAGCTCTCCGACTACCTCCTCGAAAACCCCATCGACGCCAAAACCATCTGCGGCAAGATCGTCGAAGCCGCCCGCGCCCGCGAAGCCGCCCGCCGCGCCCGCGAGATGACCCGCCGCAAAGGCGTGCTCGACGGCGTCGGCCTCCCCGGCAAACTCGCCGACTGCCAGGAAAAAGACCCCGCCCTGTGCGAGATCTACATCGTCGAGGGCGACTCCGCCGGCGGCTCCGCCAAACAAGGGCGCGACCGCAAATTCCAGGCCATCCTGCCCCTGCGCGGCAAGGTGCTCAACGTCGAAAAAGCCCGCTTCGACAAGCTCCTCTCCAGCGAACAGATCATCACCCTCGTCACCGCCCTGGGCACCGGCATCGGCACCAGCGACTTCGACATCGCCAAGCTGCGCTACCACCGCATCATCATCATGACCGACGCCGACGTGGACGGCGCCCACATCCGCACCCTGCTCCTCACCTTCCTCTACCGGCAAATGCCCGAGCTGGTGGACCGGGGCCACGTCTACATCGCCCAGCCGCCCCTCTACAAAATCAAGCACGGCAAGAGCGAGCGCTACATCAAGGACGACCACGAGCTCAACCAGCACATGCTCCGCCTCGCCCTGCAAGACGCCCAGCTCACCCCCCGGGAAGGCGCCGAGCCCCTGGCCGGCGAAGCCCTCGACAGCCTCGCCCGCGCCTACCTGCTCGCCGAAGCCGTCATCAACCGGCTCGCCGGCTTCATCGACTCCCAGGTCCTGCACGCCCTGCTCGCCCACGACATCGAGCTCAACCTCGCCGACCAGGCCAGCGCCCAGGCCGGCGCCGACCTGTTCGCCCCGCACCTGCCGCCCGCCCTCACCGTCACCCCCGACTACGACGAACAGCACGAGCGCTGGCGCCTGCGCATCGCGCGCATGCACCACGGCAACCTCAAGCTCGGCCACATCGACGAGGAATTCCTGCTCTCCGGCGACTACCGCCAGATCCGCCACGCCGCCACCCTCATCTCCGGCCTCATGGGCCAAGGCGCCCAGGCCCGCCGCGGCGAAAAAAGCCACCCCGTCGCCACCTTCTCCGACGCCATCACCTGGCTGCTCGCCGAAGTCGAACGCGGCCTCAGCAAACAGCGCTACAAAGGCCTCGGCGAAATGAACCCCGAGCAGCTCTGGGAAACCACCATGGACCCCTCCGTCCGCCGCCTGCTCAAAGTGCAGATCGACGACGCCATCGCCGCCGACGAAATCTTCACCACCCTCATGGGCGACAACGTCGAACCCCGGCGCATGTTCATCGAGAACAACGCACTCAACGCGCGGAATATTGATGTGTAGGGCTGTAGGGGTACACGACTAACTGGATTTGTGAAATTTTCTAGCTTAAGAGCCACCTTTGACGGTGGCTCTTTCTTTTCGTTGGTCTGCTAATCGGCCAAAGCAGCCGATCGCTAACTACCGCAGATCGTCGGGAATAAGCAGAAAGCCGACCAATAAAGAATCGGGCAGCCAGGCACTATCCGTCCATTCCTGCTAACAAGGATTTAGCCAAAGGGGGCTCCATCTTGAGGAGGAAGTCCAGCGGACTTGCAGTCTTTCCCGCAGCAACCTTGAGCACATGTGTGTAGATCATGGTCGTGCTTACATCGCTGTGGCCCAGGAGATCTTGAACTGTTCTGATGTCCGTGCCCGCCTGTAGGAGATGCGTAGCGAAACTGTGGCGGAGCGTATGTACAGAGACGGGTTTGGGAATGCCTGTGACTGCTACCGCCCGCTTGATGGCCCGCTGAAGTCGATCTTCATACAGATGGTGGCGTCGAACCGAACCCGTTTGGGGATCCACGGAAAGGTGATCTGCCGGAAAGAGCCAGAACCATCCCCAACTGCTTCCGACTTGCGGATACTTTCGCTCAAGCGCATTGGGAACGGCAACCCCGGCATTGTGTTGCCGACGATCCAATTCCCACAATCCTCGCGCCTTCAGCAACTGCTGTCTTAGCTCGGGAATCAGCGCGGCTCAGCACACTTGGTATTCTGGGTGCTCTGGTTGGGCGGTGAATGTCATTCAGCCAGGGCAAATTCTGGCCCAATACCTCGCGATACAGAAAGAGCAAAGCACTGAGTGCCTGATTGTGGGTAGAGGCAGAGACCTTGCGCTCGTTGCTCAGCATGGAAAGGAAAGCCTCTACCTCCTTGCTGCCCATGTC
>JRYG01004848.1_pt1 | contig 24947 bp, 21 predicted proteins | sample 235341 | NCBI WGS metagenome assembly JRYG01 (sample SAMN03074218, study PRJNA261478) | activated sludge metagenome | biome: Wastewater Treatment Plant; feature: Wastewater; material: Activated sludge; isolation source: activated biomass of a wastewater treatment plant treating hydrocarbon... ...
CCGACCAACCACCTCGACATCGAGAGCCGGGAAGCCCTCGAGGATGCCCTGCTGGGTTTCCCCGGTGCGCTGATCCTTATCTCCCACGACCGGGCCCTGCTCGAAGCGGTGGGCAACCGGACTCTGGTCTGCGAGAACGGCGAGCTCACCAACCACCTCACCGGGTGGGCCGAGTACCAGAAGCGCCGCGACGAGCTGGAAGAAGCCCGTCGGGAGCAGGCCGCTGCCAGGGCCAGACCCGCCGGACCTTCGGCCAGCGCCCGCCGCGGCGGGTCACCGGGCAAGGAGGTCGCCCGGACCCGGCGCAGGGTCGAGAACCTGGAGAAGAAGATCGAGCAGGCGGAGGCGGACCTGGCCCGGCTGGAGGACGAACTTGCCGATCCGGCCGCGTGGTCGACCCCGGAGAAGTCCGAGCAGGCGACGCGGCGCCACGATCAGGCCAGGGAGAAGATCACGGCGCTCTACCAGGAGTGGGAGGAAGCCGACCGGGTTGCCCGGGCCACGGCGGAAGCAGTTCAGGCCTGAATCGGTGGTGCCGGGAAGTTTCGGTCCGGGGTTCGAGGGGGATGCAGGTGTTAGTTTCGGGGTGAGGCGTTGCGCCAAGGAGAGGTAGTTGTCGGACCCAGACCAGAGGGTTGATAGGAACATTCCCGACCCGGAAGAGCGGCGGCTGTACCGGGAGCGGATAGTCGAGGCTGCGGGCAGGGCGGCCAGCTCCCAGCCCGGTGGCCCCGATGCGGTCTGGGCCGAGGATGCCGGACCCGGCAGCTACCGCTGGCTCTGGGCGAGATGGATCGAGAAGGCTCCCGCGGTTCTTGCCTGGACGACGATGGCGGTTTGCGCCGCATCCGTCGTGGGGTGGTTGCTCGACCTTTCCTGGCTCGCCGGTGCCGTCCTCAGGGGACCCGAATTTCCCCTTTCCTCAGCGGTTCTGATCGGGTTGCTCGCCTGGTCGCTGCTCCTGCTCAAGCCAGGCAGCCCGGCCGGCTCAATGCGTTTGGGCACGGCCATCGCCTACCTGACCCTCGCGGCGGCGGCACTGTTTCTTTTCGCCGACCTGGCAGGACTCGCAGTCTTCAACTGGGGGAGTGGTTCTCTGGCCGCACCTACCACTGCCGCCCTGATCAACGTTCCACTTCTCGCCATCTGCCTGCTCACGGTCGACCTGGACGCGCCACGATACGTATGGCAGAAGGTGCTGGTTCCTGCGGTCGGGATCATCTACTGGGTCTCGCTGCTGACCAACGGTTACCAGGCGGTCCTGGTCGACGAGTTGAGTCCGGATTTCAGTTATGCCGGGGCCGTCGCCCTGGTGATGGTCTACACGGGGTACGTCCTGATGCGCCCCGATCGAGGTCTCGCCGCCTTCCTCTCCGAAACCGGTCCCGGACCGTCGGTGGCCCGGTTCCTGGTCCCTACCGCCCTGATCATTCCGCTGACCATGGTGATGGCGGAGATCGTGGCCGAGGGTCTCAGCTCCCGTGAAGCCACCTTCATCAAGGGTCTCGACAAGATCCTCATCCTGATCCTCCTGCTCTGGGTGATCACCTACTCCTCGCGCCGCCTGCAGCGCTTCTACGAGCACTGGAAGGGCGCCTCAGCCGAGCTCGCTTCGCAGGCGAGCGTCCTGACACGCATGTCGGAGGGCGTTGTCGTGTTGCGGATCTCCGATTCACGGATCGTTCTCACAAATCCCCAGTTCGACGAGATGCACGGCTACGGGCGGGGGGAGCTGATCGGGGAGCACATCGACGTGATCGCGCCCCCGGACCTGTCCCGGGAGGAGATCGAGATGCGCTCGCGGGTGCTCCGGGAACTGGCCGACAAGGGCGAGACGACCTACGAGAACCGGTCGACCCGCAAGGACGGGAATGACATCTGGAGCCGGGTAAACGGTGTGATCACTACCGTGCCGGAACACGGCCCGGTCCTGATCCTGGTCAAGTACGACGTGACCGAGGAACAGCAGGTGAAGCTCGCGGGACGAGACGCAGAAATGCGTTTCCGGCAGGTGTTCGAGCAGAACCCGATCGGTCTGTGCCTCGTCAACCCCGGCGGCGGCTTCGAAAAAGTCAACCGGAGCTTCGAGCTGATCACCGGCTACCCGGCGGAGGAGCTCGCGGGCATGACCTTTGCCGAGATCACCCATCCCGACGATCTCGAGAAGGATCTGAACCTGACCAGCGAGCTCTTTGCCGGCCAGCGCGACGGCTTCACCCTCGAGAAGCGCTACATCCGCAAGAACGGCGAGGTCGTCTGGATCTACCTGACCGTTGCAATGCTGCGCGATCAGGACGGCAACCCCTACCAGGCCCTGTCGATGGTCGAGGACATCACGGAGCGCCAGCGCCTGAGTCAGCAGCTGCACTATCTGGCGGACCACGACCCGCTGACCGGGCTCTACAACCGTCGGCGCTTCGAGGAGGAACTCAGCGCCGCAGTCGATTCCAGCCTCGGCCGGGGAATCGCCGTGCTGGTCATCGACCTAGACAACTTCAAGTTCGTGAACGACAGCTTCGGGCACACCGTCGGGGACCGGCTGATCACCCGCACGGCGGAACTGCTGAAGAGCCGGCTTCGCGCCGATGACACCCTGGCCCGTCAGGGCGGTGACGAGTTCGTGGTTGTGCTCAGGGACATCCCGCCAGAGGATGCCCTTGCCACCGCCGAGGAGCTCGTTCGCCTGGTCGCCCGGGACGTGCGGGTCGAAGGTTTCGAGCACTCCGCCCGGGTCACGGCGAGCATCGGGGTGGCGGTCGCCTCGGACCGGGAACCGGTGCCCGAGGAAACCCTGATGATGCAGGCCGACATCGCGATGTACGAGGCCAAGGATGCCGGCCGGAACGGCGCGCGGCTCTTCCGGCCAGGTGAAGATTCCGGAGTCAAGCTCGGCATCAACTGGGCCGGCCGGATCCGGAGCGCACTCGAGAATGACGAGCTCGTCCTCTACGCCCAGCCGATCGTCCGTTTCAGCGGCGAGGGCCCGCTCCATTTCGAGCTGTTCATCCGGATGCGGGACGAGGACGGTGCGGTCATCCGGCCGGGAGCCTTCCTGCCAACGGCGGAGAGGCATGACCTGGTCCAGGAGATCGATGCGTGGGTGATCCACAAGGCAATCGAGACGCTTGCCGGCTTCGAGGCAGAAGTCGCGCCAAGACTCCAGATCAACCTCTCCGGCCGCACCGTGGGAGATCCGAAACTGCCCGACCTCGTTCAGGGAGAACTGGAGCGCGCGGGAGTCGATCCGTCCAACCTGATCTTCGAGGTCACAGAGACGAGCGCGATCGGCAACATGACCGGGGCCCAGGAGTTCTCCGCGAGAATGAACGAGCTCGGCTGCGGCTTCGCCCTGGATGACTTCGGCACCGGTTTCGCGTCCTTCTTCTACCTCAAGCAGATCGCCTTCGATTACGTGAAGATCGACGGCGAGTTCGTCCAGAATCTGGCCTCCGGACCCGGTCAACCGGCTGCTGGTCAAGGCTCTGGTCGAGATCTCGAGAGGCATGGGCAAACAGACCGTGGCCGAGCAGGTGGAGGACTCCGAGACCATGGAGATGCTCCGCGATTACGGCGTGGATTTCGTACAGGGCTACCACGTCGGCCGGCCACGGCCGCTCGACCGGACCGACTTTCAGGCGAGCCCGGTATGGCCGGTCGAACCGGTGGCAGGGGAGTAGGGCCTGGCCGGTTTCGGCGGAAGCGTCGCGCCGGTGCTCAGGACCTGGACTTGCGCCAGGCGACCAGTTTCCGTCCGAAGGCCGGGGTGGCCCTCGAAGCGAGATGTTCAGCTTCCGCCCGCGCTTCCTCCGGGTCCAGCCCGAGCACCTCACTGGTCAGGTCGGTGGCGGCAGTTCGCCTCGAATTCAGCACCAGTGCGGCGCTCGTTCCGGCCGGGGTGAGACCGAGGTCATCATCGTTGATCAGTCCCATCTCGCGAATCCTCCTGACCATCTGCAGGGCGGATGGCTGGGAGACCTCGAGTTCACGGGCGAGCCGGGCCTGGGTCGGGGGATCGCCCTCCTGCCCGAGGTCGAAGAGCGCCATCACATAACGGGCCACGCCCTCGCTCATTTCCACGCAGGGGTTGGCCGACTCGCTTTCGGCTGCCGCATTGCTTTTGGGTGCCATTGCCAAACCGGAAGCGATTCTACCTTCACATGCTCTAGGCTCTTGCCGTCAGTTGCCCAACCCGCGGAGGAATACTCGTGAGTCGTAACCGTCTTGTCCTTTTCCTGATCGCCATCTTCGCCCTGGCCGTTTTCACGGGCTGTGGTTCGAGTGACGATTCGTCCGATGAATCTTCAACGTCAAGTGGCTCCACCACCACGGCTTCGAGCTGCACCCCGGAAGATCTGAACACCTTCAAGGACGGTGTCCTCACGATCGGCACCGATTCGCCCGCTTACCCTCCGTACTTCGAGGATGACGACCCGACCAACGGCAAGGGCTTCGAGAGCGCCCTCGGTTACGCGATTGCCAGCGAGCTTGGCTTCAACGACTCGCAGGTGGAGTGGACCACCGTGCCGTTCGACGCCTCGTACCGCCCGGGACCGAAGGACTTCGACTTCGACCTGAACCAGATCTCAATCACCCCGGAGCGCGAGAAGGCCGTTTCCTTCTCGGTGCCGTACTACACGGCCAACCAGGCTGTGCTGGTCAAGAAGGGCAGCGATCTCGACGGAATCACCTCGCTTGACGAGCTGAAGGGCGCCTCGATCGGCGTCCAGGTCGGCACGACCAGCCTGGACGCGGTCGAGGAGCAGATCCAGCCCGACAGCGACCCGAAGGTTTTCAACAATTCGAATGACGTCGTGAGCGCCTTCGAGCAGGATCAGGTGGACGCGATTGTGGTCGACCTGCCGACCGCCATCTACCTCCGTGATGCCGAACTGAGCGGCACCGTCGTGGCCGGCCAGTTCGAGCAGGAGGGTGGCGACCAGTGGGGCGCCCTGATGACCAAGGACTCGGATCTCAAGAGCTGCGTCGACCAGGCGATCGAGACGCTGAAGGAAGACGGCACGCTGGAAGAGATCACCAACCAGTGGATGAGTGACTCGGCCAAGGCGCCGATGCTCAGCTAGCGGAACTGGAAGCTCCCGCAGAAAGCGTTACCGGCGAGCGCCGGGCCGCCCGCGAAAAGGCCAAGAAGGCCAAGGCGCGGCGCGGTCAGGCGATCGCCGCTGTTTCCTCCGTAATCGTCCTCGGCGGTCTGGCGACGGTAATCCTGACCAGCAGCGGCTGGCCGGACGTTCGCGAGACGTTCTTCTCGGCCGAGGCTTTCCGGACCTCCTTCCCCGACATCCTCCGGGGGTTCTGGCTTGACGTGAAGCTGTTCCTGGCGGTCGAAGTGATCGTCCTGATCCTCGGCCTGCTGGTCGCCGTGATCCGGACAAGCACCGTCGCCGCCCTGTTTCCCCTGCGGATCCTGGCCGCTGTCTATTGCGACTTCTTTCGCGGAGTGCCGGTGATCCTGCTGGTCTACCTGATCGGCTTCGGGGTGCCGGCCCTCGGCCTCGAGGGAGTCCCCACGGACCCCGTGATCCTCGCCGGCCTCGCCCTCTCGCTCGCCTACAGCTCCTACGTCGCCGAGGTGTACCGCGCCGGCATCGCATCGATTCACCCCAGCCAGAGTGACGCCGGGCTCGCGACCGGCCTGACCAGGATTCAGACCCTCAGGTTCATCGTGATCCCGCAGGCGGTTCGCCGGGTCCGGCCGCCCCTGCTCAACGACTTCATCTCGCTACAGAAGGACGTGGCACTCGTTTCCATCCTCGGCATCAGCGAAGCGTTCCGGATCGCCCAGATTGAAGCCGCGTCCACCTTCAACTACACCCCGCTGCTGGCTGCTGCCCTGCTCTACCTGGCGGTGACCTTCCCGATGGCGAGAATCCTCGACCACATCACTGCCCGGGAGCAGATCAACTCATGAACTCGGTCAGGGCCGGAGTCATCGACATCAGCGGCGTGACCAAGTCCTTCGGCGACCGGCAGGTGCTGGGCGGCATCGACCTCACCCTCCGCGAGCACGAGGCGATCGCCCTGATCGGCGCGTCCGGTTCCGGCAAGTCAACGCTGCTGCGCTGCATCGACCTGCTGGTCGAGATTGACGACGGTGACATCTTCCTCGACGGCGAGGTCATCACCGACCCGTCGGTGGATCCTGTCTCGGTCCGTCGCAAGCTCGGTTTCGTCTTCCAGTCCTTCAATCTCTTCCCGCACATGACGGTGATCGAGAACGTAACCCTCGGGTCGATCCGCGCGCATGGCACGGGCCGGAAGGAGTCGGTCGAGCAGGGCCGGGCGCTGCTGGAGCGATTCGGCCTCGGCGGCAGGGAAAGCGACCGTCCTGACCAGCTTTCAGGTGGCCAGCAGCAGAGGGTTGCCCTCTGCCGGGCGCTGGCCGGCAAGCCAAGGGCCCTGCTGCTGGACGAGGTGACGAGCGCCCTCGACCCCGAACTGGTCGGCGACGTGCTCGATGCGGTCCGCGACCTCAAGGAGGAGGGGATGACGATGATCCTCGCCACCCACGAGATGAGCTTCGCCCGCGAAGTGGCAGACGAGGTGGCCTTCCTCCACGAGGGACGGATCATCGAGCAGGGAAGCCCCGAACAGATCCTCTCCGAGCCCCAGCGCCCGGAGACCCGCAAGTTCCTCCGCCGCCTCCTCGCCGCCGGCCGCATTTAGCCTCCTGGGCAATGAGGTTGAAGAACGGAGCGCTATTTGGCGCGTTCTTCAACCTCATTGCCTCAGGCCAGGTCGTGGGACCGGGCCTCAGGGGCCTCAGGACTTCTGGGTGTTCTGCTTCTTGACCTGCTTCGACTTCTTCACGGCCTTGCGGATGCAGCTCTTCCGCTTGCTGGCGACGCGCTTCCTCGCGGCGCCGCTCTTGCCGGCCGGGTTGAACTTCTTGCGGCAGATCCGCTTCTGTTTCGCCAGGTCATAGCTCCTGAAGGGCTTGACCTTGAAGCGGCTCAGCGACGACCAGTTGCCGTCGGCGTCCTTCTGGCGAACCGCCACGTAGATGCTCTTCTTCGGAGCCAGTTTCAGGTTCACCTTCTGCTGGCCGTTCGGCTTGGCGATCGCCGGGGACTTCATCCGGGTGCCGAGCCTGGCCAGGCTGATCTTGCTGTTCGACCTGTAGACCTGGACCTGGGCGACCTTGCCGCCATTGACGCCGTCGTCGCCAGAGGCGCGCCAGGTGACCTGGGCCGAGTTCCTTGAACGCTTGACCACAAACCTGACGCCGGCGGGGGGCCGGGTGTCGTTGCCGTAGCGCCCGGAGTTGTGCTCGTCGTGGCGGTAGTGCCACCACTGGTTGTTCATCGACGGCTTGCCGCCGACCTTCCAGAGGAAGAGCTGGCCTTCCCGGGTGCCGTAGGCCAGGTACTGCTGGCCGTCGAGCTTCGGGTCACCGAGCGCTCCGCCGAACGAGGTCCACTGGCCGGTCCACTTGGGGAATCCGGGAGCTTCCTCGCCGTCCGGGCCACGGGCGTGGATCCAGTAGGAGTCATTCGAGCTGATCATCGAACGGTTGCCGTCCTCGGTCAGGTTGCCGACGATCGGCGAGGTGTAGAAGGGGAAACCGTCCTGATCGGTGGGGAAGTTCTCCAGTACCTGCCCGGTTACCGGATCCCATGCCTGGTCGAAGACGTGGGGCAGGGCGGCCTGTCCCGCGTCACCGAGGGCACCGGTCAGCGTCGCGGCACCGGCGGTGGGCTGCATGAACTCGGGCTTGCCGTCACCGTTCAGGTCGCCGAAGGCGGACTGGCTGGTCACGCCGACGGTCAGCGAGTCCGGCTTGTAGTAGGGCGGGTAGCCGTTGCAGGCCGCCGAAAAGCAACCCGGACTCATGCCCTTGAAGGTGCTTCCGTCACCGTTCAGGATCACCGGCGCGCCTGCGATTGGGGTGATCGCGACCCTGAGCGTTCCCGATCCGTCAACGTCCGCGATGGAGGCAGCGTTGGCACCTTCCTGGACGAAATCGATCGACTGCGAGTAACAGCCGCCGATCGCCCCCAGCTTGACCGGCCAGCCCGGCAGGTACGCACCGCCGGGGTTGTTGTTGCCGTCCGACTGGATGCCATAGGCAAAGGTCCGGTTGGCCGAGTCGTCGCACTCGAAGCTGGGCAGGAACACCTGGTCGGTGCCCGTGCCGAGTACGTCACCCACCGCCGGGGTCATCATCAGCTTGGGATCGCGGAAGTACCCTCCCGGAGGGATCTCGTCCTTCATCGCCTGTGGCAACTTCACCTCGACCGGCCAGCCGGGCACCGGGCTGCCGTTGGCGCGAAACGCGTACACATGCCCGTCGTAACTGGACATGAGGATGCTCAGCTTGCCGTTGTCTTCGAGATTGCCCAGCGCGGGGGCTGACCAGTTGCCACGAATCGGCAGGCGACAACGCCGGCAGCCGGAATCCGGGGTCGGCACGGGCAAGGTGTTGTACTGGTCATCGCCATGGACTGGGAAGCCATTTCGGAGCTTGCCGTTGGCACTCCACGCGTAAACCCAGCCGCTGGTCGTGGTGGCCACGATCGACTGGGCTCCATTGCCGTCGAGATCGCCGACCGCGATGCCGCTGATCGGATCGCGGGCCTCACGCAGGGCTTCGACCTCGTTGTAGGCCTCGGTGTCGAAGTTCTGCGGGTTCCTGGGATCGATCTGCCTCAGCTGCCGGGTGTAGACCGGGAAGCCGGGCGCCTGGGCGCCGTTCGGCTGGATCGCGTTCACGGTGCCGTCCATGGTGCCGAAGACCAGGTCGAGCTGGCGCTTGCCGCCGAGGTCGACGAAGGTCGGGGCGGCACTCATCTCGGTGCCGATCGACTTCGGGTAGCCCTCGACCATGTCCTTGTCGGCGCGGGCGCCGATCGAGCGGCGGTCCTCGCCCTTGAGTCCGTTGCCGTCGCGGGCCCGCAGCCTCAGCGTGACCGTGTACTGCTCCGGTCCGGTCGGGGGCATCACGTTCTCGGCCGGTGGCGCCTTCGCGTACGAGGCCGGGATGTCCTTCAGGTTGAGGGTGCCGAGGACGCCCGACTTGGCGGCCTTGCCGGTCGAGATCGTCTTGAAGTCATCGTCGCCGGGGTCGGCTCCCAGCGCCCACTCGAGAGTCCAGGCGATGCCCTGGGAGCCCCAGGCCGAAGGTGCGACCTTGCCCTTGATCTGAAGTTTCCCGCCCTTGGTCGGGTCGACGTACCTGTACCAGTCGGGCGAATCGATGTCGGCGGTCGGGGGGACCCGGCCGTCCATGATCAGCTTCGTTGCCTTGCCGATGTTGGGCCGGCCGTAGCCGTATTGGGTGGACCAGGCGGTGTGGGTCGAATCGGTCTTCGAGTCCGGGTTGCCGGGCCACTGGTTCGGCACGTCGGGATGGTCCCGCTGGGGCAGGATCTCGCTCGCCGTGTTGATCAGCACCTGCTTGATCTCGTTCGGAGTCAGGCGGCGCTGGTAGGGATTGGTCGGATCCTCGGTCGCGTCGAGCGCGGCGGACTGCACCATGGCCAGGAAGGCGGCCTGGAACGGTGTCGCGCCGGAGGTCGTGGTCTCTCCTCCCGAGAAGATCGAGTGGGTGCCGTAGCTGGTCACGTTGGACCGGCCGCGGAAGGTCTGTGCGTCCTTGCCCTCGACGTCCTGGACCAGCCCGTTGCCGGGAAAAACGTCATCGAAGAGGTGGCCGTCGGTGTGGTCCATGGAATCGAAGTCATTCGAGTCCATTGACATCAGGATGCCCTTCTCCTCAACCGCGTACTTCACTGCCTCCCGCAGGGCGCTCGAGTACGCGTAGGTCACCACGACGGTCGACATCGCATCGACACCGAGGTCGGCGGCGTACGTGATGGCCGGGGCCAGGCCGTCGGCCTTGCCGACCGACTCGGCACCGGACTTGACCGGCACGACCCGGCAGTCGCGGCAGTTGCCGACGCCTGCGAAGTTGTTGTTCGCCTCACCGCCCATCTCGCCGATCAGTCCGGAAGCGTGGCCGTAGGCCCGGTCCTCGTTCTGGGGATCATTGGTGTTCTGGTAGGCGTTCCAGCCGGAGATGTCGTTGGGGTAGCCGTTGCCGTCGTTGTCGACGCGCGCGCCTTCCTCGCAGGCGGAGACCCGGTTGTCGGTGATGGTGCAGGTGCCGAAGACGGCAATCAGGTCTTCCGGCGAAAGGTAGGGGGTGAGGGGCCCGCCGATGTTCACCGAGTGGATGTACTCGTGCTGGCCGTCGTCGGCACAGCCCCGTGTGGTTCCCTCCTCGTAAGTGGTGAACTGGGTACCGGGCGTTTCGCATTGCGGGTTGACCCGCGGATCCTTTGCGTAGTCGCGGATGTCGAACTGGCCGTTGCCGTCGAAGTCGTAACGGCCGAGGTCCTGTCCGTTCCAGCCCTGCGGGTAGGGGAGCTCTCCCGGGTTCAGGTAGATCGAGTTGAGACCGTCCTTGATCCCGTTCGAGCTGTAGTTGACGCCGCCCTCGATGTAGGCAATCAGGATGTCGTCCCGCCCGATGTTGCCCTGGGCCCAGGCACCGGTCATGTTGATGCCGGAGGAGCTTTCGGGGTCGGTTGCGTTGCGGGCCCAGCACGGCAGTCCGCCGTCGGGCCGGGGCTGGTCGAAGACCGCTCCACCGGGGGCAAGGCAGAGGCCGTCCATCGGTCCGTACAGGTTCCACTGCTCGCTGTCCTGACAGCCGGTGACAGGGTCCTGGAGTTCACAGCGGGCGAAGTTGGGGTCGTTGGGCCATTCGGCCTTGGGGAGGATCGGTCCGGACGGCAGTTCCGGTGCCGGATCTGCGGCTGCCGGCTGGATTCCAACGAAGAGCAGGGCCGTGACAAATGCGAGCACGGCAAAGATGCGATTCAACGACAAGACATTCCTCCCAATACGCTCATTTTCCCTGGTCTCCTCACCTCCCGAGGCAGACCCTAGGGAGAATCTACCGGCTTTTCGGTCGTCAATGCCGGTGCAGCATCGCTCTCAATGGCCGGTTCCTCCTTCATGGGATCAATAACCGGCGGCAGGTGAGGTTGATTCGGTGCGCCCGGATTCACGTAGTAGACGACCGTCTCTCCGAGGCGGTCGTGAAACCCGCGCCGTTCGAGCCGGGTCAGGATGCCGATGAAGCCAAGGAAGAAGGGAATCGCAGCCAGCCAGAAGCCGACCAGCCTCCTGAGCGCCCTCCTCGGACCGATCGCCCGCTGGCCTGCGTGTTCGATCCGGATATCCATGAACCGCATGCCGGGGGTCTGGCCGGAGGAGGACCAGAAGATGAACAGGTACAGCGACCCGAGCGCCAGCCAGAAGGCTCCTCCGACCGCGTAGGCGGCGCCGCTCAGGTTGCCGACGTCGATTCCGAGCGCGTTGGCGATCAGCCCCACCAGCGCGGTCGAGGTGACCATGATGATGTTGACGATGATCCCGTCCACAAGCAGCGCCAGCAGGCGGGTGACCACCCCGACCCGGTCGGTTGGCGTCGAGCGTTTTTTGCGGAACAGGATGCGCCGGGCGACACGTTCGAGCGCGAAGTCGAGTACGCGGGTGACCCGGGCGATCCCGCGACCGAGGTCGTCGACCAGGCCCAGGCCCTGGGACGCAATCGCGGCCCGGACCTCAGGTGCCTCGGCGATCCGCTGGATGAGCCGCTGGGTCTCGTCGCTTTCGAGGATCCTCGCCCAGAGCCGGTCGACGAGTTCTGAATCGACGATCTCCATCAGGGCCTGTTCGACCGCCTCGCTCTTCATCGCGTCGCGGACGGCGTTCTCGATCAGGGGTCCGTTGATGATCCGGGTAACGGACCGCTCCACCGCCTCGCTCTGGACCGCGCGGACGATCGCCTCTTCTATCGCGGTCTCCATGGCCTGATCGAGGCCGGTCGCGCCAACCATTCTTCGGGCTCCGCCGGTTCCGACGCCCACGAGGCGGCCCGCAAGCGAACCGGGGCCTGCCGGATCGGCTCCTTCTGGACTCTGATTCTCGGGGGGTCCCCCGTTGGCTCCCGCTTCCATGCCCTCAGACTATTCCGGTTTGGCAGGAGAACGAAAGAGGTGGCCCCGTTCTTCCGTCTGGTTGAAAGTCGGTGCATCGAGGCCGACCGGCTCAAGCGAGGTGCCCCTGTCAGCAAGGTGCTGGCGCAGACGCCTGAGGATCGCCTCTTCGGTCTCGTCAAGGCCGGTCCCGCCAACGGCATCCTCAATGGCGCCGACTGTGTCGCCGTCGAACTCGAGGCCCAGGGCTTCGTACACCGGCCCCAGGACTTCCCGTACCGGATCACTGCCGGTAACCATGATCACGAAACCGACATGCGCAGCCCCGCTGATCATTCGCTGGCCCACGCCGGCCAGCTTGATCCGGCCGGCCGCATTGATGGAGAACTCGCCCGGGCAGTACTCGCCGGGTATGGCGCCAATCCGCGCATCCACTCCGAGGTCCGCGAATGACTGGCGAAGGATCTCCGAGTAGATCCGGAAGCGTTGCCCGGTGCGGGAAGCCGGCCGGGCGTCGGGAACCGTGAGGGTCAGGCTGAGTGCTCCCTCGCTGAAGGCGGCGGCCCGTCCACCCGAGATCCGCTCCATCCCGGGAAAGCCGTGTTCCGCGGCGACCTTCGCCGCTTCGCGGTAGTTCGGTGAGACCACGTCCCGTCGCCCGAATGCGATCGCCCGTCCCGGCCGGCTGAGACGGACCGTGGCCGGCCGCCTGCCTGTCGCGACCTGCTCGAGAAGGACACGGGACAGAGCCGGCCCGAGCTCCGGGCGATCGGGGAAGCCGTCGCGGATCAACTGCCAGCCGGAACGCGGCACCGACTCCGAGTTGATATGAGTATTTGCTAACAAAGGAACGTTTTCATCCTCACCACAAGAAACTCACTGATAATCCTGGCGCTGATCGCCGTCCTGATTATCGCCGGGAACCTGACTCTCAACCGTTCCGGCGATGACGCTTCCGTGTCGCGGGCGGAAGTGACGATCGCGGCTGTCACCTCGGAGACGCCGATCGGTGTCGCCTTCCAGCTGGGCTCGCTCGTCGAAGAGGCCAGGGCGGCGAGCGCAGCGAGGATCGCCGAACGGCAGCAGGCGGCGATTGAGGCAAGGCTCGATGCCCAGCGGCGCAAACAGCGCCTCAAGGAGAAATTCGGCGACCTGCCCGGCTCGGTCAGCCGGGAGACTCTCGAAGCGATCGCCGACTGTGAATCAGGCGGTGACCCGGAGATCGTTTCTTCGAGTGGCCTCAACTACGGGAAGTACCAGTTCAGCCCCGACACCTGGGAATCGGTGGGTGGAAAGGGCCTTCCGTCGGAGGCATCCGAGGCCGAGCAGGACTACCGGGCGGCGCTCCTGTATGAGCGTTCCGGGCCCGGCCAGTGGCCGGTCTGCGGCCAGTAACCGACCGGCCCCCCGGGCCATTTGCCGTTCAGCGTCTAGGATTGGCCCGTCTTGATCCTTGGGGCCATTGAAATCTCGCTCCGCTCCACGCGTTTCTCGCTATCGGAGGTGACTCCCGGCTCCGCCCGGCGCATCGTCGAGCGCCGCCACGCGGTCACCGCAGGCATCGACGGCCTCGACCGGATCAGCGCCCTGGTCATGGCCGAGGCGGAATGCGCACGCGACAACGGTGCCGACCGGATCGAAGTGATCGCAGTTCCCGCCCTGCGCGGCTCCCGGCTGGTCAGGCTTCTCGACCGTGTCTCCGAAGCGGTCGGGGCCGGGTCGATCCGTATACCGACCAGGCGCGACTGGGCTGCCGCGAGCTTCCTCGGAGTTACCGTCCCCGCTGCGGACTTCCTGCCTGAGCCCGTCGCCGTCGCCGTGATCGGGGAGACCGCGATCGGCCTCGCGGTCGGCAACCCGGGCGAGGTTCCCGGCTGGATCGGCTCCCGTCCGGTGGGCGCGTCGACGATGACCCGCAAGGCCCGCTTTCAGGATCCGCCGCGACCCGGCCAGATCGAAGCTGCCATTACCGGAGCCTCGCGCGGGATCGCCTCGATGTTCCCCCCGGAAACCGGACGGGTGCTCGTGGTTTCCTCTCTGGCCCCGGTGGTGGAGCGACTTTGCGGACCTTCGATTGGCCCTGAGGAGGCCCGCAAGGGCATCGGCGCGATCCTCGGTCAGACCAGCGAGGACATTTCTGCATGGTTCGGAGCCGAGATTGCACTCGCCCGGCACCTGCCGGGAATCATCGTGGGTCACGCGGCGCTTGCCGAGGGACTCGGGGTCAGGGTGGAGCCGGCTTTGTCCGACCTGCCGGCGAGCCTTCAGTGGCTGGCCGAGCGCGAGCAGCTGGTCACCGGGCAGGATCCGGTTTGAACCCGTCCGGAGATTCCTCAGACGCCGAGGAGCTGGAGGTCAGCGGCCCGGAGCCGGGTTCCGAGGCTCCAGCTCTCCACAGTAGGGAAGGCATCAAGTCCGTACGGATCAAGGCTCCCACGCGTGGAAACCGCAAGCTCGAGAGGTTTCTCGAGGCGGTCAACCGGGATGACGAGGTGAGGACCTGGTGGTACATGGCCCAGACTCACGCCAAGCGTCTCGGCATGTCGGATCACTCCTGGGTTCACATGCAGATCGTCCTCAACATCGCCCTCCGTCTCACCCGGTTGCTGGACAAGGGCGGGGTGGAAGGAGCGATGGTTACCGACCACGGCATGACTGAGCGCGACGTGGAGGTGGTGGTCGCCGGAGGGGCCCTGCTCCACGACGTGGGCATGTCGATCCACCGGGCCGACCACGAGGAGTACAGCCTGTTCCTGGCCCGCGAAGCCCTGCCCCGGCTGCTCGACGGGATATACCGGGAGCCGGAAAGGTCGATCGTCATGGCAGAGATCCTCCACGCGATCATCGGCCACCGCAGGAGGGGCCAGCCCTACACGGTGGAGGCGGGAATCGTCCGGGTCGCCGACGCACTGGACATGGCGGAGGGCCGGACCCGGCTGCCGCTCGAAGCAGGACAGGAGGGCATCCACTCGATCTCGGCCGCGGCGATCGACCAGGTGAACATCCTCGCCGGCGAGCAACGCCCGGTTCGGCTCGAGATCGAGCTGAACAACTCGGCCGGGATCTTCCAGGTCGATGACCTGCTGGCGACCAAGATCCGTGACACCCCGCTGGCCGATCACATCGAGGTGGTTGCGGAAGTGAAGGGCGAGAGCGAGAAGCGGCTGCTCACCGGATTCCGGCTGGGCGGATGAAGACCGGCCTCGTACTGCTGCGCGAGCAGGCCGAACACGAAACCGGGAGCCACCCGGAGAACGCGCGGCGGTTTCCCGGCGTGGTTAGCCGCCTCGGCGAAGAATGCGGGGGCCGGGGGCTGCCGATACTTGATTCGCGGGAAGCAGGCGTGGAGGATCTGCTGCGAGCCCACACCGGGTCCCATGTGGAGAACGTCAGGGTCGCCGCGGAAAACGGTCCGACCTGGCTGGACGGCGACACCGTGGCCTCCCCGGGCAGCTACCGCGTCGCCCTCCGGTCGGCAGGTGCAGCGCTGGTGGCGGCTGACGCGGTGACGGGTCCCGAGGCCCGGGCCGACTCCCTGTTTGCGATCGTTCGTCCGCCTGGTCACCACGCCACCGCCGACCGGGCGATGGGCTTTTGCCTTTTCAGCAACGCCGCGATCGCCGCCCGTTATGCCCGCGAAGTTCTCGGAATCGACCGGGTGGCGGTACTCGACTGGGACGTTCACCACGGAAACGGAACCCAGGACATCCTGTATGGCGATCCGTCGATCCTCTTCATTTCCTTCCACCAGTGGCCGCTCTATCCGGGCAGCGGCTGGATCGACGAGGTCGGGGTCGGTGAGGGCCGTGGCTACACCGTGAACCTGCCGATGCCGCCGGGGGCCGGGGACCGCGAACACCTCGAAGGGTTCGACGCGATCGCCGGTCCGATCCTCGACCAGTTCAACCCGGGCCTGCTGATCGTCTCGGCCGGCCAGGACGGGCATGTGGCAGACCAGCTCGCCAGCCAGAACCTGACCGCGTCGGGCTATCACCGTCTGGCCAGCGCCTGCGCCCGGTTCGCCTCCTCAAAGGGGATCGGCATGGTCGCCCTGCACGAGGGCGGGTACAACCCGGAAACCCTGCCCCTGCTGGACCACGCGGTCCTGGCGGGCATGGGTGGCTTTGCCCCCGACCTTGCCGGAGACAGCCCCGCGCCTGAATCGGGTCCGATCGGCTGGGAAGAGCGACTCGCCCAGATCAGACGAACCCAAAGCACCTACTGGGCCGTGTAAAACCACTTCAAAGGCATCAGCCGGTAGCCCTCAGGGGCCTCCAGGGCGGGACCGGCAAGGAGCCAAGCGAAGGCTGTGAAGGGGGGCGCACTTTTGTGCGTTCCCGAGGCGTCGAGCGTGCGACGCTGCCGGCGTCGTCCTGGTGGTTCCTGAGGACTTTGCCGCGGACCTAGGAATTGAAGCGGTCGAGATCGTGCCGCCGCTGATCCTTCTTGGCATCGAGCCGGCCCTGGATCAGGGAAAGCACGATGACGAGGATCGTGAAAAAAGCCAGCACGCCGAAGCAGAAGAAGGTGATGTACTTGTCGTCCACCCGGCCGGCGGTGCCGACGCCGTCGGCGGCGGCAGCGTAGGCCGGCATCAGCAGTGTGAAGAGGGCGGTCAGAGCTGCGAGGAGGATGTTGCGAGCGCGATTCACGGACCGAACGGTATCGGATTGGCGGGCGGATCGTTCGTTTCGCCGCACTGGTACCCGGACCGCCTGTGACCACCTGTGAATGAGTTGTGAAAAAGCGCTTGTTCACGCGGCTTTGCGTCCGCCGGCCCCCTACACTTAACGGCAGATGATCGAAAGGTCCAAATGAGCGCCCCAAGGGTTCCGCTTCGGGTCGCTGTTATCGACACTGATTCGGGTTTCGTCCGCGTACTCTCCAATCGAATGGATTCCGCCGGCTGGCAGTACCGCGTACTGGCCTCGGCGGTCCCGCCCGAGGAGCTGGTCGCGATGAAGATCAACGCGGTCCTTTTCGATCCCGAGGCGGTCGGCGAAGGCGGCTGGGAGTACCTGGAGAAGATCTGCGGTCTTCTGCCCGATCTTGGCGTGCTGGTCGCCGCGAACGGGGCGACCGTCTCGCAGCGGGTTCGGGGTCTGAGGATTGGCGCCGATGACTGGATCTCGAAACCCTGCCATCCCGAGGAGGTGATCGCGCGGATCGAAGCGGTGGTCCGCCGCCGCCGCCGTCATTCGTCCGAGCAGGAAACAGGACCGTTGGTGGTCGGCGAGATCGAGATCCGTCCGGACCAGTTCCAGGCCTTCATCAGCGGACAGAGCCTCGACCTGACCCGTCGTGAATTCGAACTTCTCCAGCTCCTCGGCCAGAACGAGGGCAAGGTCCTCGACCGGGAGGCGATCTACCAGAAGGTTTGGGGCTATTCGATGGCGCACGGAGACCGTTCGGTCGACGTCTTCATCCGCAAGCTCCGGACCAAGCTCGAGAAGCGTTCCCCTGAATACACCTACATCCACACCCACTTCGGCGTCGGCTACAGATTTGCCGCCGAGCCGATGTCGGCCGCGGAAGCGGCCGCAGAGGTCGGCTCCGACCGGGTCACCGAAACTGCGGGCGCCGAGGCGCCCGGCGTGCCGGTCTAGCGCTGCACCCTTCTCTCACTCAACACAGGGCGCCCTTCGGGGGCGGTCCCTGTTCACCCTGACGGGTTCACAACCTTTTTACAGCAGGGATACCCTGAAGTAACAAACTGGGATGACAGAAGTGCGACCGTGCCCAAGCAAGGCCGCCCACAGGTGGCGGAAAACTCCGGAGGCAGTGAGTGACTGACAAGATTCGAATTCAGTACCAGGAAGAGCTTGACCACCTTGAAGCGCAGGCCCTCGGTGCTTTCGATCTCGTCGTGCGCGCGCTCGACCGGACCCTCGAGGCAATCGAGCATCAGGACATCCAGCTTGCGGAGATAGTTGCCAACGACGATGACCGGATCGACGGCCGGTACCTCGAGATCCACCAGGGTCTCATCACACTGCTTGCGACCCAGTCGCCGGTGGCGACAGATCTGCGACTCATCTCCGCGCTGCTCCACATCATCAAGAACGCGGAGCGGATGGGGGACCAGTGCGTGAACATCTGCAAGCTGATCCCGATCGTCGGTCACGAGCCGCCGGCGGACGAGACAATGGTCCGCCGAATCCTCGAAATGGGAGCCCAGGCCCGTCTTCAGATAATCCAGGCCAGGCAGGCTTTCGCAGACCGGGACGAAGCTGCGGCCCAGGACCTGGTCAGGCAGGACGACCTGATCGACAAGCTGAACCGGGAGTGTTTCTCCATTGCCCTCGAGATCGGAGATGAACATGACCGTCGCGAGTGGGCGATGACCATGCTTCTCGCGGCCAGGGCAATCGAAAGGATCGGAGACAACGCCGTTGACGTCGGTGAGCAGGTTGCCTTCGTGGTTACCGGTCTGTTCCGCGAGTTCGAGGATGCCTCTCATCCGATTTGAGGCCTAGAAAGTGGAAGCAGCCAGATCCGATCTGCGCGGGGCTTCCGAGGATGTGCTGGTAGCCGGACCCCTGGAGGTCAGGCTTGACCAGCGGACCGTCCTCGCGGACGGCCGGGGCATTGTCCTCACCGTCAGGGAGTTTCACCTCCTTGCCGTCCTCGCCAGCCGGCCTGAACAAGTCGTCAGCCGGGAGGAGATCTACGAGCTCGTCTGGGGTGGTCCCATGCCCATCCACGATCGGTCTGTCGATGTCTATGTTTCAAAGCTCAGGCACAAGCTTGAAGCTTCGCTTCCACATTGGAGCTTCGTCCAGACTCACATCGGATTCGGCTACTCGTTCTCTCCCAGGCCCCTTGTCTTCTGAGGGATTTGAGCTTTTTCACAACTTTCACAGGGAAGTAACACCCGGTCTGCCAGGCCTCTGTTGACTCCCATTCAGTACTGCGCAAAGCGTCAGAAGACAAGTAACCCACAGAAGGAGCATTTGTGTCCAGTTCCAAGTCCAAGTTTCTAGCCGCGCTCGCCGCCGTAGGTGTGCTGGCGTTTGGAGTCGCAGCTTGCGGCAGCGACGATTCGTCCGACAGCGGTTCGTCCAGTGACGTCAGCGGCAACATCCGCATCGACGGCTCGAGTACCGTCGCACCGCTCACCGAAGCTATCGCCGAGGGCTTCCAGCAGGAGAACCCCGAGGTCAAGGTGACCGTGGGCACCTCCGGCACGGGCGGCGGCTTCGAGAAGTTCTGCGCCGGTGAGACGGACGCGAACGATGCGTCCTCGGCAATCGACGAAGAGCAGATCGCGATGTGCAAGAAGGGCGGCGTCGAGTGGGAAGAAGTCCAGATCGCCAATGACGCTCTATCAGTGGTCGTCAACCCGAACAACCCCGTTCAGTGCATGACGGTGGACCAGCTTTCCCAGGTTTGGGAATCAGGCTCGAACGTCAAGAACTGGAGTGAGATCACCGGCCTCGATCCGGCCTTTGATGCCGAACTCACGCTGTTTGGCCCCGGAACCGACTCAGGTACCTTCGAGTACTTCACGGAAGCTGTGAACGGCGAGGAAGGCAACCAGCGCAAGGATTACAACAACGTTGGTGAGGACGACAACCAGACCGTGACCGGAGTCTCCGGTGCCGAGGGTGGCATGGGCTACTTCGGGTACTCGTTCCTCCAGGAAAACGAGGGCACGGTCCGCGGGATGGAAATCGACTCCGGCAACGGATGTGTTCCTCCCTCGGCCGAGACTGTCCAGGACGGCACCTACACGCCCCTGGCTCGTCCGCTCTACATCTACCCGTCCGCCCAGGCGCTCGCCCGGCCGGAGTTTGACGCCTTCATGGAGTACTACCTGAAGAACGTCAATACTGTTGCCGAGCAGGTTGGCTTCGTCGGTCTGACGGAAGACCAGCTCCAGGAATCCACTGAAAAGGTGGACAACCTGATCAAGAAGGCCGGAAACTCCGGCACCACGTCCTGACCTTCAGGACTACCCAAGTCACAGAATCATGGAAGCACGGGACACGATAGGGGCCTTCGGGCGAGGGGGAGCGGACAAAGCTCCCCCCTCGCTCGAGGCCCCTTCACCCCGATACGGGGAGAAACTGATCAAGGGCATTCTTGCCTTCTGCGCGTTTCTCTCGGTTCTCACCACGACCGCCATCGTCGTGTCCCTTATCCTCCCGACTTTCCAGTTCCTCGCCGAGGTACCGATCAGTGATTTCCTGTTCGGAACCGAGTGGGCTCCGACCTTCGAGCCGGCTTCGTTCGGCGTTCTGCCGATACTCGTGGGCACGATCAGCACCAGCATCTGGGGAATGCTCTTCGCGGTCCCGATCGGGCTGGCCTCTGCGATCTGGCTAAGTGAATACGCGTCACCGAAGGCGAGGAAGATCGTGAAGCCGGTCCTTGAAGTACTGGCCGGAATCCCCACGGTCGCGATCGGCATCTTCGGTCTTGTTTTTCTCAGTCCGCTGATCGAGCAGGTCTTTCCGTTCATGGTCAACGTTCCCCCTTTCAGCGCGGGAGTGGCAGGCCTGGCGATCGGTCTGATGCTCGTGCCGATCATCGCTTCGATCTCCGATGACGCGATGCGAGCGGTGCCGGGTGGTCTGAGGGAGGCGGCTTACGGCCTCGGCTCGACCAAGATGAAGGTGGCGACCAGGGTCGTGTTCCCGGCCGCGATTTCAGGGATCATCGCTTCTCTGGTCCTGGCAGGATCCAGGGCCGTCGGAGAGACCATGGTCGTCCTCCTGGTCGCGGGAGCATCACCCAACCTGACTCTCGACCCGGGATCTTCGGTGCTCACGATGACGGCATTCATTGCCCAGACGGCAACCGGCGACATCTCGACCGGGTCCATCACCTACGACACGATTTTTGCCGTGGGAGCCCTGCTCTTCACGCTGACACTGATCATGAACATCTTCGCGATCCGCCTGGTTCGCAAGTATCGGGAGGTTTACGAATGAAGCCGCAGTCCGCAGGCAACGCTCCGGGCGTTCCTGGCAGCGAAAGGACGAGGTTGGCATCGGCTGGCGCCAGGGCGGTGACCCTCGCTCAACTGAATCAGCAGCCACGGGGCGACCGGTTCGTTGGCACGATCTTCCTGACGTTGCTCCTGTTCGCGGTGTCACTCGCTTTGCTCGGCCTTGTGGCGATTATCGTTCAGGCAGCGGTAAAGGGCGCTCCCGCGTTCAGCATGGACCTGCTGACCAACGGTCCTTCCACAATCAATCCGGAACAGTCCGGATTCCGCCCCGCCATCATGGGCACGATCTACCTGATCGCCGGAGTAATCGTGCTCGTCGTGCCTCTCGGGATCAGCGCGGCTGTGTACCTCGAAGAGTACGCAGACGGCACCAAATGGTGGAACAAGCTGATTGAGCTCAACGTCCAGAACCTTGCAGGTGTTCCATCAATCATCTACGGCATTCTCGGGCTGGCGTTCATCGTTCGCGGACCGCTCGACCTGGGGTTCATCCTCGCCGCAGGATCGATGACCCTTGCGTTGCTTGTTCTTCCGACTGTAATTCTGGCCTCACGGGAAGCGATTCGAGCAGTCCCGCCTTCGATCAGGGAAGGATCCCTTGCCTTGGGGGCGACTCAGTGGCAGACGATTCGCCGGCAGGTTTTGCCGGCAGCAATTCCCGGCGTAGTCACAGGCGTGATTCTGGCCATATCCCGCGCGATTGGCGAGACGGCTCCGCTGCTCCTGGTTGGAGCAGCGACCTTTGTGACTTTCAGTCCGACCTTCTTCGGGGATAATGGCTACACAGCCCTCCCTGTTCTGATTTTCAACTACGCAGCCAGACCCCAGGACGAGTTCCGGGTTCTGGCCGCGGCCGGAGTGATCTTGATGCTCGTCGTCCTCCTGGCGATGAACTCATTCGCCATCTGGCTCCGAAACCGATATGAGCAACAGTGGTAGGAGAAAAGTAAAGTGAGTGAGAAATTGGAAGAGCGAGCACCCGAAGAGAAGACAGACCAGTCCGGACTCATTCAGCAGATTGCTGTGAGGGACACGACTCCTTCCGACGTGGATCCGTGGTCCGGGGAGAAGGTCTTCGAACTCAAGAACGTCTCGGTGTCCTACGGCAACAGCCTCGCCGTGAGCGATGTATCCATGGAGATCAAGAAGAATGAGGTGACGGCCCTGATCGGCCCCTCCGGCTGCGGCAAGAGCACACTCCTCCGCTGCCTCAACCGGATGAACGACCTAATCCCGTCTGCCCGCGTCGACGGCGAGGTTCTCTACCACGGCCACGATCTTTATGGCCCCAAGGTGGACCCGGTTCAGGTCCGGAAGCTGATCGGCATGGTCTTCCAGAAGCCGAATCCGTTCCCCAAGTCGATCTTCGACAACATCGCATTCGGGCCCCGGATACTAGGGCTGGACGACGTCGACGGCCGCGTGGAAAAGGCATTGCGGGGAGCGGCTCTGTGGGATGAAGTCAAAGACCGCCTTGACGACAACGCCTACGGCATGTCGGGTGGCCAGCAGCAGCGTTTGTGTATTGCGCGGACCATGGCTGTCGACCCGGAAGTGATTCTCATGGACGAGCCGTGTTCGGCTCTTGATCCGATCTCGACCGCCAAGATTGAAGACCTGATGAACGAACTCAAGGAGGAGTTCTCGATCGTCATCGTGACCCACAACATGCAGCAGGCTGCCCGGGTTTCCGACAAGACTGCATTCCTGATCGTCGAGATGGACGCTGAGGAAGGCAATCGCTGGGGACAGCTGGTCGAGTACGACGAAACCGACCGGATCTTCACCAATCCGCAGGACAGCCGTACCGAGGATTACGTGACCGGCAAAGTCGGCTGAGCCGGTCGGCGCGTCGCGAATCTGTTCGCCAGCCGCCGAGACAGAGATGCGTCACGTCGATCCGGTCGAGTTGTCACGATGTATGGGTAAGCCCATGCTCTGCGCTGCGATAGATATCGGTTCGAATACGACCAGAATCCTGGTAGCCGAGCCCGATGAGGGCAAGCTCAAGAAGGTGATGGAGCAGCGGGCGTACACGAGGATCGGCCAGGCCCGATCCGGCGATGGCTCAATCCCGGAAGAAAAGATCGCCGAAGTTGCCGAGGTGGTCGAAACGCAGGTCAAGCTCGCTCGTGAACTCGGGGCAGAGGGTTTCCGGGCAGTCGCGACGGCCGCTTTGCGGGATGCCCCGAACGGCAAGGAGGCTGCCGGGCAGATCGCCGAGACGGCTGGCATCCCGGTCAGCGTGGTCAGCGAGAACGAGGAAGGCCGGCTCGCATTCCTCGGCGCGACGAAGGCGCTCGGCTACCGGGTCGACGGGCGGGTGGCAGTAGTCGACGTGGGTGGTGGCTCGACCGAGATCATCATCGGCACCGTCGACGGCGGGGTGGAGCAGGTGCGCTCCTGGCCGATCGGATCCGGGCAGCTCGCCGACGAGCTGATTGTCTCCGATCCGCCGTCTGCCGCCGAGATCCGGCGCATCCGTGACCGGGTTGACGAGGAGTTTGCCGAAGTGCGGATCACCCGCCCGGAGCAAGCTGTGGCCGTCGGAGGGTCGGCCACTTCGCTACGGAAGATCGTCGGGGCCAGGCTCGAGTACGAGACCCTGGAACGCAGCATCCGGGTGCTCAGTGGTGACGACGCAGTCGAGGTCGGCCGCCAGTTCGAGCTCGATCCGGTCAGGGTCAGGATCCTGGCTACCGGTGTCCTGATTCTCGAGAAGATTTCGGAACTGCTCGGGCAGGAACTGCAGATCGGCAAGGGCGGGATCCGGGAAGGGATCGTGCTCGACATGCTGAACGGCGGAATTGACGTTTCAGAACCTGCCCTCGCACCCGGCTGACCTTCAGTCCGAGAGTAGGGTTCCCGGTGATGAACTCTCCCGATTCGCATTTCAGGCTTGCGGCAGCCCAGGTGCTCGAGGAGAGGGCAACACAGATCAGCCTGCTTTCGAAGGGCGTGCTCGACGTGACCGAGCCGGCCGCGGCCCATGAGCTGTGGCTCGCGTCACGGCGGTTGCGGGCGGCACTAGAGGTCTTTCGGCCGGCGCTCGGCCGTTCCCAGTACCGGGAGGGCCGGGCTGAGGCAAGAAGGATCTCCAGGGCGGTCGGAAACCGTCGCGACATCGACGTCGCGATCGCCTCGTTCGATGCAGTTGGCTCGGAAGCGGGACCGGGTGACGCTGATGGCATCGAGAGGGCTATCGCCGAACTCCGTCGTGAACAGGCAAAGGCCAACCGGGCGCTGGCCCAGGTGGTCCACGGGCGTCGAATGCAGGCCTTCCGCGTCCGGATCGAGGAGATCGCGGATTCGACGATCGAGACCGACACGATCGATCGCGCCGACGAGTATCGGCCGGTGGAGATTCTCCCGCCGGAAGTTCTCGAACTGATCGGCAAGCGACTTGCCCGCTTGCGCGGCGAGGCGACGGAGAGTCTCGAGCCGGAAGGGGTCGAGGCCCAGCACCGGATGCGGGTGGCGGCGGAGCGTCTCCGCTACTGCCTGGAGCTGACCGGGGACGCGCTCGGATCGCAGGCCCATACGGCACGTCGAGCGGCCCGTGGTCTGCAGGAGGTCCTCGGTGAGATCAGGGACTGCGACCTTTCGGTACCGCCCGCCCGGAAGACGATCTCGGAGCTCGAGTCGGAGGACATTCAGACCATAATCGAACGGGGCAGGGGCAGCCGCGATCTCGACCCGATCCTGGTCCAGGCGGCGCCCAACCGGGCGGCCTACCGCGGCCTTGAACTGACCATCGTCCACCTCGGAGCGCGTCGCCAGATGCTGTTCGAGCGGTTCAAACGACTCTGGCTGGAGCAGTCCAGACAGGGAGTCTGGGTCGCTCTCGAAACCTCACTGAAAGTAGAATCCTGACCTGATGAGTAGCCCGGATCCTTCCCATTTCTTCAACCGCGAGCTCTCCTGGCTCGACTTCAACCAACGGGTTCTCGAGCTCGCCGAAGACGAATCGGTGCCGCTGCTCGAAAGGGTCAAGTTCTGCGCCATCTTCGCCTCCAACCTCGACG
>JRYG01000516.1_pt1 | contig 24863 bp, 15 predicted proteins | sample 235341 | NCBI WGS metagenome assembly JRYG01 (sample SAMN03074218, study PRJNA261478) | activated sludge metagenome | biome: Wastewater Treatment Plant; feature: Wastewater; material: Activated sludge; isolation source: activated biomass of a wastewater treatment plant treating hydrocarbon... ...
GACGAGATGATCAAGACTTCCGGCTACCGGGTCAGCCCGACCGAGGTGGAGGAGATTCTCTACGCCACCAAGCTGGTGGGCGAATGCGTGGCTTTCGGGGTCGACCACGATACCCTGGGGCAGGCCATCCAGGTCATCGCCACGCCGCCGGCCGGCGGCGAGGTGGATCTGGCGGCGCTGCAGCAGGAGTGCCGTATCCGCATGCCGGCCTACATGGTGCCGGCGGGCTTCGACATCCGTCCCGGCCCGCTGCCGCGCAACCCCAACGGCAAGATCGACCGCAAGCTGTTGGCCACCGAGTGGGTCGAGCGGGGTCGCTGAGCCGCCGCCCTTTTACCTGGGTTCTTGAACACTATGGAACAGACAGCACGCCCGGCACCGCGCCACGCGCCGATGGATCAGTTTCCGGTCGTCGCCGGCGAACTGCAGGTGGGCGGGATTCCTCTCTCGCGCCTGGCGGCCCGCGTCGGCCGTACTCCCTTCTATGCCTACGACCGGCGGTTGTTGAGCCGGCGGGTGGCGGAGCTGCGCCAGGCGCTGCCGGCCGCGGTGAAGCTCCACTACGCCATGAAGGCCAACCCCCTTCCGGCCCTGGTGGGCCACATGGCGGGCCTGGTGGATGGCATCGACGTGGCGTCGGCCGGGGAGCTCAAGGTGGCCCTGGACGCCGGCGCCGATCCGCGGGAAATCAGTTTCGCCGGTCCCGGCAAGCAGATCGGCGAACTGCGCCAGGCGGTTGCCGCCGGCATCCTCGTCAATATCGAGTCCTTCCGGGAGGTCGGGCTGCTGGCGGAGATTTCCGCCGAACTCACCCTTCCGGCCAGGGTGGCGGTGCGGGTGAATCCCGATTTCGAACTGAAGAACTCCGGCATGAAGATGGGGGGCGGCCCCAAGCAGTTCGGCGTCGACGCCGAACAGGTGCCCGCATTGCTGGCTGCCATCGGCGCTGCCGGCCTGGCTTTCGAGGGCTTCCATCTTTTCGCCGGCTCCCAGAACCTGCGGGCTGAGGCCATCGTCGAGGCCCAGCAGAAGAGTTTCGAACTCGCCCTCCGGCTGGCGGGGGCGGCGCCGGGGCCGGTGCGCTTCCTCAACCTGGGCGGGGGCTTCGGCATTCCTTATTTCCCCGGGGAATCCCGCCTCGACCTGGCGCCGGTGGGCGCCAACTTGGCGACCTTGGCGGAGCGGGCCGCCACGGCGCTGCCCGAGGCGGCCCTGGTGATCGAGCTGGGGCGCTACCTGGTGGGCGAGGCCGGCATCTACGTGGCCCGGGTGGTGGACCGCAAGATTTCCCGGCGGCAGGTCTTTCTCGTCACCGACGGCGGCTTGCACCACCATTTGTCGGCCTCCGGCAATTTCGGCCAGGTCCTGCGCAAGAATTATCCGGCGGCCGTCGGCAACCGCATGGGCGAGGGCGCCCTGGAGACGGCCTCGGTGGTGGGGCCGCTCTGCACGCCCCTGGATCTGCTGGCCGACCGTCTGGAACTGCCGGCAGCGCAGCCTGGCGATCTGGTGGTCGTCTTCCAGTCCGGTGCTTATGGTGCGAGCGCCAGTCCGCAAGCCTTCCTGGGGCATCCGGCGGTGGTCGAGGTGCTCGTTTGAGGGGGGGCGGGCATTCGATTTTGGTCGTGAAATAATGCGCGGCTATTCTTGCGGGCCGGAAATACAATGGGTCACGGTATGAGGGCGTACTTCACGCGGCGCCCGTGGGGGCGCGAAGGCGTATGGACCATGCGATCAGGGAATCGCGGAGATAAGCGGTGATCAAGTTGTTCAACCACTGGATTGGCTGGCGCACCCTGCTGCAGGTGCTGTTCGATTTTTCCTTCGTCTTCGTGGCGATGATCATCGCCGTGCTGTGGGTGGGGGCGGGGCTGGCCGTCGACGTCAAGATGGTTCTCGTCTATGCCGTCATCCTGGCGGCCACCATGCTAGTGCTCAACGCCTGGTTCGGCTTCTATCAGCGCCTGCACAACCGTACCATCTACCAGACCCGGGCGCGGGCGGTGCTTTCCCTCTATCTGGCGGTGCCCCTGGCTTACGGCCTGTTCGTCATGCTGCCGGTGGCCGAGGTGAGCCGCGAATTCCTGCAGCTTTCGGCCATGTCGGCAGTCTTCGGCATGCTCATCAACCGGGTCAGCTCCGCCCATTCCTCGCCGACCCAGATGCTGGTGCGGCGGATACTGGTTTTCGGCGCCGGGGCGAAGGCCCAGGCCGTGCGCAAGGCCCTCAACAAGTCCGATCCCACGGCCCAGATCGTCGGTTATTTCCCCAGCCCCGTCGAAGAGGAAATCAAGGTGCCCGCCGATCAGGTGCTGACGCGGGAACGCTCGCTGACGGAAACGGCTCGCCACCTCAAGGTGGACGAGATCGTCGTGGCGGTGACCGAGCGGCGGGGCGGCGTCCTGCCCCTGCGCGAGCTTCTCGACTGCAAGCTGGCCGGGGTGCGGGTTCTCGACCTGGCGAGCCATTTCGAGCAGACCCTGGGTCAGATTCGCCTCGATTCGCTTTACGCCGGCTGGCTCATTTTCGGCGATGGCTTCCGCCAGGGGTTCTGGCGAACCACCATCAAGCGCGCCTTCGACGTTGTTTGCGCCCTGATCCTCCTGATCCTGGCGGCCCCCGTCATGGCCCTGGCTTCGCTGGCCATCATCCTGGAAAGCGGCATGCCTCTCTTCTACCGTCAGGAACGGGTGGGGCTCAACGGCCGTCTGTTTAACGTCATCAAGTTCCGCAGCATGCGCACCGACGCGGAAAAGGATGGCAAGCCCCGCTGGGCGACGGCCGGCGACGACCGGGTGACCAGGGTCGGCCGCATCATCCGCAAGCTGCGCATCGACGAGCTGCCCCAGCTGATCAGCGTCCTCAACGGCGACATGAGCCTGGTGGGCCCCCGCCCCGAGCGCCCCTATTTCGTCGATCAGCTTACCCGGGAAATACCTTTCTACGCCGTGCGCCACAGCGTCAAGCCGGGCGTCACCGGCTGGGCCCAGGTGCGTTACCACTACGGCGCCTCGGTGGAGGACTCGGCGGAAAAGCTGCAGTACGACCTTTACTACGTGAAGAACCACACGCTGTTCCTGGATATCCTGGTCCTCTTCGAAACCATCGGCGTGGTTCTCACGGCGAAAGGCGCCCAATGACGCGACGTCCTGCCCGCCGGCGGGACGTGACGGTCCCCCATGGAGCCTAGCGCTGCCGCACTGGCCGCCTGGGGTTACGGGTTCGCCGCCGGCAGCTATATCCTGCTGGCCCTGTATCTCGCCAGCCTGGGGACGCCCGCCGAAGGACGCCGCCGTGCCGCCGGCATGCTCGCGGCCGTGGGGTTGTGTGCCCTGTGGGCCATGGCCGGCTGGGCTTTCGCCGTCAGCGGGCGGCCGTTTTATTGGGTGCTGGCGGTACTCCTCGATAATTTGCGCTATGGCGCCTGGTACGCCTTCATCCTGCTTCTTCTCGGGCCCAACGCCGGGCGACCGGCGCTGATCGGCATTCCTCCCCGCCTTGGCCTGCCGATGGCGGTAGGCATCGTGGCCGGTGGCATGGCGATTCACCTCGGCGCCCTACTCGGCCTGGGCGATCCGGCTTTTCTCGCCAAGGCCGGTCTGCTGCAGGCGCTGGTCATGGTCGTCTTCGCCCTGCTCCTGCTGGAGCAGTTCTTCCGCAGCGTCGCCGCGGATTCCCGCTGGAACGTCAAGCCTTTTTGCCTGGGATTGGCCGGCGCCTTTGCCTTCGACCTCTACGTCTATTCCGACGCCCTGCTGTTCGGGCGCCTCGACGCCGACGCCGTCAGCATTCGCGGCTTCGTGGCCGCCATGGTGGTGCCGCTGCTGGCCTTGTCCACCAGCCGCAGCCGCGACTGGATGTCGCGCATCCGCCTTTCCCAGAAGGCGGCCTTCCATTCGCTGACCCTGCTGTTTTCCGGCATGTACCTGCTGTTCATGGCAGGGGTGGGGTACTACGTCCGCTATTTCGGGGGCGACTGGGGAAGGGCGTTGCAGTTGGCGCTGGTATTCCTGGCCTTCCTCGGCCTGGGCGTTCTCGCTTTCTCGGGGGCTGTCCGGGCCAAGCTGCGGGTCCTGGTGGGCAAGCATTTCTTCAGCTACCGCTACGACTATCGCGAGGAGTGGCTGAAATTCACCCAGACCCTGTCCGAGCAGGGGTCGCCCCAGACCATGGGGCTCCACGCCATCCGCGGCCTGGCCGACATGCTGGAGAGCCCGGCCGGGGCGCTGTGGCTGCGCGATGCGGAACACGGCGCCTACACCCAGACGGCACGCTGGAACATGGTCGAGGTCGGTGCCCGGGAGGAGGGCGGCTCACCGTTCTGCCGTTTTCTGGCGGATAGCGGGTGGGTCATCAATCTCGAGGAGTACCGCTGTTATGCCAGGCGCTACGAAGGGCTGGACCTGCCGCTGTGGCTCTCCGAGATTGCCAACGCCTGGCTCATCGTTCCGCTGCTGGTCGGCAGCGAGATGATCGGCTTTGTCGTCCTCGCCAGCCCCCGTACGCCGGTGGACGTCAACTGGGAGGTCAACGATCTGCTCAAGACCGCCGGCCGCCAGGCTGCGGCGTTCCTCGCCCAGTTGCAGGCAACGGAGGCGCTGCTGGAAGCGCGCAAGTTCGACGCCTTCAACCGCATGTCGGCCTTCGTCGTGCACGACCTGAAGAACATCGTCACCCAGCTTTCCCTGATGCTGAAGAATGCCGAGAAGCACAAGGACAACCCGGAGTTCCAGGAAGACATGCTGATGACCGTGGAGCATGCCGTCGAACGCATGCGCCAGCTCATGCTGCAACTGCGGGAGGGGGCGACCCCGCCCGGCACGCCGGTGGGCGTGGACCTGGCCGGCATCATCGAGCGCATCCGCAAGGGCAAGGCGGCCCAGGGGCGGACGGTGGACATCCAGGTGGAGGAGCGCTTGAGTACCCGCGGGCACGAGGAGCGGCTGGAGCGTGTCATCGGCCACATGGTGCAAAATGCGCTGGATGCAACCGACATGGATGGCCGGGTTTGGGTTAAGCTTGGACGTGAAGGAGGGCAGGCCCGCCTGGAGGTCGGCGATACCGGCCACGGCATGTCCGCGGAATTCATCCGCGAGCGCCTGTTCAAGCCGTTCCAGACGACCAAGCAGGCCGGCATGGGAATCGGCGCCTACGAGAGTTTTCAGTACGTGCAGGAACTGGGGGGAAAGATTTTGGTGGATAGTGAAGTGGACCAGGGCACCCGCGTGACCATGCTGTTGCCCTTGTTCGAGTTGGCCAAGGGATCGGATCTGCAGCATCGGGAGGCGGTATGAGCGGCGAAAAGGCGCGCCCCTTGATGGTGGTCGAGGATGACCCGGCCCTGCAGAAGCAGATCAAGTGGTCCTTCGACCAATACGAGGTGATCACGGCTTCCGACCGTGAGACGGCGCTGGCCCAGGTGAAGCGCTACCAGCCGGCGGTGGTGACCATGGATCTCGGCTTGCCGCCCGACCCCGACGCGGTGTCGGAGGGGTTCAGGCTCCTCGAGCAACTGGTGGCGGCGGAGCCGGACATCAAGGTCATCGTCCTCACCGGCCAGAACGACCAGGCCAACGCCCTGCGGGCGGTGGCCCTGGGTGCCTATGATTTCTTCGCCAAGCCCTTCGAGCCGGAATTGCTGGCGTTGACCGTAGACCGTGCCTTTCGCCTGTACGATCTGCAGAAGGAAAACCAGCGGCTGCAAATGATGCGCCAGCCGGATGCCCTTTCCGGCCTCATTACCCGCGACCCGGAGATGCTGCGCCTCTGCCGCACTGTCGAAAAGGTGGCCTCCAGCAACGCCACGGTGATGCTGCTGGGCGAAAGCGGCACCGGCAAGGAAGTGCTGGCGCGGGGTCTGCACGAGGCTTCGCCCCGCCGCGGCGAACGGTTCGTCGCCATCAACTGCGCCGCCATACCCGACAACCTGCTGGAAAGCGAGCTTTTCGGCTATGAGAAGGGCGCCTTCACCGGTGCTGCCAAGACCACCCCGGGCAAGATCGAGACCGCCCATCGCGGCACCCTGATGCTCGACGAAATCGGCGATCTGCCCATGGCGCTCCAGGCCAAGCTCCTGCGCTTCCTGCAGGAGCGCGTGGTGGAGCGGGTCGGCGGGCGCCAGGAAATTCCCGTGGATGTGCGCATCGTCTGCGCGACCCACCAGGATCTCAAGGCCCTCATCGCCGAAGGCAAGTTCCGGGAAGACCTTTACTACCGCCTGGCGGAAATCGTCGTCAACATCCCGCCGCTGCGTGCCCGCCTGGGCGACGCGGCCTTGCTCGCCCACGCCCTGGTGCGCCGTTTCGCCGGCGAGCAGAACCGCGGCGCCATGAGCCTCGGGGAGGACGCCGTGCGGGCCATTGAAATCCACGCCTGGCCGGGCAACGTGCGGGAGCTGGAAAACTGTATCAAGCGTGCCGTCATCATGGCCGACGGCAATGTCATCACCTGTGACGACATCGGCCTGCGCCAGGTGGCCGAGGGCGAGGCTTCCGATCTCGATCTGCGCAAGGTCCGGGACGAGGCCGAGAAGCATGCGGTCATCGCCGCCCTCAGCCGGGCCAACGGCAACGTCGTCAAGGCGGCGGAAATCCTCGGTGTCAGCCGCCCCACCCTCTACGACCTGATGCATCGATTCGGCCTCAAGTAATTGCGGCCCCACCGTTTGTGACGAGAGAGCGAACCATGAAAACTAGCACCCTGCGAAATGCCACCCTTTCCGCGCTACTGGCTGCCATGCTGGTCTCCGCCTGCGGCGGGGACGACCCGGCCGCCCTGCTGAAGTCGGCCCGCGAATATCTCGCCAAGAACGATGCCAAGGCGGCCATCATCCAGGTCAAGAACGTCCTGCAGAAGCAGCCTGGCAACGCCGAGGCGCGTTTCCTGCTGGGCAAGGCGCTGCTCGATGCGGGGGACGCTACGGCCGCCGAGGTGGAACTGCGCAAAGCCATGGAGCAGCGGTATTCCCAGGAAGATACCGTGCCCCTGATGGTGAAGGCACTGCTGATGAAGGGGCAGGCGAAGAGGGCGGTCCAGGAATTCGGCAAGACCGACCTGACCACCCCCGTCGGGCAGGCGGAACTGCAGACCCTGCTCAGCGTCGCTTACCGCATGCTGGGTGATTCCGAATCCGCCTATGCGGCGCTCAACGCCGCCCTGAAGGCCAAGCCCAACCATGCGCCGGCGCTCGTCCTGGAGGCGCGGATGAAGGCCGGTGAAAAGGATCTGGCGGGGGCTCTGGCCATGATCGACAACATCGTGCAGAAGGATCCCGCCAATGCCGAGGCCTACAAGCTGAAGGGCGACATCCTGCTCGCCCAGGAGAAACCCGATGAAGCGGCCGCCGCCTACCGCAAGGGCCTCGAAGGCCAGGCGGACCACTTGCCCAGCCATGCCACGCTGATCACCCTGCTCATGCAGCAGGGCAAGGTGGACGAGGCCGGCAAGCAGCTCGCCGAACTGCGGAAGCACGCGCCCAAGCATCCGCAGACGCTGCTGCTGGAGTCCCAGCTGGCGTTCCAGAAGAAGGAATACAAGGCCGCCCGGGAATCCCTGCAGCAGTTCCACAAGATCGCGCGGCCGAACGCCCTTTCCCTGCAATTGGCCGGTGCCGTGGAATATCAGCTGGGTTCCTACGGCATGGCCGAGGAGAACCTCGCCAAGGCCCTGCAGGAGAACTCGAACCTGCCGGCGGCGCGCCGCCTGCTGATTTCGACCTATCTGCGCGTCGGCCAGCCCGCCAAGGCGCTGGATACGCTGAAGCCGGTGCTCGACAAGGTGGAGTCCGACGCGTCCATGCTGGCGCTCGCCGGCGAGGTCTTCATCCAGCAGGGGGACTACAAGCGGGCGGAGGAGTACTACGCCAAGGCAACCAAGCTCGATCCCAAGGACGCGACCAAGCGCACCCGCCTGGCGATCACCCATCTGGCCAAGGGGGACGCCGCCAGCGCCTTCGACGAGCTTCAGGAAATCTCCGCCAGCGACTCGGGCGTGGCGGCCGACTATGCATTGATCTCGGCCCACTTGCGGCGCAACGAGATCGACAAGGCGCTGAAGGCTCTCGACGTCCTCGAGAAGAAGCGGCCGGACGATCCGGTGGTCTACAACATGCGCGGGCAGACCCTGATGGCCAAGCAGGACAAGGCGGGCGCCCGTCAGAACTTCGAGAAGGCGCTTGCGCTCAAGCCCGCCTTCTTCCCGGCGGCGGCCAGCCTGGCCAGCATGGATCTTGCCGACAAGAAGCCCGAGGATGCCAAGCGCCGTTACGAAAGCGTGCTGGCCGCCGATCCCAAGAACCTGCAGGCCTATCTCGGCCTGGCCGGGCTGGCCTCCAGAAGCGGCGCCAAGACCGAGGAAGTGGCGGCACTGGTCAACAAGGCCGTTGCCATCAGCCCGACCAACGTGGGTGCCCGACTGGCCCTCATCGAAACCTATCTGCGGGGCGGCGAGGCCAAGAAGGCGGTCACTGCCGCCCAGGAGGCGATGACCGCCGTTCCCGACCGGGTCGAGCTGGTGGACGCGGCCGGGCGTGCCCAGCTGGCGGCCGGCGACCACAACCAGGCGCTGGCCATGTTCAACAAGATGTCGAACATGCAACCCCGCTCCCCCGTACCCTACCTCAAGATGGCCGAAGTCAACGTCCTTGCCAAGAACAAGGAAGAGGCTATCCGGAACCTCAAGAAGAGCCTCGACCAGAAGCCCGATTTCGTCGATTCCCAGCAGGCCCTCACGGCCCTCTATGTCAATGTGGGGCGTTTCAAGGAGGCCCAGGGCGTGGCCAAGGAAGTCCAGCGGCAGCGGCCGAAATCGCCTCTCGGCTTTGCCATGGAAGGGGATGTTGCCATTGCGCAGAAATCCTGGGGCGACGCCGCCAAGGCCTACCGTGCCGGCCTGGAGCGCGAGCCGGTCGGGGAACTGGCCATGCGGCTGCACTCCGCCCTCTATGCCGGCGGCAATCGGGGCGAGGCAGAAAAACTGGTCGTGACCTGGTTGAAGGACCACCCGAAGGATCTCGCCTTCCGCAATTTCGTGGCCGAGCGGGCCAGCGAGCGCCAGGACTGGCCTGCCGCCGCCCAGCAATACCGCGCCATCCTCGAGGCGCAGCCGGACAGTGCCCTGGTCCTCAACAACCTTGCCTGGATCGCCGACAAGCTGAAGGATCCCAAGGCGGTCGACTATGCCGAGAAGGCGGTCAAGCTTGCCCCCAACCAGCCCGCCTTCATGGATACCCTGGCCATGCTGCTGGCCGAAAAGGGAGACGTGGCGCGGGCCCGGGAACTGGCGGCCAAGGCGGTGGAACTGGCGCCGAAGCAAGCTTCCTTCCGCCTCAACCTGGCGCGGGTGCTGATCAAGGCGGGCAACAAGACCGAGGCCAAGGTGCATCTCGATACCCTGGCCAAGCTGGGGGCCAACTTCCCCGAGCAGGCGGAAGTGGCCAAGCTCCTGAAAGAACTCTGAAATCGCTTTCCTATAATCTAATCAATATTTGAGGATTCAAATGACTACTATCGCCGTCATCGGCCTCGGCTATGTCGGGCTGCCCCTGGCCGTGGAATTCGGGAAGAAATACCGGACGCTGGGTTTCGACCTGTCCGTGGACAAGGTCGAGGCCTACAAACGTTTCGTCGACCCCACCGGCGAGGTGAGCAGCGAGGATCTCAAGGCTGCCACCCAGTTGTCGGTTAGCAACGACCCGGCGGTGATCCGAGAGGCGGAGTTCGTCGTGGTGGCGGTGCCGACGCCGGTGGACGAGGCGCACCAACCCGATTTCAGCCCCCTGGTGGGGGCTTCCGAGTTTGTCGGCCGCAACCTCAAGCCGGGCGCCACCATCGTCTTCGAATCGACGGTCTATCCCGGCGCCACCGAGGAAATCTGCGTCCCCATCATCGAAAAGCACTCCGGCCTCAAGTGGAAGAAGGATTTCTTCATCGGCTATTCCCCCGAGCGGATCAACCCCGGCGACAAGGAACGGACCGTCACCAGGATCGTCAAGGTGGTTTCCGGCGATACGCCCGAAACCCTCGAACTGGTGGCAAGGATTTACGGGGACATCATCACCGCCGGGGTCTACAAGGCTTCCAGCATCAAGGTGGCCGAGGCCGCCAAGGTCATCGAGAACACCCAGCGCGACCTCAACATCGCCCTGATGAACGAACTGGCCATCATTTTCGACCGCATCGGCATCGACACCCTGGAGGTGCTCCAGGCGGCCGGCACCAAATGGAACTTCCTGCCCTTCCGGCCGGGCCTGGTGGGGGGGCACTGCATCGGCGTCGACCCCTACTACCTGACCCACAAGGCCGAAATGCTGGGCTATCACCCGGAGGTCATCCTGGCCGGTCGCCGCATCAACGACGGCATGGGCAAGTTCGTTGCCGAGCAGACCATCAAGCACCTGGTGCGCAACGGCTGGCAGATCAAGGGAACGCCCATCATCGTCCTCGGTCTGACCTTCAAGGAAGATTGCCCGGACTTGCGCAATTCCCGGGTCATCGACGTCATTCGGGAGCTGCAGTCCTACGGCGCCGACGTGATCGTGCATGATCCCGTGGCCGACTCCGCCGAGGCGGTGCACGAATACGGCGTAACCTTGACGCCCTGGGAGGCCTTGCCCAAGGCGGCGGCAATCGTGGGGGCCGTGGCGCATCGGGAGTTCAAGGCGAGGCCGGTCGCCGACTATGTGGCCAAGCTGCAGGCCAATGGAGTGGTGGCCGACGTGAAGAGCCAGTTTGACCAGGGTGCCCTGGCGGCCGCCGGGATCACCGTCTGGCGCTTGTAAGGGGAGGCTATGGTCGGCAGCGCAGCGCGGGGATGGACAGGTCGGAACTGGCGTCTGGGGATTCCCCTGGCCGCCGCTGTGGCCTGGGCATCTGCTGCCGGCGCTGCCGAGGACGCGGCGGCCCAGGCGGCGAAAGCGCTTTCCCTGCGCAGCGAGGCCCGGGCGTTCGAGCATGGCGAAGGGGTTCCCCGGGACGGCGGCAAGGCCGCCAAGCTCTATTGCGAGGCGGCCCGCCTGGGTGACGCCGAGGCCCAGTACAGCGTCGGCTGGATGTACGCCAACGGCCGCGGCGTGCCCCGGGACGATGCCCTGGCCGCCTATTTCTTCGATCTCGCTGCCCGGCAGGGGCATTCCCACGCGGCGGGGATGCTCCGCTTCGTCGGCACCGAACTCGCCGGCAAGCCGGAATGCATGAATGACCCGGAAGACCTGGAGGGCAGCGACGTCATCGCCGCCGCGCCGCCGGAGCGCCGGAAGATCCTCGAACTCGTGTCCCGCCTGGCGCCCCAGTATGGTGTCTATCCCCGCCTGGCCATGGCGGTGATCCGGGCCGAGTCGAACTTCAACCCGGCGGCGGTTTCCCCCAAGAACGCCCAGGGGCTGATGCAGCTGATCCCGGAGACTTCCGCCCGCTTCAACGTGAAGAAGCCCTTCGATCCGGAGGAGAACATTCGCGGCGGCCTTGCCTACCTGCGCTGGCTGCTCGCCTACTTCAAAGGCGACGTGGCCCTGGTGGCGGCCGCCTACAATGCGGGCGAGGGGGCGGTGAATCGCTACCGGGGCATCCCCCCCTATGAAGAGACGCGGGGCTACGTCAAGCGGATCGTCGAACTCTTCCGCAAGGACGAGCACCCCTTCGATCCGTCAGTGACCGAGCCCTCGCCGGAACTTGCCCGCATCCGCACGGTCCGCTCAATGTAACGGATCTTGCCAGGCCCGCCGGCTCGCTCCGCGGGCGCATGGGAGAGAAAAACATGAACACGCCATTCTGGCTGCGCTGCCTGATCCTGCTGAGCCTCGTCGCCGGTGGCGGCGCCCGGGCTGCCGACATGGTGCGCGCCATCGAACAGGTCAAACCCTCCATCGTCGCCGTGGGCGGGCACAAGGCCACCAACAGCCCGGCCTTCGTCATCCAGGGTACCGGGTTCGCCGTCGGCAATGGTTCGGTGGTGGCGACCAACGCCCATGTCATCAACGTCATCACCAGCGATGCCGAGGTGACCGTGATGGTGCAGGTGCGGCTGTCAGCGACGGAGTCGCAGTTGCGTCCCGCCAAGGTGGCGGTCGTCGACAAGGAGCATGACCTCGCCCTCCTGCGCATCGAAGGGCCGCCGCTGCCGCCCGCCAGCCTGGGGGATTCGGAGGGGGTGCGCGAAGGTCAGGAGGTGGCGTTCACCGGCTTCCCCATCGGTTCGGTCATGGGCTTCTTCCCGGTGACCCACCGGGGCATGGTTTCCGCCGTGACGCCGGTGGCCATTCCCGTGCCCAATTCCCAGAAGCTCAGCGAGAAGCTGATTCACCGCATGCGGCAGGGGTCGTTTCCCATCTTCCAGCTCGACGCCGTCGCCTACCCCGGTAACAGCGGCAGCCCCATTTTCAGTCCGGAAACCGGGGAAGTGCTGGGGGTAATCAACATGGTGGTGATCAAGAGTACCAAGGAGGCGGCCCTGGCCCAGCCCTCGGGGATCACCTACGCCGTGCCGGTGGCCTTCCTGAAAAGCCTGTTGGCGGGGCTCGGCCGGTGAAGCAAGCTGACGGCGGAAGCAACGCTTCCGCCGTCAGCGTCGCCGGCGATCAGCCCTTTTCGCAGCCGAGGGTCTTGCCCTTGGTGAAGTAGGCGGTACCGGCCGGGCAGGCCAGGGGCTGCTCCGGCTTCTTCGGCGCCTTGACCCCCGCCTTCGGGACGCAGGTGAAGGAGCCGTCCTTGGCCGCCTTGCCCTTGAGCGCCCAATCGGCGGGACAGAGGCTGGCGGGGGCGCCGGCGGCAGCGGCAGCCGCGGCGGGCGCAGCGGCGACCTTGTACTTCATGATCTGCTTGCCGCCGCAGCCCAGGGCGTTTTCCACGCGGTCGCCGGCGGCGCGGACCTTGTATTCCTTGGCGGCCTTGTAGGTGTGCTCAATGACCACGGGTACCTTGGTGTCCGGCTTGATCTTGATCTGGTCGCGGCGGCCGTCGCCGAACTCGACCTCCATGCCGCAGATGCCGTCGCCAACGTTGCCGATGTCGATGGTGGCGGTGATCTTGTCGCCGACCTTGGCGCCGGTGGCCGGGGTCAGCGTCAGCTTGTCGATGGTCGGCGAGGCCAGGGCGGCTCCGGCGGCGAGGCTGAACAGGGCAATGGCGGAAGCCTTGACGAATTTCATGCGAGTCCCCTTGCTAGTTGGTTGTGGAAAATTCAGTCTAGCCGAAAACATGCTTCCACAATAAGCAGACCGCATCAATTTCTGGGGCCACGGCGGCACGGTCCACCCGGGCCTTGGGGCTGGCGTTGAGGCGCTTGAGGTGTTGCCGGCGGCGGTAGTCGCGGTAGGCGGCCCGGGCACCGTCGGCGAGCTGGGCCGGAATCAGCCCCAGTTCGGCGGCCATGCCGAGGAGGGCGATGTTGCCGAGGTTCTCGGTCAGGCAGGGATGGGCGTGGGCGTGGCCGAGGACGAGGTATTGGACGATGAACTCCACGTCGATGATGCCGCCGGGGTCGTGCTTGAGGTCGAATTCGGTGTCGCTGCCCGAGGCATGGGCGTCAAGCATCTTCTGCCGCATGGCCGCCACCTCCTCCCGCAGTTTGGCGAGGTCCCGGGGCTGGCAGAGGATTTCCGTGCGGATGGCCTCGAAGCGGGCGCCGACTTCCGGATCGCCGGCGCAGAAGCGGGCCCGGGTCAGGGCCTGGTGCTCCCAGGTCCAGGCCTGGTGCAGCTGGTATTCGCGGAACGCGTCCACCGAGACCGCCAGGAGGCCGGAGTCGCCGTTGGGACGCAGGCGCAGGTCGGTCTCGAACAGGAGCCCGGCCGGGGTCTGGCTGGAAAGCCAGGTGTTGAGCCGCTGGCCGAGGCGGGCGTAGTTCTCGCTGGCCTCCTGGGCGTCGTCGTCGTAGAGGTAGACGAGATCCAGGTCGGAGGCGTAGCCCAGTTCCTTGCCCCCCAGCTTGCCATAGCCGATGACGGCGAAGCGGGGCGTTTCGCGGTGGCGGTCGCGGATCTTCTGCCAGCAGAGCGGCAGGGTGGTCTCGACCATGATGTCGGCGAGCTGGGTCAGGTGGTCGGAGATGCGCTCGACGGTGTGCAGGCCGGCCAGGTCCTGGGTCAGGAGGCGGAATACCTGGGCGTGGTGCTTTTCCCGCAGGATGTCCATCTCCCGCTCGGTGTCGCCGGCGTGGTCGGCCAGGCTGGCCCGCAGGTCGGCGACGAAACCGCTCCAGTCGGTGGCCACGTCCATCAGGCGGGGATCGAGGAGTTCGTCGAGGACCAGCGGGTGGCGGTTGAGGTATTCGGAAGCCCAGGACGAGGCGCCGACGATGTCGGCCACCCGGCGCAGGGCCAGGGGGTACTGTTGCAAGAGCGCCAGGTAGGCGCCCCGCCGGCTGACGGTCTCGAGAAAGGCGATGCCCCGGGCCAGGGTGGTGTCCGGGTCCGGCGTGGCGGCGGCGGCTTCCACCAGACGGGGGCCGACGGCGTCGAGGCGTTCCCGGTTGCTGGCGGGGAGTTGCCGGTAACGGCTCGATCCCCGCAGCTCCGCCAGCTTTTCGAGGACCGCCCGGGGGTGCCGGAAACCCATGTCGCCCAGGGTTTCGCAGGCGCTTTCGTCATCGGTCTGGCCTTGCCAGATGCCGGCGGCGGCGTGTTCCCCCTCCTCCGGGTCGGAGAAAACCAGTTCGAAATGGCGGCTGACCCTGTCCCGGTGGGCGTTGAGGGCAGCGGTCAAGGCCGGCCAGTCGGCATAGCCCAGGGAAGTGGCGACGATCGCCCGATCGGCCGGGCTCTCCGGCAGCATGTGGGTCTGCTTGTCCTCGACATATTGCAGGCGGTGTTCCAGCCGGCGCAGGAAAATGTAGGCCTCGCGCAGTTCCGCCTCGGTTTCCGCCGGCAGCAGCCGGCGCTCGGCCAGGAGGCGCAGTACGTCCAGGGTGGGCCGTACCTGCAGGGCGGGGTCGCGGCCGCCCCGGATGAGCTGGAAGACCTGGGCGATGAATTCGATCTCGCGGATGCCGCCCGGTCCCAGCTTGACGTGGTCGGCCATGTCCCGGCGCGCCACCTCGCGGCGGATCTGGGCGTGCAGGTCGCGCATGGCGTTGATGGCGCCGAAATCCAGATACTTGCGGAAGACGAAGGGGCGGGCGATGCGCTCCAGGGCGGCGGCCGCCGCCGGCTGGGCATTGGCGCCGGCATTCATCGTCCGGGCCTTGATCCAGGCGTAGCGTTCCCACTCCCGGCCCTGGGTGATGAAGTAATTCTCCAGGGCGTCGAGGGAACAGACCAGGGGGCCGGAATCGCCGTTGGGGCGCAGGCGCATGTCGACGCGGAAGACCTGGCCGTCGGCGGTGATCTCGCCGAGGGCGGCGACCAGGCGCTTGCCCAGGCGGGTGAAGAAGTCGAAGTTGTCAATGTGCCGCGGGCCGGCGGTTTCGCCGTCTTCCGGATAGACGAAGATGTAGTCCACGTCCGAGGACACGTTCAGTTCCCGCCCCCCCAGCTTGCCCATGCCGATGACCAGCAGGCGCTGGGGCTGGCCGCGCCCATCCAGGGGCTCCCCGAACTGGGCGGCCAGTTGGCGATGGAGGAAATCGAGGGCGGCGTTGGTCGTCACATCGGCCAGCAGGGTCATGCTCTCCACCACTTCGGCTAGGGGGGCGAGGCCCAGCAGGTCGCGCAGGGTGATGTGAGCCATGGTCCGCTGGCGCAGGCGGCGCAGGGTCCGCTTCAGGCCCTCTTCGTCGGCGGGCTCGGGCTGCAGGGCGGCCAGCAGGTCCGCCGGCACCGGCGGGGCCTGCCACGAACCGGCCAGTTCGCCGGCCAGCTCCGGCCGGGCGGCGAGCAGGTTGGCAACATAGCGGGCGTGGATCAGGGCCGGCTGCCAGCGGGGATCGGGGGCGGTTTCCATGGCACGGAGGGCGGCGTGTAAGCCGGAGAGGATAGAATGGCGTTATTGGATTTTTCGTCTTCTCCGATTGTAGTGATCTCCCGACTCCCCTGGCAAAGCGAACGTGTTGATGGATAAGCAGGCAACGCGCTCGGCGCTCTATCATCGCCTGCATTGGCTATGGCCTGTCCTGGCCTCTCCCTGGGTCCGCTCCGGTTTGCGCCTGGCCGGCTGGGGGCTGGTGGTCGCCTATTTCCTTTTCTGCGGCCTCGTCCTCGCCCTGCGCTACGCCGTCCTGCCGCGGGTCGGCGACTACCAGGCGGACATCGAGCAGGCCGCTTCCCGGGCCATCGGCCAGCAGGTCACCATCGGCCGCATCGACGCCGGCTGGCGCGGCCTCAATCCCGAACTGGCCCTGTCCGACGTGCGCATCGCCGACGCCCAGGGGCGGCCGGCCTTCGCCCTGACGCGGGTCGACAGCGTCCTTTCCTGGCGCACCCTGTGGCGCCTGCGCCCGACCCTGGCGCTCCTGGCGCTGGAAGGGCCGGTGCTGCACGTGCGCCGCGACGGGGCCGGCCGCATCACCATCGCCGGCGTCGATACCGAGGGGGAGGCTGATCCCCGCATCATGGAGTGGGTGCTGGAACAGCCCCACATCCGCATCCGCGACGCCATCATCGTCTGGGAAGACGGCCTGCGGCAGGCGCCGCCCCTCATCCTGGAAGACCTCCAGCTCGGCCTGGACAACAGCGGCCGGCGCCATCGCTTCGGCATCTCGGCCAAGCCGCCGGAGGGGCTGGCCTCGCGCATCGACATCCGGGGCGACCTCAAGGGCCGCCTCGACGGCGGCCTCGAGGACCTCTCCGGCCGGGCCTACGTGGAACTCGACTACGCCGACCTGGCCGGCTGGCGCGCCTGGGTCGATTACCCGGTGCAGCTTTCCCGGGGACGGGGGGCCCTGCGCATCTGGGGCGACTGGAACGACGGCCAGGCTCGGGCCACCGCCGACCTCGCCCTGGAGGAGGTCCGGGTGCGGCTGGGGGGCGACGTCCCCGAACTGGACCTGGCGGCCATGCGCGGGCGCGTGGCGGGGAACTGGCGGGAGGGCGATTGGCAACTGGAGGGGCACCAGGTGGAGCTCACCTCCGCCGACGGCATCCGCGTCACCCCGACGGATTTCCGGCTGGCCTGGCGGGAAGACACCGCCAAGCACCTCCTGGCCGGCAGCGCCACCGCCACCATGGTGGACGTGGGCGCCCTGCAGCGCCTGGCGAGCCATCTTCCCCTGGACGCCCGCAGCCGCGAACTGCTCGCCGCCCATCGGCCGGAGGGGCGCATCTTTGACCTGCGGACGACCTGGGAAGGCGATGCCGAACGCCTCCGCCGCTACTCGCTGCGGGCCCGTTTCGAGGGGCTGGGCATGCTGCCGGCGGGCTATTTCCCCGGGGCACGGGGGCTGACCGGCGACGTGGACGCCAGCGAACGGGAAGGGCGCCTCCGGCTGGAGGCCCGCGATGCCGCCCTCGAGCTGCCGACGGTTTTCCCCGAACCGCTGCTGGCCTTCGCCGAACTGCGCGGAAACGCCTCCTGGAAGAACGAGGGCGGCGTCCTGGAGGCCCGGCTGGAACGGCTCGAATTCGCCGGCAAGGACGCGGCCGGCGCCGCCCGGGGGACCTATCGCTTCGACGGCAGCGGCCCGGGCACCATCGACCTGACCGCTTCCCTGTCCCGTGCCGACGGCACGGCGGTGTGGCGCTACATGCCCCATGTGGTCAACGAGGATACCCGCACCTGGCTGCGCCGCAGCATCGTCGCCGGCCACGCCACCGACGCCAGGCTGGCCCTGCGCGGCGACCTGCGCAACTTCCCTTTCCGCGACAAGGGGACCGGCGAATTCCTCATCACCGCCAAGGCCCACGACGTCCGGCTGGAGTACGCGCCGGGCTGGCCGGCCATCGACGGCATCGAAGCCGACATGAGCTTTGGCGTCGGCATGAAGATCGCCGCCCGGCAAGGGCGCATCCTCGGCACCGCCGTCGGCCCCGTGACGGCGGAAATACCGGACTTCGAGGCGCCCGAGGAAATGCTCCTGATCAAGGGCGCGGTCAAGGGGCCCACCGGCGAGTTCCTCAAGTTCATCGACCAGAGCCCGGTGGGCGAAAAGATCGACCGCTTCACCGAGGACATGCGGGCCACCGGCAACGGCCACCTCGATCTGCAACTCGACATGCCCCTTCGTCACGTCGCCGATACCCGCGTGAAGGGCGAATTCCAGTTCCACAACAACCAGGTGGCCGTGGTGCCCGGGCTGCCGCCGGTATCCCAGGTCAACGGCCGTCTGATCGTCACCGAGAATTCCATCGTCGCTCCGGAGATCACCGGCGTCGTCCTGGGCGGGCCCATGCGCCTGTCCATCCGCAACGAAGGGGATCGGGTCAACGTGGCGATGTCGGGCACCGCCAACGTCAAGGAAGTCCGCAAGATATTCGACCTCTCCCTCTTCGACCACCTCACCGGTACCACGCCCTGGAAAGGGGAGGTCAAGGCGCGCAAGAAGGCGGCCGATTTCGTCGTGGAATCGAACCTTGCCGGTATCTCCTCCAGCCTCCCCGAGCCGTTCAACAAGACCGCGGCAACCGCCGTGCCTCTACGCATCGAGAAAAGCCTGGTGGCCGACGCCGGCAAGGGGAGCGCTCCCCAGGAGCGCCTGCGGGTCAGCCTCGGCAAGACCGTGGAAGGGGTCTTGCTGCGCCGGGAAAAGGGCGACGCCATGGTGGTCGAGCGGGGCGCGGTGGGTATCGGCGAGGCGCTCCCGCGCATGCCCGACAAGGGCGTGGCCATCGCCGCCAGCTTCACCGCCTTCGACGCCGATTTCTGGCGGGGAGCGCTGGCCGCCAACGGTAACGGCGCCGTCGGCGGGGCCGCCGCCGGGGAGGCCTTTCCCATCAGCACGGTTTCCCTCAAGGCGCCCAGCCTCAGGCTCTTCAACCGCGACTACCACGGGGTGGAGCTTAGCGCCCGCCCGCGGGAGGGCGGCTGGCAGATGGCCCTCGCCACCCGCGAGGCGCAGGGCGACGTGTTCTGGCAAGGCGCCGGGGAAGGCTGGGTGCAGGCCGATCTCAAGCGCCTGCACATCCCCTCCGCCTCGGCCCTGGAGGAGGGCGGGCAACCCCTGCTGGATTCCCTGCCGGGGATGGACGTGCGGGTGGCGGACTTCTCCCTCGGCGACAAGCGCCTGGGCAAGCTGGAACTGAAGGCCAGGAACGAGCGCAGCTTCTGGAACCTGGAATCCCTGTCCCTGCAGAACCCGGACGGGGCGCTCAAGGGCTCGGCCCAGTGGAACAACGTCGGCAACCACCACACCCGGCTCAATTTCGAGCTGACCGCCAGCGACCTAGGCAAGCTCCTGGAGCGCCTGGGCTATGGCGGCGCCGTGCGTCGCGGCACCGCCACCCTGAAGGGCGACCTCGACTGGGATGGTCCCCTGGTGGAAATCCACTACCCCACCCTGGCCGGGCGCCTGGAGGTGGATGCGGCCAAGGGACAGTTCGCCAAGATCGAACCCGGGCTGGGCAAGCTCCTCGGCCTCCTTTCGCTGCAATCCCTGCCGCGACGGCTGAGTCTGGACTTTCGCGACATTTTCAGCGACGGCTTCGCCTTCGACAGCATCGAAGGCAAGCTGGCGGTCAAGGGCGGCGTCATGCGCACCAGGGGCAACCTGCGCATCGACGGTCCCGCTGCCACCGTGTTGATGAAGGGGGAGGCGGACCTCAAGCAGGAAACCCAGGACGTGCTGGTCACCGTCCAGCCGGAAATCGGCTCGGCCCTCTCCGTGGGCACGGCCCTGGTGCTGGCCAACCCCGTCGTCGGCGCGGCGGCGGTGATCGCCAACAAGGTGCTGCAGAACCCCATCAACAAGATCTTCAGCTTCCAGTACCACGTCAGCGGCAGTTGGAACGATCCCAAGGTGGAGAAGGTCGGACAGAGCGTACAGGATTCCCAGGCGCCGGGGGCGCCGCCGCCGAAGGAGGAGTCGCCGTGAAGCCGCCAACCCCCTCGAACTGCCGCATCGCCGCCCTGCAGATGGTGTCGGGGCCGCGCGTCGCGGACAATCTGCAGGCCGCCGGCCGCCTCGTCGCCGAGGCGGTGGATCAGGGCGCCCGTCTCCTCGCCCTGCCCGAATACTTTCCCATCATCGGCGGCGAGGATGCCGACCGGGTGCGCGCCCGGGAAAGCTTCGGACACGGGCCGGTCCAGGACTGGCTGGCGGAAACCGCCGCCCGCCACGGCGTCTGGCTCTTCGCCGGCTCCATTCCCCTGGAGGCCGGCGTGCCGGACAAGATGCGCAACAGCAGCCTGGCCTACGGCCCCGACGGCCGTTGTGTCGCCCGTTACGACAAGATGCACCTGTTCGGCTTCAGGAAGGGCGAGGAACGCTACGACGAAGCCGCCTTCATCGAGCCCGGCGCCCAGCCGGTGGCGGTGGATACCCCCTACGGCCGGGTGGCGCTTTCCATCTGCTACGACCTGCGCTTCCCTGAACTCTACCGCTCCCTGGGGCCGGTGGACCTCATTCTCGTGCCCGCCGCCTTCACCGAAACCACCGGCCGCGCCCATTGGGAAATCCTGCTGCGCGCCCGCGCCATCGAGAACCAATGCTATCTTCTGGCTGTCGGACAGGGCGGACGCCATGAAAGCGGCCGCCTGACCCACGGCAACAGCATGATCGTCGACCCCTGGGGCGAAATCCTCGACCGCAAGATGAAGGGGCCGGGCATCGCCATCGCCGACCTCGACCACGCCCGCATCGCCGAAATCCGCGAGAGCCTGCCGGCCCTCGCCCACCGCAAACTTTGAATCGGAACGCCATGAAACAGGACAGCGCCCTGGCCCAGGCCGAATCCCTCCTCCTCGCTCCCTTCAACCTGAAGGAGGCCGACCTGTCGCGCACCTTCGGCAACATCCTCAGCCACCGGGTGGATTACGCCGACCTCTATTTCCAGTATTCCCGTTCCGAGGCCTGGAGTCTGGACGAAGGCATCGTCAAGTCGGGCAGCTTCAACATCGACCAGGGCGTCGGTGTGCGCGCCCTGTCCGGCGAGAAGACAGCCTTCGCCTACTCCGACGACATCAGCAGCCATGCCCTTGGCGACGCCGCCGGCGCCGTGCGGGCCATCGCCGCCACCGGCCAGTCCGGCAGCCTGCCGGTGATGAAGGCCGCCGCGGCGCCGCGGGCGCTCTACGTTCCCCACGATCCCCTCGCCTCCCTGCCAGCGGAGGCCAAGGTCCAGTTGCTGGAGCGCCTGGAAGGCTTCGCCCGGGCTGCCGATCCGCGGGTGGTGCAGGTCATGGCGTCCCTGGCCGGCGAGTACGAGGTCATCCTCGTGGCCGGTTCCGACGGGCGTCTCGCCGCCGACGTGCGGCCCCTGGTGCGCTGCTCCATCTCCGTCATCGTCGAGGAGAACGGCCGCCGGGAGCAGGGCGGCGCCGGTGGCGGCGGTCGTTTCGACTACGGCTATTTCAGCGACGAGATTCTGCGCCGCTACGCCGGCGAGGCCGTGCATCAGGCAGTCACCAACCTGGTGGCCGGGCCCGCGCCGGCCGGGCAGATGACGGTGGTCCTCGGTGCCGGCTGGCCGGGCATCCTCCTGCACGAGGCGGTGGGCCACGGCCTGGAAGGGGATTTCAACCGCAAGGGCAGCTCCGCCTTCTCCGGCCGCGTCGGCCAGCGTGTCGCCGCCGCCGGCGTCACGGTGGTGGACGACGGCACCATCGTCGATCGCCGCGGTTCCCTCAACATCGATGACGAGGGCAATCCTACCCAGCGCACCGTGCTCATCGAGGACGGCATCCTCGTCGGCTACATGCAGGACAGCCTCAACGCCCGCCTCATGGGCGTCACGCCCACCGGCAACGGCCGCCGCGAGTCCTTCGCCCACCTGCCCCTGCCGCGCATGACCAATACCACCATGCTGGCCGGACAGCACGACCCGGAGGAAATCATCCGCTCGGTGAAGAAGGGCATCTACGCCGCCAATTTCGGCGGTGGCCAGGTGGACATCACCAACGGCAAGTTCGTCTTCTCCATGTCCGAGGCCTACCTCATCGAGGACGGCAAGGTCACCCGCCCGATCAAGGGCGCCACCCTCATCGGCAATGGGCCCGACGCTCTCACCCGTGTTTCCATGATCGGCAACGACATGAAGCTAGACCCCGGCGTCGGCACCTGCGGCAAGGACGGCCAGAGCGTGCCGGTGGGCGTCGGCCAGCCGACCCTGCGCATCGACGGCCTCACGGTCGGGGGAACCGGCTGAGGGGTTTGACGGTCTAGGAACCGTTCTCATTTGGTTTGCGGGTCGCGCCGGGCCACGGTCCTGCCGGCGCCGCTGCTGCGCCGGTTGGCGGCGGCAGCCTGAATGGGGCGTGGTGCGGGCATACTTTTCGTCGGCTTCGGCTGACCGGCACAGCATTTTTTGTGCTTGATGCCCATCAAATCAATATTCCGCCGGCAAGCGTAACCTGCGTCTCCTGCCAAGGGGGCGTTCCGGTTTCCTTGACCCGTTGGCATCCTCCGGAGAATCCGTATGAAGCTACTGCAATGGATGTTTCTTGCCGCTGCCTGCCTGCTGACCGGCGGCGAAGCCCTGGCCCAGATCGGCGACATCAACGCCGCCATCAACAAGGCCGGGCGCGAACGCATGCTCTCCCAGCGCATGGCCAAGGCCTATTTCCAGATGGGTCAGCAAGTTGACGCCGAGCGCTCCCGCAAGATCCTCGAAAACTCCGTGGCCGTCTTCGACCGCCAATTGGTGGAGTTGAAAGGCTATGCCCCGACGCCGGAGATCAAGGATACCTACCTGAAGCTGGAAAAATCCTGGCTGGCCTACAAGGATCTGCTCCTGGGCGCCGCCCCGGGGCCGGCCAATGGCAAGAAGGTGCTGGAACTGTCGGAGGAAGTCCTCACCCTCGCCCACCAGGGGACGGTACAACTGGAGAAGCATGCCGGGTCGACGGCGGGCCGGTTGGTCAACGTCGCCGGCCGCCAGCGCATGTTGTCCCAGCGCATGGCCAAGTTCTACCAGGCCGCGGCCTGGGGCGTCGCCGATGCTTCGGCCGCTGCCGAACTGGAAAAGGCCCGCAAGGAGTTTTCCGCCGCCCACCAGGAACTGGCCGCCGCCTCGGCCAACAACGGCCAGATCAAGGATGGCCTCGGGCTGGTGCAGCAACAGTGGTTCTTCTTCGACAACGCCATCGCCCAGAAGGGCGCCGGCGACAAGCGCCTGGCGCTGGCCGTCGCCACCACCAGCGAGCGCATCCTGGAGGAAATGGAGGCAGTCGTCGGCCTCTATGAAAAATTACCGCCCAAGTGAAATCCGCTTTGGCCGGTCCTCGGGGGAAGCTGCTATGATCCTCCGCCGGAGGTCATATGCGACGGTCAATCGTTTGGCGGTGGTTGGGGGTCGGTCTTCTGGCGGCGACTTGCTGCGGCTTGTCCTGGGGGCAGTCCGCCCCGGTTGAGCGAATGCGAGCCCTGCAGGGCGATGCGGCGCGCTTCAAGGCGGCGGCGGAGGCGGGGCGCGGCACGGCGGCGTTCTGCGCCAACTGCCATGGGGAGGCTGGTTACAGCAAGACGCCGGAAGTGCCCAACCTGGCCGGCCAGAACCCGGCCTATCTCGTCGAGCAGATCCGGAAATTCGGCGCCGGGGAACGCAAGGACCCTTTCATGCAAGGGCTCATCAAGGCCCTGAAAGAGGACGAGCGCCTGCAGGTGGCCGCCTACTTCTCCAGCCTCAACGTCCCGGCCGGTAAGGCCGACACGGCCCTGGCCACCCGCGGCAAGGATTATTTCGTGCGGCTGTGCGCCCGCTGCCATGGGGAGAACGGCCACGGCAACGAAACCATCCCCCGCCTGGCCGGCCAGCAGGTCGAATACCTGAAGCGCTCCATCAGCCGCTACCGCGACAATTCCGGCGAACGCATCTACACCCTCATGCAGATCGCCACGGCGGGGCTGCGCAACGAAGACATCGCGGCCATCGCCAATTACCTGACGACGCTGCCTTAGCGCCGCCGGTCAGAAGAGCGAGAGTTGCCCCTTGCCGTCCTCCGCAGGCGTTGCCGGCGGGGGCGGGCGGAAGCGTTGGCAATCCAGTTCGGGCCAATGGCGGGACAGGCCGTGGCGCCGGCAGGCCAGGTCGAAGCGCTGGCGGATGAGGTCGGCGTAGTGCCCCAGGCCTGTCATGCGGCTGCCGAAAGCGGCATCGTTGGCTTTTCCTTCCCGCAGGTCATAGAGCACGGCCATCAGGCGGTTGGCTTTTTCCGGCGCATGGTGGGCGAGCCAGTCCCGGAACAGGCCGGCCACTTCGTGGGGCAGGCGCAGCAGGGTGTAGCCGGCGCTGCCCGCTCCCCGCTCCTTGGCCTTTGCCAGTAGATGTTCCAGTTCGTGGTCGTTGAGGGCGGGGATGAGGGGGGAGACGAGGACGGTCGTGGGAATGCCCGCGGCAGCCAGCGCGGCCAGGGCTTCCAGCCGGGCGTGGGGGGCGCTGGCCCGGGGCTCCAGGCGGCGGGCCAGGGCGCCGTCCAGGGTGGTGAGGGAAATCGCCACCTGGGCGAGGTTGCGGCGGGCCAGTTCGGCCCACAGGTCGATGTCTCGGGTGATCAGGGCGGACTTGGTGACCACCGACACCGGATGTTCCATCTCCAGGAAGACTTCCAGCAGCGCGCGGGTGAGTCCGAACTGGCGTTCCGCCGGCTGGTAGGCGTCGGTGGCCGTGCCGATGTTCAGCAGCAGCGGCGTGTAGCCGGGCACGCACAGCGCCTCGCGCAGGCGCTCCATGGCGATCACGCCCTGCTTGGCCGGGTCGGTGTCCGGCATCAGCACCAGAAACTCCTCCCCGCCCCACCGAGCCATCAGGGCGGTGGTGCGCAGCGCGCGCTGCGCGGCAGTGGCGAAGCCCACCAGCACCTCGTCGCCGACGCGATGGCCGAAGACGTCGTTGACCTGCTTGAAGT
>JRYG01009565.1_pt1 | contig 24587 bp, 20 predicted proteins | sample 235341 | NCBI WGS metagenome assembly JRYG01 (sample SAMN03074218, study PRJNA261478) | activated sludge metagenome | biome: Wastewater Treatment Plant; feature: Wastewater; material: Activated sludge; isolation source: activated biomass of a wastewater treatment plant treating hydrocarbon... ...
GCACAGGGAGATCAGGATGCCAGGGCGGTAAAGCCGCTGGTAAAAGTGCAAGAAGTTTGGGCAGAAAACGTAGCAGTCAGGTTGAAACCGGCGCCAGTAGCCGGCAACTGCACATTCATAAACGTATACGAAGGCGCAGCCACGCTGCCTGCGCTTATGCTAGCAACAGGCGTAGGGTTTGTATTTCTGAAAAGATCTAAAGTACCCGTTGTGGGATTATTGGAAAAAGTAACCGTCACATTCGCCGTATAAAAATCGTCGGCGGCATTGGCGGGCGTGCCGTTGTTATTGCAAGCGCTGGTATTGGTTACCGTGATATTGGTAACGGCGCAGGGCGCTACCGAGCCGAAACTGCAGTTGGGCGTAGCGGGGATGTTTGAGTTGACAGTGCCGGGGGCGGCCCATGTGGCTGTGGTGCCGTCAACGGTGGGCACGGTATTAGTATACCCATAAATCCCTTGTGGCGAGCCGTTATAATCCACACAAAAGTAGCGAGTTACACTACCTGCATTGGAAAAATTACCACCGGGATTAGGCAAGTTGGTGAATAGAACATAGGTAGTAGTGCTACAAAAAGTATTCCATCCCGTATAACTTGATGCCACCAAATTTATGTCAAAAATAATGACATTGCTCCCGGCGGGAATGGGATTGCTAGCAGCTACAAATGCACTACAACCTGCCAAAGCATTTAAAGTTGCTATAAACCCGGGTGGTTCTGCAAACATCATATTGTATACAACAGAACCGCCAACTGTGCATGCAATATCAGAGCCGTAAGTAATGCTTAACAAGTTGGGATCTATATTGCCAGTAGCAACAAACGTTACAAATTCCTGATCGCCCTCGTTTGCGCCGCACGAATTAACCATCGCCCCAGTGAAAGCCACCTGGGCCGACAGTTGCATCGACCAGGCGGTCAATAAAACCGCAATAGCAGTGATCATTTGGCGCAACTTCCATTCTTCAACACAAAAATTCAGTATCGAAAAGCGGTTTATCGCGCACTTTTTTTCAGGCTTTCGCCCAATTGGTAGCCTTTCCATTGAAGTCAATACTAATTTGGAATATATTTTTCTCTCAAAAAGTATGTTGCTATTCAGGGCAGAAGGGGATCGTTGCACAAAATTACTCGTTCTTTCTCAGCTTTCTATACTTTCTATCATTAAGCGCTTATTAATTAACCGGGATTCAAAGGGTTCGATGCAAAAACGATACTTTAAGTGAAAAAACCTGTACAAGATATTCCCATATCCCCTGAAAAAACTTACCTTTGCAACCGCTTTTTTTAAAACTAACCCGGCAGCGAATGCGCAGGCCGGCAAAAAGCAGGAAAAATGGATGCGCTCATCCCCTATGTAATCCCGGTTAAAGGGCTGCGCCATGGCGTCCATGCGTTCAAATTCCAGATTGACGACGCTTTTTTCAAGCATTTCGAAGAATCGCCGGTGCAACAGGGGCAGATCGAGATGACCATGACCTTTGACAAGCGGCCGGACCTTATCATCCTGGAATTTGACTTCGAAGGTACGGTCAAAACAGAATGTGACCGCTGCCTGGCGCCCATCAACCTGCCCATCGCCGATACGCAACGGCTGATGGTCAAGTTCAGCGAGGAAGAAGAACCCGAAGACGCCGAAGTAGTCTATATGCACCCCGAAGCCCAACAACTGAATGTTGCCCGGTACGTTTACGAATTTATCTGCCTGGCCATTCCGATGATCAGGGTGTACGACTGCCAAAACGACCCCGACAGGCCCTGCAACGAAGACATGCTGCGCTACCTGGATAACGCAGCCGATACAAGTGAAGAAGCCAACCGCGATGAGCAGAACCCTTTCCGGGAGGCGCTCAAAAAGTGGAAGGACAACGATAATTGATTACGACTTTTTAAATTCTTGATGCGATGCCAAATCCTAAGAATAGAAACTCGAAGATGCGCAAGCACAAGCGCCGTACGCACCTCAAGGCTGCCGTTCCCCAAATCGCTACTTGCCCCACCACCGGCGAAAAGCACATGTACCATCACGCTTACTACGATAGCGAAGGCAACATGTTCTATCGCGGCAAAGTGGTGATCAAAGCGCCCGAGGAATAAGCCCGGCGATTGCCCGCGTTATGCATAAGCTACCGGTAAGCTCCCATCCAATCCGCGCGATGAGGGGCTTATTGCGTTTTATACATGATTCAAACGTTTTTCAGGATGTACAGGACGAAACTCCTGGTTTTCAGCCATCCTTTTACCAACCTAATCCCATTTTGTGATGAAAAAAATTATCAAAACCTCCAAGGCGCCCCTGCCCATAGGACCCTACAACCAAGCCGTAATTTTTGGCAATACGCTGTATATCTCCGGCCAAATCGCTATTAACCCCGATAAAGGCGATATCGTCACCGGCACGATCGAAGACGAAACCCGCCAGGTAATGGAAAACCTGAAGGCGATCCTCGAAGAAGCCGGACTGACTTTCCAGGACGTAGTGAAGTGCTCGGTGTTTGTGAAAGATATGCACAATTTTAGCCGTATCAATGCGGTGTATGCCCAGTATTTCGAAGAAACCTGGGCCCCGGCCCGCGAACTGGTGGAGGTGGCCAACCTGCCCCGCTTTGTGAATATTGAAATTTCGGCAATAGCAGCCTTTGAATAATTTTTTTTAACCACAGTGTTAAACGGAGTAAAACGGAGTGACCAGCGTCAAAATCTCGCTCTGTGTTGCTCCGTTTTACTCCGTTTAAATCTGTGGTAAAATAAATCCCGTTATGGATCAGCGCAAGCGCGTACTCTCGGCTATCCAGCCCACCGGCGATATGCACTACGGCAACTACTTCGGCGCCGTAAAAAACTGGGTAGACCTTCAGGAACACTACCAGTGCGTGTATGGAGTGGTGAACTACCACGCCATGACGATGCCCTTTACACCTAAAAAGCTGGTGGAAAATACCTGGGAACTGATTTACAACCTGATCGCCGTAGGCGTTCACCCCGACAACCTGTTCATCCAATCGCTCGTGCCCGAACACGCGGAGTTGTGCTGGGTTTTTAACTGCTTCTGCTCCTACGGCCAACTCAGCCGCATGACGCAGTTTAAGGACAAAGCCCGCCAAAGCGAGGAAAGCAGCGACGGCTTTATCTCGGCCGGCCTTTTCGACTACCCGGTGTTGCAAGCCGCCGATATCCTGATCTACCGGGCCGATTATGTGCCGGTGGGCGACGACCAGGACCAGCACATAGAGCTCACCCGCGATATCGCCCTGCGCTTTAACGCACAGGTGGGCAAAACTTACTTTGTGTTGCCCGAAGGTCTTTATACCGAGGCCACCCGCGTCATGTCACCCGCCGACCCCAACCGCAAGATGAGCAAAAGCGCCGGCGAAAAGCACTATATCAATGTATTCTCAGACCCCGACCGCATCCGCAAGCAGATCCGCTCGGCGGTGACCGACACCGGCGATACGCCCTCCGGCGAGATGAGCCCCGGGGTGAGCAACCTCTTTACGCTGCTGCGCGCCAGCGGCCGCCTGCCGGAATACGATGCGCTCATGGACTCCTACGTGACGGGCTCGCTCAAATACGTAGACCTCAAGGAGGCCGTCGCCGAAGGACTGGTAGCCCTCAGCGAGCAGTTCCGCGCCCGCAAAGCCGAGATCCTGGCCAACAAAAAAGAGGTGAAAGAACAAGTCAAGGCCTCGTCGGCCCATATCCGCCAACGCGCCCAGGAGACGATCCGCGAGGTAAAGGAACTGGCGGGGTTGATGAATGTGAAGTTTTAGATGAAAATAGCTTCTTACTCACTATTGAAGTTCTTGCCATATACGGGCTTTGGCAATGTTTAAGAAATGACGATCATAAGTGATAATAACACTACCCGCTTCAATTGCGCATGCAGCAATCCAAATATCATTTGAAGGAATTGGCTTGCCTGACTTTTTCAGCTCATAGGCCAAATCCGCATATATTTCAGCTGTTTCATTTGTAGGATGAAATGAAGATACGCCAGGTAGCTGCATGAAATTCCCCAGTAATGCAGTATTGATTTGCGTCTGGCTTCCGTTCTTGAAACCAAATAGCAATTCTGCCAGAACAAAAACAGGCAAAATAACTTGATCTGCATTTTCTATAACCTCCTTAACGGCTTCATCACCCTTGATTAAGGCGGCATAAGCATTTGTATCTAATACAATTCTTTTCATTTCCACATTTCTTCATCAATCCGGTCAAAAAATTTAATAGCCTCATCGAAGCCATTCGCTTCTTCCTGCGTCCAAACCCCAAAGAATGCTGACAGGTCGCGCTTAGGCTTGTCCTCTTCGGATATATTAAGTGCTCTACGGAGTAATGATTTTATAACCTTGTTTTGGCTAAGCCCGGTAGATTTTGCCAGGTTTTCAATAGCCTTGGCCAGATCAGCATCTATGTTATGTATGGTCAGAGACTTCATGATGAATTAGCTTTATTATTTGAACCAGTAATGAACTAAATTAGTTCAAATAGTGAACCATTTTATTTTTTTTATTTCAAACAAAAAACAAACCTGTAAATTTATCGCCTCAATATAACAATCATGAAAATCCTCTGCATAGGCCGCAACTACGAAGAACACGCCCGCGAGCTCAACAACCCGGTGCCTGAGCGCCCGGTGGTATTTATGAAACCCGCCTCCGCGATGTTGGTGGGGGGCAAGCCGTTTTACTACCCCGAATTTACCAAAGATCTGCACTACGAAGGCGAGATTGTGCTCAAGATTGCCAAAAACGGGCGACATGTCCAGCGCGAATTTGCCCGCGATTATTTCAACGAGATCGCTTTCGGCATCGATTTTACGGCGCGCGACCTGCAGTCGGAGCTCAAAAAGAAAGGCCACCCCTGGGAACTGGCCAAGGCGTTCGACGGCTCGGCGGTACTCAGCGAGTTTATCCCGCTCGACCGCGTCGACCGCGATGCTATCGAGTTTCAACTCTCCAAAAACGGCGAGGTGGTACAACACGGCAATACCCGCGATATGATCTTTTCATTCGAGGATATTATCGTCTTTGTTTCCCAATATTTTAAATTGCTGATGGGCGATTTGATCTTCACCGGTACACCCGCCGGCGTAGGCCCCGTTGTGCCGGGCGACACACTCGACGGCAGCATTTTTACCCACGACGGGCCGCTGCAATTGTTGCACTGCGAGATTAAATAAGAAAGGCTCCGCAGCGCAGGGTTTTGCACCCCGCGCCACGGATCAGCGCTTGTATTACAAAGGTTAGAACTTGGAAGCGCCGGGATTGGCTTCGTTGTAGCGCCGGGTTACTTCGTGCCAGTTGATTACGTTGAAAAACGAAGTCAGGTAATCGGCGCGGCGGTTCTGGTAGTTGAGATAGTAAGCGTGTTCCCATACGTCTACGCCGAGGATGGGGGCGCCTTTGGCCTCCACTACGTCCATCAGGGGGTTATCCTGGTTGGGCGTCGAGCAGATAAACAGTTTGTCGTTGCCATCCACGCAGAGCCATGCCCAGCCCGAACCGAAACGGGTCATCGCGGCGTTGGTGAATTCTTTTTTGAAATTTTCGAAAGAACCAAAATCGCGGTTGATAGCTTTGTGGATATTCATGCGGTCGCTGGGCTCTCCGCCGCCTTCGGGCGACATGATCTCCCAGAACAAGGTGTGGTTAAAGTGCCCGCCGCCGTTGTTGCGCACCGCCATCGGGTATTGCGATACATTGGCCAGCAAGTCTTCAATTCGTTTATTTTCCATATCTGTGCCGGCAATGGCGGCATTCAGGTTGTTGATATACGCAGCATGGTGTTTGCCGTGGTGAATTTCCATGGTGCGGGCATCAATATGAGGTTCCAACGCGTCAAATGCGTAGGGTAGATCGGGAAGTTGAAAAGCCATATATGTTGGTTTTTTAATGAAAGTTCATACTTAGGGAACAGCTTAACGCCCCTTTTGTTTTGCTGGGGTATAGCATGAAATCGCCCTTATCGCCCCCCTAATGACATTTAAAGTAATCAAACGGCTCGAGGCAATCCTTGCACTGGTACAAGGCTTTGCAGGGCGTAGAGCCGAACTGGCTCACCAGGCGGGTATTGTGGCTGCTGCAATGCGGGCACTCGATGCGGCGTTCGTCGCCGAACAGCGCGCTCTTGTCGGCGCTGCCGGGTTCGGGGGGGGCAATGCCGTAGGCTTTCAGCTTCCGGCGCCCGCTTTCGGTCATCCAGTCGGTCGTCCAGGCCGGGCTCAGCACCGAAGTCACCTTCACCCGGTCGTAGCCCTTATCCTGCAGCGCCGCTTTGATATTCACCTCTATGGTTTGCATGGCGGGGCATCCTGAATAAGTGGGGGTAATGACCACTTCTACCGTTCCGTCGTTGTGAGTCAGCACATCGCGGATAATACCCAGGTCGTTGATAGTCAGGACGGGGATTTCTGGGTCGGCGACTTCTTCGAGGATTGCTCTGATGGTTGATATATCGGGTACGACTTGCATAATCTGGTTATTAATCAATTCTGGTCAGGTCGAGGTTGCGCACCATTTGCAGGAACGACTTTGCGAAATCCGGCAGCGAATCGTAATCGAGCGAGCCGGTATTGGGGTCGAGCCGGTTGTATTGGTCTTCGTTTTCTTTTGCGATTTGGTCGATTGCCCGGCGGATTGCTTTTTTGTTGAATTTGCCGGTAGCGGGCTCGTAAAAATCGGCCTCGAAACCCAAATCGCGGAAATACTGGGGTTGGGTTATCTTAAAATATAAATGAAAAAGATCGCGATCCGGTTTAGGAACGGCGTAATTAAACATACAATATCCGACGATATAACCGGGAATAGCCAGCGCAACGGCGGTATGGCCGTTGTCCTTGTACCAGTCCATATGGTTGAGCTCGCCCTCGATAAAATCCACCACCCTGTCGTGATTCACCGGATTGGTGATGCCGAAAGTAGAGGTGATGCGGTACATTTCGCGGAAAAAATCGGCTTTGGGGCGTTCCATCAATTTGCGCAATTCTTTAGACAGCAGTTGGTTTTTCTGTTCGGTAGTTTTGTCGTCTTTGGCGAAATACAGCCGGTGCAGCCTTTCGAGGGTTTCCATGGTATACCCTTCGGGTTTAACCAGATAGTCGAGGCGGTACACCAGGTCGAGCAGGAGGTAAGCCACGCCGCCGGGGTAATGGTCTTTGTTGAGGGAGCCGTGGTCCATCTCGTCAAAAACGCGCTGGATGGATTGGGTAATGTACTGGTATTTGACTTCCTTTTCCGGGTCGGGCAGCGGCTCCAGGTGCGAGGAGTCTACCGATTGCAGCATCTTAAATTCATCGAGCAGCAGGTCGTCCTGCTTATCGGCGTGGGTAGCTACTTCTTTGAGGGCGTAGTACAGTTTATACGGAGAGCCGTCGATATTGAACGTATCAAAAACGATGGTAATATTTTTATCGACGTCGAGGGCGTATCGGCTGTATTTGAGGTTAAAATTTTGCTCCATGAGCCGGCGCATGAAACCCACGTTAAGCGAGCCTGTTTTGGCGATTTTGGCCTCTGCGCGAAGTTTTTTTAAATCGGCGAAGCCGGTAATTTTTTTGGAGCCTTGCAGCAACTCAAAGCGCAGCCGGCCGTCTTCTTTCCACCAGCGCACATTGTCCTCTTTTTCGTCGCGGAGGTAGGCAAAAAAAGCCTCATAGCCGGACAGGTACTCTTCCGCTTCAAATTTTCGCAGCGCCTCGTCCCAGTTTTCAAAGTTGACGAGTTCCTTGTACGAGTCGCTGTACCTCCCAAACCGAATATTCGGCTGCGGGGTTTCTTCTTCTGAGCTGCCCAGCAGCCTGTCTATTAGTCTCATTTATTTTTTTTACGTGGCGCCTTGTCACCCTGGATACGAAAATAAACCTTTTCCCACAAGCCCGAATATTTCCGGACAAATAAAATTGGACAGGGCTTATCTTTGCAGGCGATTTTCACAACCTGGCTTATGCGTCGTTTTGCCATATCGGATATTCACGGCTGCCGCCGCACCTTCGAAGCATTGCTTGAACAAATCGGGTTTGGCCGGGGCGATACGCTGTATTTATTGGGTGATTACATCGACCGGGGGCCTGACAGCAAGGGCGTTATCGACCTGATTTTGCAATTGCGGCAGGAGGGGCGCGAGATTATATGCTTGCGCGGCAACCACGAACAAATGCTGCTTAACGCTTTTGACCAACGCAACCAGGAAGCGGCGAAATCGTGGATCACCGCCGGCGGAGCGGAGACCATTGCAAGTTTTCGGGAGGCGCTTGCGCCGGCGACCGTCTTTCCAGAACCGTACCTTTCTTTTTTCAGGCGGCTCGGCTATTATGCACTTGTTGAGGGCTATTGGCTGGTCCATGCCGGGTTTAATTTCAAGAAAGACACCCCCCTCGAAGATACCGAGTCGATGCTCTGGATCAGGAATTGGTACGACCATATCAACCTGCCGTTGCTCGACGGCGCGTTGATCGTACATGGTCATACCCCGACTCCCCGCTACGCCATTGAAGCCCAACTCGACAGGCTTCAGGAATTACCGGTGCTGAATATCGATTGCGGCTGTGTGTACAAGGACCGCCTGCCCGGCCTGGGTTTCCTCTGCGCGCTGGAATTGGATAGCCGCCGGCTTTTTTTTGAGGAGTGCCGGAGATGAGTTGCGGGTTGTCGGATAAGGATAACAGATAACTGAAAAAACACGCAGTTTTTTGGGTTTTCATCTCCTCAAAAGTCAGTTTCATCTCTTTGATCGGCAAAAAGGCTGAATAAGCCCTATTTTTGTGGCAGATCAACAAAATATGCCGCTGTTGCCGTTAAAAATAAATACTGAAAAACTATACAGGCTACTATTTTTGCTTTTATTCTGGAGCATGTGGCTGGGCTGGCCCTTTCTCAACTCGGAAGGGCATGAGGCTTTCCGGCGCTTCATGACGTTGATGATACCGATAAATCTGACATTCATCCCTTTGTTTTTTTTCAATACCGAATGGCTGATCCCCAAAGTGCTCGACAAACGGGGAGTCGGTTCTTACGTGATTTCGCTGTTTGTGATGATTGCAGTGGTAACGCTGCTGCATATGCTCATGAAAGAGTGGATACTGCCGGAAGATTTACACCACAAGCACAAAAGCGTGTACCGCACGCTCATCCCCGTGATGTTTATTACGGCGGTAAGTACGGGTTACGGCTTTATCACCTATCTGCTCGATCAGGAAAAAAGGCGCCGGGAGGAAAAACAGGAGCGCCTCCAGTCGGAGTTGGCCTTCCTGCGCTCGCAAATCAGTCCGCATTTTATTTTTAATATCTTAAACAGCCTGGTATACCTCATCCGCTCGCGGTCAGAATTGGCCGAAGCGGTGACGATCAAACTCTCCGAGTTGATGCGTTATATGTTGTACGAATCAGCCGACGCGCAGGTGCCGCTCGATAAGGAGGCGGATTATCTGACGAACTACATTGAATTGCAGCAACTGCGATTTGGAGAGGATGTGGAAATCCGGTTTAATAAAACAGGACAAACGCACGGTCAGATCATAGAACCGATGCTGATGATCCCTTTTGTGGAAAATGCCTTCAAGCACGGCGTGGGTTATGTGCGCGAACCGCTCATCGATATTTCGCTGAGCTATGATGAACGCGATTTGGTTTTTATCGTAAAAAATAAAATCGCCCCAGATATGCCGGAAGACAAGGACAACAGTTCCGGCATTGGACTGCGCAATGTTAGGCGCAGGCTGGAATTGCTCTATCCTCATAGCCACCAATTGACCTTACAAAAAGACGATCAATGGTTTGTGGCGGAATTGAGGCTACGGTTTGGGCATGAGTAGCTAGTTCCCCTTTCCACGTTGGAGGTAGACCGGACAACCGAGGACTGACAACCGCTTAAATCTTCTCAAAAAATACTTTCACTTTTGCCACCAGTTGTTTTTCCGTCATTTGATCGGCGGGTTCAACGGCCAGGAGGGCGGGTTTGAAGTTTTTGTCCTCGCGGATAGCCTTCTCCAATCCGATTTTTGCCTCTGAGGGGCCGAAAACGAACAGTGCCTGGCTATCGAGCACCTGGTCTTTTATTCTTTCAAAATATTCCTGCAACTGGTGTTTTTTTCTTGCCAGGATTTTAGTTTCGGAGGTCGTATCCTGCGGGCCCCAGGGAGTGCTGGAGCGAGAGCCGCCTTTGATGCGGCCTTCGTCATAATCGGATTTGATGTGATGGACTTGGTCCAATTCCCCATCTATCAGTCGGACGAGGAATGCTTCTCTGGCGTCGAGCCAGATACCGGTTTGCTTTTTCATGGCGTGAAAATTTAAACCACCTTACTAAATAGCTGCGCCGCCGGCTGGGCGCGCCAATAGCGGGCGTCCAGCGCCAGGCAGATATTGCGCAGGAAAGGCATGCCGTCGTTGGTCACGCGTAGTTCGTGGGGCGTTCGGCTTACCAGTCCGTCTTCTTCCATATCGTTCAATCGTTCGAGTCCTTCCCAGAGGGCGTCATTTTGGAGACGGGGGTCTTCCCAGGCGGTAAAGCCCCGGCACATCAGATTCAGTATATGTTGGCGCAGCGCCTGATCTTCGGGGCTGAGCAGATGCCCTTTGGTGATTGGTAATTCGCCGTTGTTGATGCGTTGCTGGTAGTCGGCGATGCGTTTTTCGTTTTGCGCGTAGGCGTCCCAGGTATCGCCGATAGCCGAGGCGCCGAGCCCGATGCAAAGGTTTGTATTAAAAGGCGTATAACCCATGAAGTTGCGATGCAGCGTGCCTGCCTGCATACTTTGGTAGAGGCTGTCGCCGGGCAGGGCAAAGTGGTCGAGGCCGATTTCGACGTAACCCTCGCGCTCCAGTAGTTCGCGGCCCCATTCGTAGAGGGCTCTTTTGGCCTCGCCTTCGGGCAGGTCGGCTTCGGAGTAGGCGCGTTGGCTAGGTTTTACCCAGGGCACGTGGGCGTAGCTGTAGAAGGCGATGCGCTCGGGTCGCAAGCGGCTTACCAGTTGCATCGTATCGCTGATATGGTCGAGGGTTTGCAGCGGCAAGCCGAAGATCAGGTCGAAATTGACGGAGTCGTAGCCCAGTTCGCGGGCCCAGCGGGTCACATTTTCCACCTGGGCGATGGTCTGCGAGCGGTTAATGATATTTAAAATTTCCGGCGATACATCCTGTACGCCCACGCTAATGCGGTTGAAACCCAGCAGGCGCAGGGCGGCCATGTGTTCGCGGGTAGTAGAAAAGGGGTGCGCTTCGAAGCTGAATTCGGTTTCGGGAGCTACCTCGGCGCCGGCCAGGATGCCCTCTATTAGCATGGCCAGGTGCTGGGGTGAAAAAAAAGTAGGCGTACCTCCGCCCAGGTGTAATTCTCGCAAGATGGGGCGCTCGCCCAACAACTGGGTATACATGGCCCATTCTTTGAGCACGCTGCCGATATAAGGGCGCTCAACCCGGTGGTTGGTAGTGATGTGTTTGTTGCAGCCGCAGTAGGTGCACAACTTTTCGCAATAGGGCAAATGGATATACAGACTCAACTCGCGCTGGTGGCTGAAAGCCTGGCGCACGCGTTCGCCCCAGGGCAAAACGTCCATTTGCGCAGTATCCCAATATGGCACAGTGGGATAACTTGTATACCGCGGCGCGGGTATATTGTATTTTTCGACAAGTTGTTTCGACACGGCTTTTGCTTTAGAAAATGATACAATCGTTTTCCTACGGCAAAGTTAGTCCCACTCGCCTTTGCAAATAATGAGGAATATCAAAATGGCAGGATGATTATTGTCAGTTCCCGGCGTTTATAAAAAAAGCTTCCCAAAGCTGCCATTTGGCGCTTTGAGAAGCTTTTTATGAAAAACAGCTGCTTATGGTCTGATAACCATGGTATTGCTCTTATAGATTTTTTCAGTCGCCGGCGTCATTCCTTCCGCCTCAACCCGTATCCAGTAAACTCCTTCGCTGTAGGGCGAGAGGTCTATGCGTTCCAATTCGCGGGCTTCGTCGATTTTCATGGTTGCTACTTGCTGTCCTTGGGCGTTGAACACCTGAATGCGGGCGGTTTTGCCCGTTAATTCAGCCATATCCAGTACCAACTCGCCGCTGGTTGGGTTGGGGAAGATATTGATTTTGGGAGAAAGCAAAACATTGCCGTTATCGGAGGGGCCGACAAGCGGGAAGAAGCTTCCGGTAATCGATACATTGTCGAAGACTGCCGTGGTGGTGGCCAGGTTATTGTAGCTTTCCACAAACATCCCAACCTGCACGCAACTATTCATAAAGAACGTTGCCGTGTTGCGCAAGGTCCAGTTAACGCCGTCGGGCGAAGTAAAGGCACTGAAAGTATTGCCGTTGCGGGTGATGCGCAGCCAGGAATGTTCGACCAATACGCCTATCTGGAGCGTATTGGTAGGGCCGAAATTGTTGGCTCTGGCTTCTCTTCTCACAATCGTACTCAGTTGCGTTTTCAAGGTAAACTTCCGGGACCCCTGAGCGCTGCTCTCTCTTATTTGAATTCCGGCCCACCCGGCTAATGGATTCAGGCTGGTTACCCGCAGTTTGATCTCCGAATTGCCGCACAGGCTTTGGTATACTGTATGTTGAACATCCTGAATATTAGTGGAATACCCTTTCGAGCTGAGCACAAAGCTGCCAAAATCGCTACACGGCTGGTAAGAAGAACTACCCATAGCGGCAGCGCCTACGTTGGCGCCAACCCAAGGTGCGGGGAGGGTAGTGGTTTCAAGTACCGTAATCTGAGCAATACAACTGCTGCTGTTGCCGCAGACGTCGGTTACCGTCACCGTAACGGGAATCGTTTGGTTTCGGTTGGCGCAGTTAAACGTATTTGGGCTTATCGCCACGTTATAAGTGCCGCAATTATCCGACGTAGCGCTCTGGTTGATGATATCATTGGGCGTAAGCGTATAGGTACCGCTGCTGTTGAGCGTGACTGTTGCATTTTTGCAAGAAACGACCGGCGGCGTATTGTCGACACGTACGGTATAAGAGGTGGAGGCGCTGTTGCCGCACATATCGGTAGCGGTTACGGTAATGGTTGCCGGGCAGGATCCCGAGGTTGATACGCTCATGGTAACGCTGCCCGGGCAGTTATCTGTTGCCGTGGTAGCGGCTTGAGCGGCGGCCTGGGCTGCCGACAGGGAAGGGAAGCACGCTGCGATGGCGCCTTGCGTTATGGTGGGCGGGGTATTGTCGATACGCGTATTGTAAGTCGCCGTAGCGCTATTGCCGCAGGCGTCGGCGGCTGTCACCGTTACGACTGCCGAGCAGGTACCCGATGTAGTGGCGGTTTTGGTTACCGTTCCGCCGCAATTGTCGGTAGCGCTTGTAGCGGCAATTGCAGCGGCTTGTGCGGCGGCGGCGGTTGGGTAACAAGCGGCAATAGTACCTGCGCTTACTGTTGGCGGGGTCGTATCAATAGTGGTGGTAAAGCTTCGCTGGGCCGTATTGCCGCATTGATCGGTAGCGGTTACGATTACTGTTGCCGGACAGGTACCTGTTGTCGTAGCTGTTTTGGCGACCGTGCCCGGGCAGCCGTCGGCGGCTGTTGTAGCTGCGATGGCAGCGGCTTCGGCAGCGGCTACTGATGTGTAGCAGGAGGCAATGGCGCCCGCTGTCAGTGTTGGCCCGGTACCGTCAATACGCGTGGTATAGGTTACGGGTGTACTGTTGCCGCAGTTGTCGGTGGTTGTTACCACGATCGTAGCGGTACATGTGCCGGTTATCGTAGCTGTCTCGGTAAGCGTACCCGGACAATTATCGGTGGCAGATGTAGCGGCAAGGGCTGCCGCCTGGGCCGCCGCAACTGATGGATAACAAGCGGCAATCGTACCTTGCGTAACCGTCGGCGGCGTATTATCGATGCGGGTATTGTATGTTACAGATGCCGGGTTTCCTGTTGCATCATAAGCCGTTACAGTTACCGTTGCCGAGCAGGTACCCGTTGTAGAGGCCGTTTTAGTGACTGTGCCCGGGCAGCTGTCGCTTGCCGATGTGGCAGCGAGTGCGGCGGTCTCTGCGGCGGCTACCGAGGTATAACAAGCGGCAATAGTACCCGCTGTTACAACCGGCGGCACGTTGTCAACTACGGTCACATTTTGCGTGCAGGTAGCCGTTTGGCCGCTGGCGTCGCTGATTTTGTAGGTGCGAACGTAATTAACAGGGCCGCCCGTTTGGCTCAACAGCGCAAAACTGGCCTGGTTGAGGCCGCAGTTTTGTGATACGGTTCCTCCAGCTGTAATAAAGGCTGACAGACTGCTATAGGGCGGCAAATTGAGAATGTTGCAGGCGGTGGAAAGCGGCGGCGGACAAGTGATGGAGAGCGTCTGGTCGATTACTTGAATGGTTACAGAACATACATCCTGCAAACCTACATTATCGGTGATCGTCCAGGCAATCGTATACGTTCCCACTGGTAGTTCAACACCCGCAAGTGTAGAAGAGCCTGTGTAATTATTGGTAAGGGTATACCCCTGGCAATTGCCATCGGCGACAGGGTTGAATTCCGTTCCTTGAATGATATAAGAACAGTTGGCCGTATTGACTACGCGCTGTTGGGTTCCGGAAAGGCAGGTGACGTCCGGCCCCTGGTTATCAATAACCGTTACTTTAAAAGAGCAGAATGCATTGGGCATAACGCCGTTGGATACCAGTACCGTAACGTTGGTAATGCCTACAGGAAACGAATAAGTGGAGGGTATAGGCGTAAGCCCGATGCGATAAGTAATCGTCGGCGCGGGGCAGCCCGATGCCGATGCATTAAGATTAACGGTTGCCGTGCAGCCGCCGGGATCGGTATACGCTACAATATTGCTTTGGCAACTGGTGATATTTGGCGGTATCATCAAGTTGGTTACCGTAGGATCGCCGGCGCCGGCTACATCAGGATCGTCGGTCAGGATTGTCGATACGCCGTCGGCGCTCACCGCACCCTGGTTGCTAATCTGGCATACCCCGACAGGAACGGGGTTGTTGATCGCAGCCCTGAATTTGATGATGATAGCGCCATTGGCAGGCAGGCTGAGGGGGCCGACCGATACCAGATCTACCATACTCAAAGTCGAGGTTGGCGGTGTATCCGGGTTGACAATCGGTAGATCAGCGCCATTTGCTGTTGCATTTTGCGGCAGGTTATTTTGCGACAAAAGCGAGTTGACCGGGGCGCCGCCAGGTTGAGCCAGTTCGTCTACCGGGGGTAATAGCGGTAATGGATGCGTAAGCGTGTAATCGCAGGTTTGGCCCAGGGCAATGATACCCCCGTTAGTATTGATACTGTCAATGACAGCCGGCGGCGACACAGGCGTATTGCCATTGCCATTCCAGACAGCAGCCGTTGTATTGCCGGCGCCTTGTAAATTGATCGATGATCCTGCACTGAAAGCTATAACGTTGAAATGAGCGGTATAGGACTGCGGCCCTGTTGCGGAGAAAGCGGTCGTATTATTGATCACATGGGCGCAAATGGAGGCTGTCTCCAGATTATCGGCAGGGCCGGAAGCGAGGTCGATGGCGTATTTCGAATCGCCGGCCAGGTTAATCGTATTGGTTGATATTAAAGTATTCAAATCGGCATCGTCAACCGAATGTATGGCTATGCCCGTCGCATTGTAGTCCAATCCGTCAATGGTATTTGATATCAGCTCTGCTTTCCCATTGGAGTCATCGCCGGCAAAAACGGCAATGCCGCTGCCTGCACAAATGCAATTCGTGGTTTCTATACTGCCGCCAAACACGCAATCCGAACAGGTATTGGGGCCGGTAATCTCGTTGCTGTTGATACGGGCCTGAAAGCTGCTATTGCCATACCCATCAACCAGGATGGCATGGGCGCCGGCAAACGACATTGTATTGCGCAGAATATTGATATTGACGGAAGCCGTACCAAGCGGGGTGATCTCCACGCCCGACATACTTTTTTTGGTATCTTTATCAAAATTGCTGTCTGTTACATTGGCATTAAGCGTACCTGCAGCGGCGCGCATGGAGACGCCGTAAGATTTTAGCCGCAGGAAGTCGCAATCGTCAATATTAACCGTATTGGACACCGCATTTTCTGTTTTGATAAAAATACCATCACCGCCAAACGAGCTGTCGTACGTATCAGAGAAAGTACTACCGGTTACGGTGAGGGTCAGCGGGTTGGAAGTAGCGGCATTGGCAATATCTACCAGCTTTTCTGCGCCGTTGGAGAAGGTGCAGTTGGTGATAAAACAACTGCCGTGGAGTTCCCTGATTTTCACAGCCCCCTCGTAATCGTCATTGCCGTTGTCGGTAAATGTACAGCCCATCAGGGTCAGCGCCCCGATATTGCTGCCGTTGAGTCCCTGCTCAGCCGTATTATCAACCGTGAGATTATTTAAGGCTATTGTAGTAACATCTCTCAAATAAAGGGCGGCATTACAGGCCAACGTATTATCCAAATCACAAACCCCGATGCCGCCGGCGTCAGCCGTATTAGCGTCGGTGAAGGTCATGTCGTTTAGCGTAATATTCGTAGCGCCCTGAATATCGGCGCCGCGATTGGTTATGTTTTGCACCGTACCGCCGTCTGCGGTAAAGCTACCCGTTGTATTTCCGATCAGGAATCCGGTATAGGTGTTGGAAGCGTTTAATTCGTCGATGATGACATCCAGACTGCCATTGGAAAGGTTCAATGCCGGGCCGCCGTTATTGGCCGCATTCATGTCGCGAATTTTGAGGTTGCCCACGCTTCCGCCTGAAATGCCTGTGCCGCCCGTATTTGATACGTCTACCCCATAGATTTGGTTGTTAGAGGCAAGTGCGATGGCCGTATCGCTGTGTCCAATAACCGGCCTGGCGGCGCCTGTGAGGGGCAATGGCTCGCTGAAGGGCGGCAGCGTAAACCCGGCAATTGCGGCAATGCCGGCAGCAGCTCCCTGCCCGATGAGGTATTGGTTGTTCTTGAGCGCTAGTCCGGCGCCGGTATATGGCGCAGCAGTTTGCCGGTACAAAAACAGGATATCTCCCGCCGAACCGCCGCCCGTGCTGCTGTTGAAATCGGCGATACTATTGAATGGCGTACCGAGTCGACCGTCGCCGCCCCCCGGCTGGTTGTTGTCGATAAACCAGATACGGCCGTTTACGATGAGCGTAACCGTACCCAGGTTGCCCATGATACCGTTGCTGACGATATACTGGAAGGAAGTAGTCCCGTTGAATCCCGGCGCCGGGTTAAACGTAAAACTGCCGTCGGGGTTGAAGGTCACATCTCCTTGTGTATTGTCGGTAATGATAGACGTCACAAACAGCGCTCCGCCCGTATTACAGGGATTTTGGTCATTGCCCAGGAAACCGGCGTTTGCCGGCACCGATATTTTTACGTTGCCCAATACATAATACGTATCGGGAAACGGCACAGGCGAGCACATCAGCGAGCCGGGCACGAGGGTAGTACGCGGGTCGAGGTTGTCGTTAAAAACAACGCCGGTAGCCGTCATATCTCCTGTGTTGAAAATGCTGACGGTGTATTCCAGCACATCGCCGGGCGAGGGGCCGACCGTGCCGACATCAGTGACGAGCGCGTCGGTTTTGGTAGCCGATAACACCGGCGACAAATAAGTATTAAAATCCGCCTTTTCGGTTGTCGTTTGCCCTCGATGTTCGCTTTCGGGCAAAACGTCAGGCCGGCTTTGTTGGTTTGTACTGTTGAAAAACAGCGCCAGGGCCAAACCAATTAAGGTGTGTATTGATAACAGGTTCATAATACCGGGATTTTAGTCAGTTATGATATATGGTAAAGCGCTGCAATTGCAGGCGCTGCTTGCATCAAGTATAAATAAAAGGCTGACCATAACCATAAAATGGCTGGCGAGCGGTCTTACTCGGGGAAATGATTTATGCTTTTTATTTTGAGGACAGAATAGGGAGGACTTTCCTTTGACGCTTCAAATATAGGTGAAAATTTTTCATTTTTTAACAGTTTCGTTAAATTCAGAGGTTTTTTGTCATAAAATACAATGGTTATGTTACGCGCGATTCATCTTCTGTTGCTTGCCATGGTGTCTGTCGGATTGCAGGGTCAACCCACGCAGAAGCCCGTCTTGCATGGTCGTCACTGGATGGCTATTACCGGTAAACCGCTGGCCGCGACGGCCGGCGCCATGACCTTTCAGCGCGGCGGCAACGCCGTAGACGCCGCCTGCGCCATGCTGGCAGCCACCAGCACCATGTGGGATGTGCTGAGTTGGGGCGGCGAAACGCAGGCCTTGATTTACAACCCCAAAACCGGCAAAGTCGTCGGCATCAATGCATTGGGGGTAGCGCCCACCGGCGCCACGCCGGAATTTTACAAATCAAAAGGTTACAGCTACCCGCCTGAATTCGGCCCCCTGGCCGCCGTAACGCCGGGCACGCCTGGCGGGCTGTTCACCATGCTGGCCGAATATGGTACGATGAGTCTTAAAGATGTGTTGGCGCCCGCGATGCAACTTGCCGAAGGATATCCGATAGAGGCCCAGACGGCCAACTCTATTGAAAACAACAAAGCCAAGATCAAAGCCTGGCCCTATTCCAAATCCGTTTTTCTGCCCCACCCGGGCCGGCCCCGCGAAGCCCCCGAAGCCGGGGAGATCTTCCGGCAAACCGACCTGCTGGAGACCCTTCGCAAGCTGACGGAGGCCGAAGCGCAGGCGCTGAATGCCGGCAAATCGCGCAAAGAGGCTATCTATGCGGCGTACGACCGCTTTTACAAAGGCGATATCGCACGGGAATTCGTTCGGGGCTGCCAGGAACAGGGGGGGCTCATCACACTCGAAGACCTGGCCAATTGGAAGGTCTATATCGAAGAACCCGTCAAAACCGATTATAAAGGCATCGAGGTATACAAACTCACGCATTGGGTGCAAAGCCCGGTCATGCTCCAGGCGCTCAATATGCTCGAATTTTTTGACCTCCAGGCGATGGGCTACAACAGCAGCCGTTATATCCATACGTTGTATCAGGTGATGAACCTGGCGTTTGCCGACCGCGATTTTTACTACGGCGACCCCTATTTCCCGCCGGAAGAACCGATCAAGGGGCTGTTGTCTAAGGAATACGCCAAAAAGCGCGTTGAGCAGATCAACCTTCAGCGCAACGACCCTGCTGCGGGCCCCGGCGACCCTTATCCTTTTGAAGGAAAAACCAATCCTTTTCTTGATTTGCTCAAAGACTGGAACAAGTCGCTGGGCGGCGCCGACCAACCTGTGCCTGCCAATTTCTTCGGCGGTACTACCTCTATCCAGGCTGCCGACAAAGAAGGCTGGGTGGTTTCGGTTACGCCGAGCGGCGGCTGGGTGCCCGCGTGTATTGCCGGGCGCACCGGCGTAGGCATGAGCCAGCGCATGCAGAGTTTTGTGCTCGACCCCCGCGAAAATCCGTTTAATGTGCTGGCGCCCGGCAAGCGCCCCCGCGCTACGCTTACGCCAACCATGGCGCTCAAAGACGGCAAGCCATACCTTTCGTTTGCAGTGCAGGGCGGCGATAGCCAGGATCAGAATATGTTGCAGTTTTTTCTCAATGTAGTGGAGTTTGGTATGAACGTGCAGGAGGCCGCCGAAGCCGCCAATATCACAAGCTACCAGATGCGCAATTCTTTCGGGAAACACGAAACCAAACCCGGGGCGCTGACGCTCAACGAGGCTATCCCTGATTGGACGCGCAAGGAACTGCGGGCTATGGGTTACAAACTAGACTTCGAGCGCCGCACCTCGGGGCCAATCAACGCCATTTTCTTCGACTGGACGCACGGCAGCTTCTGGGGCGGCTCCAGCAACCACGGCGAAGACTACGGCGTCGGCTGGTGAGCATGGAGGAACCATCCGCCGTCTTTGCCGTAAACATTTTTGAACCGCAGTCGCTTGCGATAGGGAAATACGTCGAATAACTCGCCGTTGCGAAGGCGTTCCTGTACGTTGATCCAGAATTGCGCGTCGTAGATGTCGCCGTGTTTTTCGCGAAAAATCTGGCGGATATCTTCGCGGCCTATCAGAAATCGGGGAAACTCCTCGGGGAAAATATCGTTTTCGCCAACGGCAAACCAGGGTTCGCCGGCCCACTCGTCGTCATAGTCGCGCGGCGGCGGCAGGCGGCGAAAGTTGTAATCGGTGAGAAAACCGATTTCATCGTAATCGTAAAAAACCACGCGCTTGAGGCGGGTTACGCCGAAGTTTTTGAGCAGCATATCGCCGGGGAAAATATTGACGGCAGCCAGTTGCTTGATGGCGCGGCCATAATCGGTGATGACCTCCTCCGCTTCTTCAATGGTGGCTTTTTCCAGAAAGAGATTAAGCGGGATCATGCGTTTTTCAATATAAATGTGCCTGATCTCCACTTTTTCATCGGTAACGGTCACCTTAGAGGGGGCTTCCTTGAGTAATTCCCGGATCAATTCCTCGGAGAAGCGCCGGCGCTCGCACACAAAATGCTCAAACATATGGCTGTCGGCCATACGCCCTACGCGGTCGTGCATAGACACCAACTCGTATTTTTCCTTGACTTCTTTTTCCGTCACTTTTTTGGGCGGCGGGAAGTGGTCTTTGATGAGTTTGAATACCATATTGTAGGAAGGCAATGTAAACACGCTCATCACCATACCCTTGATGCCGGGGGCGATCACGAATTTGTCGTCAGACAACTCCAGGTGCCGCAGGAAATCGCGATATAAAACGGTTTTGCCGTGTTTTTCAAAGCCGATGGAGTTGTACAACTCGCTAAGGCTTTTGGTGGGGGTGATAGTTTGTAGAAAATCGACCAGCTCGGTGGCAATGTCGGTATCTACCAAAAAATAGGAGCGGTTATAACTGAAAATTGAACTCACGTCGTTGCTGTCGAGCAACAGGGCGTCGGCGTAAATGCCTGTTTCTTCGTGCAGCATGGGTATGACAAAGGGGAAATACCGGTCGTCGACGGCCAGTCGCCCCACCAGATAAGCGCCTTTGTTGCGAAAAAATACCGATTTGATCATTTCTATGCGCACGTTGCGCGGCGTGTAGCGCAGCGCGCGCAATTTGTGTTTCAGGGTATCGGTGATGTATTGGATATCGCGCTCGAGGTTTTGATAGGGAGCGTCAAAAGGATAACAGGCTAGTAATTGGCGGATGGTGTGCTCGTATGGTTCAAGCACGAAGAACGTATGAAAAATAGGCACTGTCGATTTAAACTCGCGGTAACTGCCTGTAGCCACCACAAACATCAGGTCTTTGTCGATGCTCAGCCCCTTGTGCGAATGCCGGAAAACGGAGTTGAAAAACGTTTCGGCGATATTGCGCGAATTAAAATTGAGGATTTCTTCGAGGTACATCAACTTGATCTCGCGCCAGGCATCGGGGTCGTTGGCCTGCTTGCCGAGAAAGGCCAACACTTTTTCGGTAGTCTGCCCCACCATGTCGCGGTAAAGCGTCACCCGCTCGCGCGAGTCGGCCTGAATGCCCAGCCAGTCGCGTTGCTCAAAGCGAATTTTGGCGCGCTTGGTGATACGCTTGTAAGCGTGGTGGTAGCGCACGTAGTCGTCCAAAATGATATAAGCGGCGTCGTAGGGTATGAGTTTTTCGAACATAATACGCAAAGATAACAAATCGGATATTTGTCGCATTATACAAAATACCTGCCCTATATTGGTAAAAGCTATTGCTCGAGCGTTATCTTTGTACAAAGAGTCAAGTAGTTGGGGATAATACCTATGCTGAATCCGCAAACATTAGAACAAAAACTGCAGCAACGCAAAGACCCCATGCAGCGATTGGCGCTCATCGACCAATTGGCCTGCCACTACGCGTTTACCAATGTTGCAAGAGCCCGCCAATTGCTGGAGGAAGAATATCGCATTTTGCGCGTATTCAATTATAGCGATTTCAAGCTCAATTACCACCTCAACCTGGCTACGATAGAGAACAACCTCTATCATTTTGCGGAAGCAGAAAAAGCTTTTCAAAAGGCAATTGCGGTCCTCGAAGACATGGGTACCGCCAAACAAGTGGCGGAGGTGTATATCGATTATGCCGGTACGCTGATGAACCTGGAGCGCATGGAAGAGGCCATGCAATACCTCGACAAATCCGCCAAGTTGCTGCGCAATTTTCCCGATCAGGGACTGCAATCGCGCATTACCTGCCGGGAGGGCTTTTTGCAACTGCACTACGCCGATTATCCCAAAGCCATAGAATTGCTGCTGGAATCCAAAAAACTCATCGCTTCGCTCGACCGGCCCCTGGAACTCAAAGACAATTATTTTTTGACCCTCATTTATAGCGGTCTGGGTAAAATTTACGATCGCAACGACGAATACGAAAAAAGCGTTCAGTCGTACCTGAAGGTGGTCAATATGTGCGAAAACCTGCAGATGCGCACGCGTATCGCCTGGCACTACGTCAATGTGGGCACTGCCTATATGGCCCTCAACGACCTCGAAAATGCCGAGTTGTACTTCCGCAAGGCCATTAATACCCGCGACGACGCCAGCCGGCAGGCCCGCGCCGGCGCCTTCGCCAACCTGGGCTTCTGCTATTTTTACAACGAACGCTATAAAGAAGCGCTGGAGCATTTTGATAAAGCAGAGCGACTCTATAAGGAAACCTCAGAGGAAGATTATCTCAATTTTTCTATTCTGGAATTGTGGCGCGGCCGTTTGTATACCGAACTCGACCAGCCCGATGATGCCCTTGAGCATTTTGCAGGCGCCTATGCTTATGCCAGCAAAATAGAAGACTACAAGCAATTGGCCAGTATTTGCAAATATATGGCCTCGTTTTACGCCGATGATGGCGATTACAAAAGCGCTTACGAATACCAATTGTTGCACGATAAATTTCTCGAGCAATACAACTTGCAACTCGACAAACGCCAGCAGGCAGAACTCGAAGCCAAATACGAAGCCGCAAAAAAACGCCAGGAAACCGAGTTGCTACGATTGGAAGCTACTCGCCTGCAACTCAAAGCCCTGCGCGCTCAGATGAACCCCCATTTTATGTATAATGCGCTTAATGCAATCCAGAGTTATATCACCTCCAATGAAGTCAGCAGCGCCTCCAAATACCTGGCCAAGTTTGCCAAGCTGGTGCGCCAAAGCCTCGATTATTCAGAATTGGAGATTATCCCGCTGGAACAGGAAATCGCTTTTCTCGAAGATTACCTGCATATCAACGAAAAACTGCGCTTCGAAGACCGCTTGAAATACGAGATCAAGGTTGACGACGAGATCGAAGAGGATATCCTCGGCGTGCCTACGATGATCGTACAGCCTTATGTGGAAAATGCCATTGAACACGGGCTGCGTACCCGAAAAAAAGGACTGATCAAGGTGCATTTTTCGATGTACGACGACGATACGATCCTCTGCGTAGTGGAAGACAACGGTATTGGCCGGGAAAAAGCCCATCAAATGCAAATGCAGGATCCCAAGTTCCAAAACCACCGCTCTATGGGTACCAGCATCACGGAAAAACGCCTGCAAATTCTGCACAATTCAAAGGACAAGGGCGTTTTTGTGAAAACAATAGACCTGAAAGACGCCAAAACCGGCGAACCGAAGGGTACCCGCGTGGAAATCAAGATCCCTATTGTGGATATACGCTGAATGCCCCGTAAATATGCAATATCTTGCGTCTCTACCGCCGCATTAACAGATGGCGTTTATTGTATTCCTGGAGGTACAGAAACAACTGTTCATCGCGTTTTTCATTATTTTCAAAATGCGTAAGCAGCGGTTTGTCGTCGGCGATTAGTTGTGCAAGGTGTTCAGATTTAAAGGGGTAAAAACGACCGGTTTTCAGCTCAAGCACCCACTGGACGGATTGGTATTTGACTTTGTCGAGCGTAGTTTTCTGGGGTAACGGACCCATTTCGTAGTCCTTGCCTTCTGCCCGGTTTTTTTCTACTGTTAGGTGACAAAGCGCCCCAACGACCGGCGCCAGCACAAAATATCCCTCCAGGTTGACGTAGAGTTGTCTGTTGTAGACAATGGCCCAGACGTCTTCCTTTCTGACCACTTTTTTCTTCCCCGAACTTTTCGTGTCGGTTACTTTCAGGTGCTTGATGTCGAGCGTATTGATCGTTTGACTGTTTGTCACGACTTTGCCGCCAGGCAAGCCTACAAGAAGCGTCGAGCCGCTGTTCAGGCGCATATCGACCATATCCATCGGGTAATCGGGGATGTTTTTCCTCAAATTCTCGTGGCTCAGGTAAAGTCCGGCTTTAAATGGGATGGTATCGGCCTGAATGGCGCAAATGGGAAACAACAGGAAGACCAGTACAATCCAGTAAGGGATAGCTTTCATGAGTCATGCGTTTTTTGGTTAATAGCACTCAGGTGCATAACATTACTACCGGCGATTAAAAAAACTACCCCATCAAAACATATTACATTTTTTTGTTATGGCATCCTTTTTGGATGTAAATAGTTGCCAACTATTGTATTTTCAACAAAAAGGAACCAACATGCTATCAGAAAAATCAACTTTACTCAAAGACATCCGCTTTTGGCTGGTGCTGGTTTGCCTGGCCGTTTTATTGCTTATCGCTGTCCTGAAGTGAGGGGTTGTAGTAGGTTCGTTTATAAGTTTTATAGTTTATTGGTTTATGAATTAGAGTAAAACTATAAACCTCCCGACTTCCCT
>JRYG01002382.1_pt1 | contig 24551 bp, 20 predicted proteins | sample 235341 | NCBI WGS metagenome assembly JRYG01 (sample SAMN03074218, study PRJNA261478) | activated sludge metagenome | biome: Wastewater Treatment Plant; feature: Wastewater; material: Activated sludge; isolation source: activated biomass of a wastewater treatment plant treating hydrocarbon... ...
TGATCAACAATGCCGGCATCGCGACCGCCGTTCCCGCCACCCACGAGGATCCCGAGGAGTTCAGCCGGGTTGTCGACATCAACCTGAACGGCTCGTACTACATGGCCCAGTCATGCGCCCGGGTCATGGGCAAGGGCGGGGGCGGCAGCATCGTAAACATCGGCAGCGTTCTCGGTTCGACCACGGCACACCTGCCGCAGGCCGCCTACTGCTCGTCGAAAGCGGCGATCATCGGACTGACCCGGGACCTCGCCCAGCAATGGACGGGCCGCAAGAACATTCGGGTCAACGCGCTCGCCCCGGGCTTCTTCGAGTCGGAGATGACCGACCAGTACCCGGAGGGCTACCTCGAACAGATGATGTTCCGGGTGCCGGCCGGCCGCAAAGGCGAGGCCGAAGAGCTGGTCAGGGCCGCGATCTTCCTTGCCTCCGACGCCTCCTCCTACGTAACCGGCGCGCTACTTCCGGTCGACGGGGGCCTGCTGACCAACTGAGCTGAAAGATCGGCATCCAATAGCGATGGCAGAAGCCCGCAACAATTGCGGGAAACTGCCATCACGATCAGTCAGCCCGGTCCGGGTCCGGGCTCAGGTCCTGGCTCGCCCGCCTCGCCCTCAAGCGGATGCAGGTCCGGCTGCCCGAGGTTCCAGACCTCGTCTTCCGCCGGGGCGCCGTAGAGCGGGGTGATGTCGCGGTCGTCGGCACCGGCCCGGCGCATGTGCCTGTACCAGCGGTGATAGAGCGGAGCGAAGAGCACGGTCAGTCCGGTCAGGACGAAGAGTCCGGCGATCAGCCAGAGGTGCTCCTCGAGGATCGCGGTGCTGCCGGCATCCCAGGCGGCGAGGCCGACCAGGCCGATCGAAACGAGTACCCCCATGTAGTAGTCGAGGGGGAAGCGCCAGATCCACGGCACCTCGAACCACCACACGTTGCCCCGCTTGAAGCGCTTGACCGTGTAGGCGGGGTTCAGGACGAACCAGCAGTAATCCCAGATCACCGCCAGCAGGAAGTACTTGGCGATCGTCGCCAGCTCGGCCGGAAGTGACCAGTCGACCCCCATCCCGAAAGGCAGGTGAAGGATGACCAGGGGGATCGTGAACGCGTATACGTGGTAGCCGGTCAGCGGCCGGTGGCCCATGAACCAGCCGTAGACCTTGCCGGTCCTGCCGCGCTTCAGGTACCAGGTGGGCAGGCGCTCCGCCCAGCCTCGTCCGCCTTCGATCTCGATCTCGATCGCGCCCAGGCCGAAGCACCAGAGAAAGAGCAGGACGGTGAGCGTGATGTTGATCTCGTCGAACACCGGTCAGCTCCGGCTGCGGGCGCAGGTGGCGCTGGCGGCGAAGCGCTCTTCGGTGCCGGCGGCCTCGACCAGGTCGGGCACGGTCACGAAGTCGAAACCCTGCTGGCGGTAGTGCTCGAGCAGGTTCCTGGTCGTCTCGACCGAACGTGAGCGGTCGTAGGCCGGGTGCTGGTCGTACCCGTCGTGGAGCAGGATCACGTCACCCTCGCCCGCCTTCAGGCAGTTGCTCGTGATCTTCTCGGTCGTGATCTTCTCCCGCCAGTCGTAGCCGGTGATCGACCAGGTGATCCCGATGTATCCCTTCTCCTTCAGGACCCGCAGGGTGCCCGGGCGCCGGCGTCCGTACGGCGGCCTCATCAGCATCCGGCCGGCCAGGGTGGAGAAGGTCACGCCGGCCGCCTCGACCGCCTCGCGACAGGCGTCGAGTTCCTCCCGGATCCGCTCGTCGGACTTGGCCGGCATGGTCGGATGGGTGTAGGTGTGGTTGCCGATCGCGTGGCCCCGGGCGACCACTTCGCGGATCAGTTCCGGCTCGCGTTCAGCCCACTTGCCGATCAGGAAAAAGGTTGCCTTCGCCTGATGCTCGTCGAGCAGGTCAAGCAGGGCAGGAGTCCAGGCGGGGTTCGGCCCGTCGTCGTATGTGAGACAGAGCTTCCGACCTGCGGCGGGCTCCCGGCAGACGGTGCGGCCATAGATCTGGGCGGTCGGGATCTGGGCGCCGTAGAAGGCGACCCCGGCGGCCCCGAGAACGCCGGCTCCAAGGGCCGCTGCGGCTGTCTTCTTGCTCATCTGGGTGCCTTTCTGGCTTCACGCCGTGCCCTGGCGCGCTCGCGCCTGGAGTCTTCGGCTGCTGCTTCTACGGTTCGGGTGATCACCTCAAGCGCCTCCCGATNNCGTCGAGGAAACGGTGCAGGGCAGCGGCGTCCATCGTGAGGGCGCAGGTTCCGTAGCCCTCCCGCTCGAGATACCGGGCGTTCATCAGCTGCTCGAACTGCCCCTTGAGTGGCATGGCCAGGGTCGGCTTGCCGAGATACACGGCCTCGGAAAGAAGCGAGAATCCGCCACCTGTGATCACGCCCCGCGAGGTCACGAGGTCCTCGAGGAAGCCGTTGATCGAGCGGGGGCGGTACTCGATCGCTCCGTCGGTCGTTCCGACCTGGTCGCCGTCCCGCATTCCGTACAGGTGGACCGGGAGGGGAGAGTCGCGCAGGGTGCTGATCAGGTCCTCGCCACCCCCGGAGTAGACGACGAGGTGCTCGCCCCGGGTCGGTGATGCGTTCAGGATCTCGCGTCGCAGGATCGAGGGGACCAGAGTAGTCCGGCCCCGACTCACCTCCGGATGGAAGAAGGTGGGGATCACGTAGTCACCGGCCTGGGGCACCATCGCCCGGGTGACCGCCTTGGCCAGCTCGAAATCCTGGGCGGCCCCTTCGAGGATCTCCCGGTCGTGATGGCAGCGGTCGATCATGTGGATGTTGTCGACGCAGACCAGCGGGGTCCGCGAGAGGCGGGCGTAGAAGCCGGTCAGGGGCTCGAAGTCCGTGACCGCGACGTCGGGCTTCCAGGCGTCGACCATGTTGATCCAGTCCCGGACGTTGCGCGGCAGCTGCTGGCGGGCGGCGGCCAGGGTGCCGGTGAAGGAGGCCCAGCGCTGGATTTCGCCCTGCTCCATCGCAAACGACGGACCGAAGACCTCGTGACAGGTGTCGAAGATCCGGCTGAGGAACGAGTAGGCGGCCCCGGAGGCGATGATCTGGACCTCGTGCTCCTCGATCAGCGAGGAAATGACCAGCTCGGAGCGGGTCGCGTGACCCATCCCCTCGCCGTTCACCCCGTAGAGAATCCTCATTCCGGCAGCCTATCTGTGGCGGGGCGAAAAGCCGGTGAAACGACCTCGCTAGGGTGTTCAGGTCGTCCCGTCCTCCCAGTCCAAAGGTAACCCCTTGTCCGCTCAAGATCTGACCACGCCGCGTGCCAAAAACCTGGCCCTGCTGCTGCTGGCCCTGACCCAGTTCGTCGTGGTGATCGACGCCTCGATCGTCAACGTCGCCCTGCCCTCGATCGGCACCGCCCTCGACATCACCCAGGACAACCTTTCGTGGGTGGTCAACAGCTATACCCTCGTCTTCGGAGGCTTCCTCCTGCTCGGCGGGCGGCTCGCTGACTTCTTCGGCCGGCGTCGGATGTTCATGAGCGGCATGGCGCTGTTTGGCATTGCCTCTCTCGCCGGTGGCTTCGCCCAGAGCGAGGAGTGGCTGATCATCGCCCGGGCCGTCCAGGGCCTCGGCGCCGCGCTCGCCTCGCCGGCCGCGCTCTCGATCGTCACCACCACCTTCGCCGAAGGCTCCGAGCGAAACCGGGCCCTGGGGATCTGGGGTGCGGTGGCCGGTGCCGGCGGCGCTGCCGGTGTGCTGCTCGGCGGGATCCTGACCGAGTGGGCCGGCTGGGAATGGGTTCTCTTCGTCAACGTGCCGATCGCCGCCTTCGTTGTCTGGCAGGCGCCCCGCCGGCTGCTCGAGTCCCGTGAGGAGGAAGAGTCCGAGCGCACCCTCGACATTCCCGGTGCCGTCTCGATCACGGCCGGCCTCGCGATCCTGGTCTACGCACTGGTCGACGCGGCGCAGGCCGGCTGGACCTCGTCGGAGACCCTGGTCAAGGGAGCGATCGGCCTCGGCCTTATCGCCGCATTCGTGGTGATCGAGCTTCGTACCCGTCGGCCGCTGGTGCCCTTCTCGATCTTCCGCATGCGCACCCTTCGTGGTGCCAACGTGGTCGGGATCCTGACCGGCATGTCGCTGTTCTCGATGTTCTTCATGATCACGCTCTACCTTCAGCAGGTGCTCGGCCTCGATGCCCTCGAGGCCGGCCTCGCCTACCTGCCACTGGCGATCGCGATCATCCTCGCCGCCGGTATTGCCGGCCAGCTGGTGACCAGGGTCGGCTACAAGCCGGTGGTGATCACCGGCCTGCTGACCGTCTCGGCCGGCCTCTTCTGGTTCACGCAGATCAGCCCGGACGGATCCTTCTGGGTCGATGTGCTGGGACCGTCTCTGCTCGCCGGCATCGGCCTCGGGCTGACCTTCGTGCCGGTGACGATCGCCGCGATGACCGGGACCAAGCGGGAGGAAGCCGGGCTCGCCTCGGGCCTGATCAACACCTCGCAGCAGGTCGGTGGTGCCCTGGGCCTCGCGATCCTCGCCTCGGTCGCCAACTCGGCGACCAGTGATTCGTTCGCCGACGGGGCCAGCCGGGCGGTCGCCCTGACCGACGGCTTCAGCGCCGCCTTCCTGGTCGGCGCCTGCTTCGCTCTGGCCGGGGCCGGTCTCGCCGCGATCCTGATCTCCAGCAAGGACAGCCGCGAGCACGCCGAAGCCGCCCAGCGCGGCGAGGCCGAGATGCCGGCCGCCTGAATCACCTCATGGGGATGAGGTTACGGCCGGTCAAGGCATCAAGATCCCGTTCATGAACGTCCGACTGCTGGGGACACTTGCCGCCGCCCAGTTCCTGATGGTGCTCGACCAGGCGGTCATGAACGTCTCGATCTCACAGCTGGTTGACGATTTCGACACCACGGTCACAACCATCCAGTCGGTCATCGCCTTCTATGCGCTGGTGATGGCCGGGCTGATGCTGACCGGCGGCAAGCTCGGGGACATCTTCGGCCGCAAACGGACTTTCAAGATCGGTCTGGTCATCTACGCGGCCGGATCCGCCCTGACCGCTGCGGCCTGGAGCGTTCCCTCGCTGGCGCTCGGCTGGTCGGTGCTCGAGGGCATCGGTGCCGCACTCGTCCTGCCCTCGATGGTGGCCCTGGTCGCCGGCAACTTCGAAGGCAAGGACCGCGCGGTCGCCTACGGGGTTCTCGGCGGCATGGCCGGGGTCGGAATCGCGGTCGGCCCGATCCTCGGCGGATGGATGACCACCGACTTCTCCTGGCGTTACGTCTTCGTCGGCGAGGTGATCGTGGCCGCGGGAATATTCTTCGGCACCCGCTGGATGGCCGAGCCGGAAGCGGACGGCAAGCGCCCGACCCTCGACTGGGTCGGCAGCGTGCTTTCCGCCCTGGGGCTGGCAGTGATCGTCTTCGGCGTGCTCCAGGCCAGCAACTGGGGCTGGCTCAGGCCGATGGACTCACCTGTAGAACTGTTCGGCTTCTCGCTGACGCCTTTCGTCATCGCGGCCGGCCTGGTCCTGCTCGGACTTTTCGTCAGCTGGGAGCGGCGGCGTGAGCGGCTGGGCGAGGACCCCCTTGTCCATCTCGACCTGCTGAAGGTGATCCCGTTGCGGAGCGGGCTGGCCATGATGCTGGCCCAGAACCTGATCCTGATGGGAATCTTCTTCACCATCCCGCTCTACCTTCAGGTGGTGCTCGGCTTCGACGCGCTCGAGACCGGGGTGAGGATGCTGCCCACCTCGGCCGGCCTCTTCTTCACCGCGCTGGCCGGATCGGCGCTTGCCGCCCGGGTGGCGCCAAAGAAGCTGGTCCGCCTCGGTCTGATCGTCGTCTTCGTCTCGGCCTTCCTGCTGATCGGCACAATCGAGCCGTCCCTTGACAACACCGACTTCCTGGTTGCCATGGGTGTGCTGGGAGTCGGGATGGGTCTGATCGTCTCGCAGCTCGGAAACGTGGCCCAGTCGGCGGTTGGAGACAGCGACCGCAGCGAAGCCGGCGGCCTCCAGAACACTGCTCAGCAGCTCGGATCGTCGCTCGGCACGGCGGTGCTCGGCGCGATCGTGATCACCGGCCTGCTCACCGCCTTCCAGGACAACGTCGCCAGTCACCCGGAGATTTCTGCCGGTACCAAGACCGAGGTCCAGCAACGCCTGAGCTCGGGCGGCGGCAGCTTCGTTTCCTCGGATGTGGTCAGACAGTCGGCCACCGACGCGGGGGTGAGCCCGGCCGAGACCGAGGCGATCGTTTCCGGCTATGAGGACGCCCAGCTCCAGGCCCTGAAACTGGCGCTGCTGGTGGCGGCCCTGTTGACCATTCCCTCCTTCTGGTCAGCCCGAAACCTGCCCGACCGGGTTCTGGGCGAAAGCCAGTCCGATCCGGCGGCCTCCACCTGACCCGATTGGCCTCGATTCACCGCTACCTTGAGGCTTGACCCGGGTTACAAAACTTGACACGGATCAAGTTCTGGTTATTCTCCCGCGTGGAGAAGCCACAGAGGGAGTGGAGAGGATGAAGATGGACCGTCGAATTTTCGAAGGACTGACCGGCAGACTTCTCGCCGGCGGCGCGCTCGCGCTCGCCTTCTTCGGACTGATCATGATGGTCAGCGGCCTCCACGAACGGGCCTGGTCTGCCCCGCGCAAGCAGCTCTCGAACTTCGGCAACAAGCCGAACATCGTCCTGATCCAGGCCGATGACGTGGTCCGTTCAGACATCCGGTACATGCCGAACGTCCTGACCTTCCTTGGCAAGGGCGGTACCACCTTCACGAACTACCACACGCCATATCCGCTCTGCGGCCCCGCCCGGGCAGCGCTCCTCACCGGCCAGCTCTCACACAACAACCGGGTCGTGGCGAACTTCAAGAGCAATGGCGGCGGCCACTACCAGCTGACCAGCCTGCCGGGCAAGCTCAACGGCCGCAACACGCTGGCCCCCTGGCTGAAGAAGGCCGGCTACCGCACCGGCTTCGTCGGCAAGTACCTCAACGAGTACGCCACCCTCGACAACACCGAGATCCCGGCCGGCTGGGACAGCTGGATGGGGCTGCTCGACCAGTCGACCTACGACTACTACAACCACGCGATGAACATCAACGGCAAGGTTCGCTACTACGGCGACCCTGCCTACGCGCAGGCCCAGCTCAACCTGGGCACGATCACCTCGACCAACACGCCGGAGTCATTCGGCGAACTGCTGGCTGCCTTCCAGCAGGCCTTCAGCCCGTGGGATTACTTCGGCTGGCAGCGTCCTCAGGATTACACGATGGACGTCAACGGCAAGATGGCCAACAACTTCGTGAAGAATTCGGTCCGCTCGCGCAAGCCCTTCTTCCTCTACTACGCGCCTCCCGGTCCGCATGCGGAGGACACGAACCACCTCCAGGGCCTCCGTCCGGGTGCGCCCGGCCCGGACCCCCGTCCGCCGAAGCGGTACGAGAACACCTTCGATGACGTCAAGTTGCCGAAGCCACCAGCCTTCAATGAGGAGGACGTGTCAGACAAGGCGGCCAACGTCCGTTCGTTGCCGAAGCTGACTGACACCCAGATCCAGAAGATCGAGGAGAACTACCGGGGCCGGCTCGGCGCGGTCAAGTCGATCGACGACCAGATCGGCAAGATCATGAAGTCGCTGAAGAACGGGAAGGAGATAAGGAACACGGTCGTGATCTTCACCTCGGACAACGGTTACCTCCAGGGCGAGCATCGCCTCGCCGCCTCCAAGTTCCTGCCCTTCGAGAATGCGGTGAGGGTCCCGATGCTGATCAGGGGGCCCGGAATCAAGGCGGGCCGGAAGGTGACCGGCCACACGATGGACGTCGACCTCACCCCGACCATCCTCGGAGCGGCCAAGGCCCGGCCAGGCCGCCTGATGGACGGCATCTCGCTGCTCGGCGTGGCCCGCAAGAAGGCGAAGCTGCCGTACCGCGACGTTCCGCTCGAGGCGCTGAAGCCCATCTTCAAGTTCACCACCCCGCTGACCGCCTTCGACCTGCCCTTCTACGGGGTCAAAACGCACCGCTACAAGTACATCCACTGGTCCTTCGACGAGGTCGAGCTCTACGACCTGAAGAAGGATCCGAACGAGCTGGAGAACATCGCCGGCGATCCGGCCATGGCGGGAGTGGTCAGCAAGCTCGAAAAGGAAGCCGCGAGGCTCAGCAAGTGCAAGGGAAAGGCCTGCCGTTGATCGACCCCACGCCGGAGCAGTTCAAGGCCCTCGTCGAGTCGGATGACGACTCGCCGATCGTGATGGTGAACCTGGTTCGCTTTCGTGACCAGGCGACCGGAATCGACGAAGGCATGACCGGTGCCGAGGCCTACGCGACGTACGGCAGGAACATCGCGCCCTACCTTGCCGAAGCCGGAGGAGAGGCGTTGATCGCGACCAACAGCGTCGAGAGTGTGATCGGCCCCGACGAGCCGGAGTGGGACATGGTGTTGCTTGTCCGGTACCCGTCCCGCAAGGCGTTCGTCGGAATGATCACCAACCCGGGCTACCAGAAGGAGCACGAGCATCGTGCGGCCGGGGTGGAGGAAGCCCGCCTGATCCTGTCCGACCTGGCTTTCGGCGGAGCGGCTTGAGCGAAAACCCGCTGAGTGGTGTGGTCGAGGCCGGTGCTTACTGGCCGAAGCCGTGGTCCGGGGAGGACGGCGGTCCCCGCCGGCTCTGCAAGCCGGAGGGCCAGCCCGGGCTGGACATCAAGCCGCATGAGGATCTGAAGCTTGAGGTCTTCCGCGATGCCTTCGCCGCAGACATGCTGATCCGGCGTGAGGATGGCGAGCTCTACGCGCTTCGCCACGACATGCCGAAGGGCGACCCGCTGGCCGGCGACTGCGAAGGCTGGGTCGAGAAGCTCGATCCCGAGACCCTCAAGCCGCTCACTGTCACCCCGCGCTTTCACGCCGGCCGATACTGGCCCGGCGGTATCGCCGCTCACGCAAACGGTGACATCTACATGATCTTCGGCTGCTGGGCCCGCCGCTTCAGCCCCAGCCTGGAGCTGAAGGCGGAGCGACGCCTGCCGGTCAACCGTCCCTACAACTCGTTCGTGATCCTCGATACCGGGGAGCTGGTCACCAAGGACTGCGACGCCCCGCGTGGCGAAGCCTCCTCCACCTTTTCGGTGCTCGACCCGGAGACGCTGGAGTCGGTGGTTCCGGAAGTCGAGATTCCCGAGGGATCAATCGCGCGGCTCGCCTCCGATGGCAAGTCGGTGATCTGCGTTGGCACCGAGTCGGTTCTCCGTCTCACGCTGGACCGCGATGCCGGAGAGCTGGCGATCGACGAGGAATGGAGGCCCCACTACGGCCGTCCCGGACAGACCTTCGGCTGGGATCCGGTCGTCTCGGACCAGCATGTCTTCTGGATGGACAACGGCCAGAACGACGTCGACTGGACGATGCGCGATTCCGGCACTGCGCCGACCCCGGTCCGGCTCTGGTGGTGCCGCCTCGATGATCAGGATTCCCTCCGTTCGGTCGAGATCAGCGGCCTGCCGTACGGCACCGAGTCGAACCCGCCCGCCTGGGACCCGGAACGCGGCGTGGTCGTCGCCTATGACGCCGGGAATGCCGTCGTCCGCGCCTGGAAGCTGGAAGGCGACGAGCTCGAGCCGCTCTGGAAGAGAGATGACTTCGCCCATGCCGGCCACCTGATCGTCTTTCCCGACACCCGCGAGCTGGTCGTCCAGGACTTCCGTGACATCGAGATCACCCGTGGCCGGAACTTCCGCCGACTCTTTCGCCGCAGCATCCAGTCGCTGGGCCGCCGGGCAATCGTGCGCCGCTACCCGGTGATGGGCCGGGACAGCCTCGTCGTCCTTGACCTCGACACCGGGGAGGAGAAGGGCCGCGTTGCGGTTCCCTCCCCGAGCCAGTCCTTCCTCTTCCCCGCCCCGGGTTTCGACCGCGACATCTACTACCTCTCGATGACCTCGATGGCCCGGGTCACGGTTCAGTAGCCGGCGTCGGCTCTTGACCGCGGCCGCTGGCGGCGACATACTGGCCTCACCTCAACCGTTAGGAGAGTCCCGAAGTGAGGAATCTGGCCAGGGTGGTTTCGTTCGGGTTGATCGCCTTTCTCGGGTTGGCCTTGCTGGTGCCGGCCGGGGCCTCCTCGGCGAAGAAGAACCGTGTCCCGGCGCTGCTCACCTACAAGGCGATGGTCCACGTTGCCGGAGGGGTGACCTTCACCAGTCACAAGGACACCTTCCAGAACTGCATGCCGGGGCAGCGATGGACGATGCAGGAGGACGGTGACGTGGATGTGCGCGGCACCGTGCTGATCGAGACCTACAAGAATCAGCAGATCCGCTCGGGCTCAGCAGTCGAACCGGGTGGGGCACAGAACAAGGGTCAGCTGACCACTTACGAAGAGTCGAACTACTGTCCGCCGGATGATCCGGTCGAGCTCGATCAGCCTTCCTGCGACAGCAACACGGGAAAGGGAGTCGCCGTCCTTCAGCCTGATCCTCGCCGCAGCAGCCCGCGCCGGGTGTCGATCGGCATCTCCCGCCGGGGCGGCGGGGAACAGGACCTGAGCTGCATCTGGGGTCTTCCGAGCCGGGCGACGCCCACCGGTGCAATCGTCTCCCCGCTTGAGTCCGTCTTCTCCTCAATCGTCCTGCCGCTGGACATAAGCATCAAACAGATCAGGACCCTCGGCGTGAAGAAACGCCTGATCCGCACGGTCAGGGTGGGCGGGACCTGTGCCGCGCCGATCGTCTACCGCGGCAAGAAGATCCCCTCGGACACGACCGACATGGACGACGGGGAATGTGTCGCCGACGGGGATTTCGTCATCACCATCAAGCGCCTGAACCGGATCTCACGGCAGGGCGTCCCGGTGAATTAGAACTCTCCGGAATCGATCGCGGTGTCAATGCCGCTGCCGCAGCCGGCTGAGGTATGCCCAAAAAAACCTCGCGAGACGGAACGTTCCGTCTCGTCAAGGTTGAAAAGGGGATGCTGCGGGGCTACTTCGCCTTCTTGACCGGCTAGAAGAAGTCCTTCGGCCAGGTGAAGCGCTGGTAGGTGCCGCCGAGCGGGTCACGCATGATCGTGGCGATGCCCGGTGCCTTGAGGCGAAGCTGCTTCTTCAGCTTGATCGTCTTGAAGGTCCAGCCTTCGGGCAGGGCCATCGCCTCATTCGTGGCGAGTGAGGCCATGTTCTTCGCCCGCAGGCTCTTGTCGACATTGGTCGTGTAGGCCTGGAGCGCGTACTTCCTGCCTTCCGGCGAAACCAGGTAGTGGAGCTTGCGGCCCTTGTTGAAGACCCAGGTCGTGACCCGGGCGATCTTCATCTCGACGTATGGAACCGGCGTGAGCGAGGGGACGGTGAGCACGCCCACGTGGCGCATCTCGAGACCGCTGACCATGACCGGTTCACCGGCTCTGCCGCCAGCGATCGTGTCGATCAGCCAGCGCCGCGGTCCGTTCGGAACGGCCAGCAGGGAGCCGGTGTCGGCGGCCACAGCGTAGTAGTCGATTGCCGCCCACTTGTCAGTGGGGCAGTCGTTGAGGCCGATCGTGTTGAAGACGTCGACCTTGAAGTTCGGAGGCTCGGGGCGGGTCACCGTGAACACTTCGCAGTAGCGCGCGTTGTAGAGACCCGTGAGGGTCCCGGTCTTGGCATTGGCCCCACCCGGCACCAGTGCGATCACGGCCATAGCGGCGATCAGAAATGCAATGAGTCGCTTCACCCTTTTCTCCTTCCCTGCATGGTCTCCTGGGATGATAGCTGACGCACGTCAACTTATGTGATTTTGACCCAGATTCAGTCGGTTGGAGATCAGTCCACGGAGAGCAATTCCACCTCGCAGTTGATGGCGGGAGAGTTGGCGATTCTCGAATCGGCCGTCACCAGAGGCGCCCCCAGCGCTTCCGCCAGGGCTACGTACGAAGCGTCATACACCGAGAGGTTGTGACGCAGTTCCCAGATACGAACCAGGAACGGCCAATGGGGAACACGATCAATCGGGAGGAGCGCAAGCTCTCGCAGTTTCAGCAGCGCCAGGTCGGATGAGATCCGCCCCGACCTCTCCAGTCCTTTCAGGGCAGAAGCCGTTTCGCAATCGATCAACTCCGGTGCCATCAGTGGCTGCCTCCCGATTCGGTCTCGCGCGGTCCGCCCGGCTTCTCCCAGTTCCGCGATGGCGGGCAGGAGAACCGAAGCGTCCACGACGATCAATCGCCTTTCCTCCCCGAGTGGATCGCTTCGATGACCTCATCGAATGTGAAATTCGCTCCCTCCGTTCGGGCTCTCTCAAATACCTGTTGAACGGCCTGGCGATCAGCGATCCTCCTCAACTCCGCCTGTAGGAATTCCTGAAGCGACTTTCCCGAGTCGCGCGCGCTCGCCTGCAGGGCCCGGTGAACCTCGTCAGGGACGTTCTTGATCTGAATCGAAGGCATGGAAAAAGAGTAGCGCCAAAATGGCGCCACTCTCAGAATCCCGGTTCGCAGCCCGCTCCTTGCCATACCCCTGAGAGTGCCTGACCCGAAATTCTCTCCCCGGCGGTTGTCCGGACGGGGGATGGAGGTAGGTTGGGGGCATGTCGATTGAACCGACTCCGATTGACCGGGAGATGGCCGAGTACATACGTGCCCACGCCTCCGGACGAGACGAGACGTTGCGTCTCGTCGAAGAGGAAACCGATGCCATGGGCGAGATCCGCAACATGCAGACCGCCCCGGAACAGGCAGCCTTTCTCGAGATGCTGGTCCGCCTCGGACCGGGCCGGCGGGCGATCGAGGTCGGCACCTTCACCGGCTACGGCGCCATCCGGATCGCCCGGGGTCTTACCGAAGACGGGCAGCTGCTCTGCTGCGAACTCGATCCGGAGCGTGCGGCGATCGCGCGCAGTAACGTCGACCGGGCCGGGGTGGGGGAGAAGGTCGAGATCCGGGTCGGTCCCGCGATCGACACGATCAACGCCCTCCCCGGGGAGCCGACCTTCGACTTCGCCTACGTCGACGCCGACAAGACCGGCTACCCCGACTACTACGAGGCGCTGCTGCCGCGGATGAGCCAGGGCGGTCTGATCACCTTCGACAACGTCCTGATGAACGGCCGGATCCTCGACAACGAACCCGACGAAGGCACGGCCGCCATGCAGCGCCTCAACGATCAGCTCGTCTCCGACGACCGGGTCGACTCGGTGATGCTGGGCATGGCCGACGGCCTCACCCTGGTCCGGGTCCGCTAGTCGCTGCAGGCCGGGTCCCTGCGGACCGGCTTCCGGTCTGCTGGCCGGCAGCTCAGCAGGTCTCGAGCTGACGGGCGAGCAGTTCGCGCAGGGCGTCACGGTCGAGCCGGGTGGAGGCATCGATCAGGCGGTCCATCAGGGCCCCGTCCATCACCGCGACCAGCTGAGCCGCGTGTTCCCTCTGCTTCAGGCATCCCCTCGCTTTCAGCAGCGCTTCCGCAAGACCCACGAACCGCTCCCGGGCCGGCTCGAAGTTCCCGTGGAGATCTTCGCTTCGGGACGCCTCCAACACCAACTCGTAACGGGCCTTGAGCAGCCCGAGGTTCTCATCGGCCATCAGGCGGCCCATGGTCGCCATCATCAGGTCGACCGCTTCGCTGTCGGTCAGCTTCAGGTCGGCGATCCCGGCCAGGGTTGCTTCGGGCGGCGTGTCGAGTTCGACATGGAGCTCGAGCGCCGCCTGCAGCAGGGCGGGTCTCGAGTTGAAGTAATTCGAAGTGGTCCCGGCAGGCACCCCGGCCGCGGCGTCAACCGCCCGGTGGGTGAGGCCGCGGGATCCGGATTCACCCAGAACCCGAAGGGCCGCCTCGGCGACCTGCTCACGCCTTGATGTCGCTGCTTGAGAGTCTGGCACTACAGGTGTAGTGTATCGGGGCATGGAATTTGAAGGGACACTCTTCTCCAGGGGCGACTCAGGTTACGAGGCCGCGAGGCGGGGCGCCGTCTGGAACGCCTTCACGCCAGAGCGCTACCCGGAGCTGATCCTTCAGGCAGCCAGCGAAGCCGACTGCGTAGCTGCGGTCGCGCTGGCGCGGGAGCGGGGGCTCAAGCTGAGCGTCCGTTCCGGCGGCCACAGCTGGGCCGGCAACCACCTCCGTGACGAAACCCTTCTGCTCGACCTCTCCGGCCTCCGCGAGGTGGAGATCGACCCGGAAGCGATGCGTGCGTCGGCCCAGCCGGGATGCCCCGGCAACGAACTGGACCTCGAACTGGAGAAGCACGATCTGTTCTTCCCGGTCGGTCACTGCCCCGGTGTCGCGATCGGCGGCTACCTGCTCCAGGGCGGCTTCGGCTGGAACGGCAGAATCCACGGGCCCGCCTGCCAGAGCGTCGTGGCGATCGACCTGGTCACGCCCGACGGTGAGCTGGTGACCGTGGACGAGCAAAGCGACCCGGACCTGTTCTGGGCCGCTCGCGGATCCGGGCCCGGCTTCTTCTCGGTTGTGACCCGGTACCACCTGAGGCTCTACCCCAGGCCGCCGGTGATCGCCAACGGCATCTACACCTATCCGCTGGACGCCCTCGAGGAGGTCTTCACCTGGGCGAAGGGGATCGGCTCTGAGGTCCCTCGCTGGATGGAACTCATGGTCTTCACCCACCGCGACGACGGGGAGCCCGAAGTCGTGGTCACCGCCCCGGTCCTGGCACCCTCCGAGGCCGAAGCGCATGAGGCGCTCGCCCTGCTCGAGACCTGCCCGGCCAACGCCAGGGCGAAGATCGCCATGCCCTACTTCCCGGCCCGCCTCGAGGACCTCTATGCCGGAGTTCACGCTTCCTATCCGGACGACCATCGCTACGCGGTCGACAACATGTGGACCCATGCTCCGGCCGCCGACCTGCTGCTCGGGATCCGCCGGATCGCCGAGACCCTGCCCGAGGCTCCCTCGCACATGCTCTGGATGAACTGGGGCGAGAGCCCGGACCGCGAGGAGATGGCCTATAGCGTCGAGGACGAGACCTACATCGCCCTCTATGCGGTCTGGCAGGACCCGGCCGATGACGAGGAGAATGTCGAGTGGGCCACCGGAAACATGAGGTCGATGGAGCACCTGGCCAGCGGCATCCAACTGGCCGACGAGAACCTGGGGCGCCGGCCCGCCAGCTTCGTCGGAGAGGCCAACCTGGCGAGACTGGACCGGCTGCGAGCCGAACGTGATCCCGACGGGCTCTTCCACGAGTGGATGGGCCGGCCCGCGTGAGGGCACTGCCTGAGGCCCAGGCCGAACCGGGCGAGCGGGAGTATCTGGACGAACTCCTCGCCCGGCCGTTGCCGGCCCTCGATCCGGCCACTTTCGAGGCCATCGACTCGGGTCCCTTCAATCCGGCCCTGTCCCTCGATCGGGGCGAGGCTGCCCGACTCGCCGACCCCGCGCCACTTGAGGTCGAGACGGGCTGGAGCGTCCTGCCGGACGCCAGCGTCCAGATCGCGGTCGCGACACCGATGCCGGATCTCGAGCCGGAGATGGTCGACTGGTGGTTTGACTGGCACCCGCGCCGCAGCGACCGCTACCGGGCCTGGCATCCGGTGGCTCACTTCGGCAACGCCCTGGTGCCGCCGGCCCGGCCGGCCGCGAAGCCCTACTGGGGCTCCACCAACCTGGTCGACGAAGACGTCGGTGACGGACGACTGAAGATCAGGGTCGAGTTCTGCGCCCCGAGCGAGTTCGGCTTCGGTCAGGACTTCACCGGTGACCCGGTCGTCGGCACCGTGGTCTGTGCCCGGGTCGGTGACCGCCTGGTCACCCACACAGACATGGCACATGTCTTCCTGCGTCAAGAGCAGGGGCTCCTGCTGAGGAGCCGGTTCTGGATCGGTGGCCGGATCAGCCCCCGCCTGCCGGGTCCGCTGGCCCGCCTCGGGGCACCGTTTGGCTCACTGCTCAGCCGAAGGCCGGTCCGGCGGCTGGCGATCCCCGACCGGACGGGCCCGGGTCTCGCTCGCCACTGCGCCGAGGAGTACGCCAACCTCAACCGGACTCTGCCCGGCCTGCACGAGAGGTTCAGTCACTGACCCCGAGGCCCTGATTCCGGCCCTCCAGGTACTGAAGCGAACCCGGGGTGTCGAGCAGCTCGCCGGTCTCGATCAGGGTCTTGATGCCGGAAAGGATCATCGGCCAGCCGCCGTAGAGCTGGTTGTTGGCGCCGTCCCGCAACTGGTCGTGGGTGACGGTCAGCCGGCAGGAGGTCCCGACCGGTTCGATCTCCCAGGTGACACGCGAGGTCGGCTCCGACCGGACTTCGTCGGCCCACATCGCGTTGAAGGTCTGGACCAGCCGCCGGGGCGGGTCGACCTCGAGGTTCTCCCCGACCGAAATGTCGATCGGCTCCTCGCGCTCTTCGACAATCGGGCCCCAGCTCGCCTTCGACTGGTAGGTCGAGCCGGGGGTCCAGTCGGAGAACACCTTCACCCCGAACGAGTACTTGGCCCGCTCCTCGGGGTCGGTGATCGCCTGCCAGAGCCGCTCCGGCGTCGTCTTGATGTAGATCTCGAACACATGCGATTCCATCTTCACTCCTCCTTCTCGAGGTTCTGTTTGAGTTCCGAGAGGCCGGCGGCCCAGGGCTCGGAGAACTTGCTGACCCAGCGGTCGTGGACCAGCCGGATCGGGACGGGGTTGAGGAAGTGGAGCTTCTCGCGGCCGCGCCTCCTGGTCACGACCAGCCCTGCCTCTTCCAGCACCTTAAGGTGTTTCATCACGCCGAAGCGGGTCATCTCGAGACCCTCCTCCAGCTCCTTCTGGGTCTGGCCGTCCTTCTCGAACAGCGAGTCGAGCAGACCTCGCCGGGTCGGATCAGCCAGAGCCTTGAACACCTCGTCCATAACACGGACAATATGTGACTAATTAGTCACATGTCAAGTGCAGGTGTGTAGTCTCACCCGCGTGCACGTCCTCTTCGTACACCGGAACTTCCCCGCACAGTTCGGGCATATCGCTGCTCGCGGCGTCCGGGAAAGGGGGTGGACGGCAACCTTTGTCTCCGAGAAGCCACCGGGCACGGCGGGGGGCGTGAACAACATCCAGTACAAGCCGAGGGGCTCCGCAACCGAGGCCACCCATGTCCTCTCGCGAACTTTCGAAAACGGAATCTGGCACGCATCAGGGGTATACGAGGCTCTAAGGCCGGTTCATGCCGCGGTCCGCCCGGACCTGATCGTGGGGCACTCAGGCTGGGGTTCGACGCTTCTGCTGCGGCAGCTGTACCCGGACGTCCCGGTCATCAACTACTTCGAGTACTTCTACCGGCCGACTGACTCGGACCTCGATTTCCGCCCCGACGTGCCAGTCGCCGAGATCGACCGCCTGCGTAGCCCGGCCCGCAACGCGATGATCCTCCTGGATCTCGAATACTGCACGGCTGGCTACTCCCCGACCGAATACCAGCGCGGACTGATGCCGGCCGCCTACCAGGACAAGCTGCGAACCATCCACGATGGCATCGACACGGAGTTCTGGAAACCGGCCGGGGAAGGCTATGGAGGAAACCGGCAGATCGGCTCACTGAAACTCGGACCGAAGGAGAAGCTCGTCACCTACGTTTCGCGGGGTCTCGAGATGATGCGCGGCTTCGACATCTTCATGAAGGCGGCGAAGATCCTGACCGAAAGAGACCCGGAGCTGCGGATCGTGATCGTCGGGTCGGACGAAGTTGCCTACGGCGGTGATCTCCGTTACACCGGAGGCAAGAGCTTTCGCGACCATGTGCTCGCCGGTGACCAGTACGACCTTTCGCGGATTCACTTCGTTGGCCGGGTGAAACCCGAGCAGTTGAGCAACCTTCTGGGGCATTCCGATCTTCACGTCTACCTGACCGCGCCCTTCGTGCTGAGTTGGTCCTGTCTCGATGCGATGAGCTGCGGCGCGCCGATGCTCTGCTCGGACACGGAACCGGTCAGGGAAGTGATCAGCGATGGCGAAAACGGTCGCCTGGTCGNNGATGCGGCTCAGGAGATGCTCGAAGACCCCGCAGCCTCGAGGCAAACTCTGGGTGAAGCGGCTCGTCGAACCGTGCTCGACCGCTACGCGCTGGATGTCACCTTTCCGGAGATGGCCAGCTTCTATGAGTCGGTGGCCGATGGGGAACGGGCCGGCTGATGCATCCCTTCTGGCGGACCATCATCGCCCCGGTACTGGACGCGCTTGAGGCGGCAACCGTGCTCGAGATCGGCGCCGAGCAAGGCCGGACCACTAGCCTCCTCCTCCAGCGGGCGCGGGAGCGCGGGGGGACCGTGATCGCGGTCGATCCGCAACCCAGGTTCGACCTTTCCGCCTGGGGCCTCGAGTGGGGAAACACGCTCCGGTTCCTGAGGGGGCGAAGCCTCGAAGTCATCGATCGGCTGCCCCCGGTCGATGCCGCACTCATCGACGGGGATCACAACTACTTCACAGTCATACGGGAGCTGGAGGGACTCGCCTCCGCGGCATCGAACCGGGGTGGGAGTCCGCCCGCCTTCTTCATTCATGACGTGGGCTGGCCCTACGGTCGCCGGGATCTCTACTACGACCCGGATTCGATTCCGTTCGAGCACCGCCATAGTGCGGCCCGCGCGGCAATTCATCCCGATCGCGCTGACACCGGCCGGCCGGGAGTGAATGGCGATCTCTGGAACGCGATCCGTGAAGGCGGCCCTCGAAACGGAGTGCTCACGGCGGTCGAGGACTTCCTGTCCGCCAATCAGGGCCGGTTTGAGGCGATCCTGATCCCCGGCTGGCATGGACTGGCGATTCTGGTTCCTTCCGAGTTGGCGGAAAGGCCCGCTGTCCGGGAGCAGCTCGGCCGCCTGGAGTCAGCCGGGTTCCTTCGCGAATGGGCCGCTGGACTCGAACGGGCCCGGATACTCGCCGGAATGGAGGCCTACGACCGGGGTCCCCCGCCGGAGGTCCGGGAGCAGATTGACCGGGATCAGGGACTGCTCGACTGAAGTGCCCCCGGCAGTTCGCTTCTCCCCTTGATCTCAAGCTTCCCGTAGGCATTTGACAGGTGCATCTCCACAGTCCGGCGGGTGAGAAACATGCGCTCTGCGATCTGGGGATTGGTGAGACCTTCTGCGGCCAGATCTGCCGCGCGGCGCTCCTGTCTCGTAAGGGAGTCAACCCCGGTGAGCGCCCGACGCCTTGGCTTCGCGCCCGTTTCCCGCAGGCTGCCAACCGCCCGGTCGGCCAGCAGCGAGCTGCCGGCCGCCTGGGCCGCGCCGAGTCCTCCGTAGAGAACCTCCCGCGCCCGGGGATCGCCGCGGCGGTGGAGCAGCTCGCCGAGGGCGATCTGGGCCCTGGACCGTTCGAGCGGCGAGACCTCGCCCAGCAAGGTCACAGACTGCTCGAGCATCCTGACGCCGGTGGACCCTCCCTCAACCGTGCCAAGCGCGATCAGGGCCACGCCGCGACTCCGCTTCGTGCCGAAAGCTTCGGCTCGAATCAGTTCATCCCGGGCCAGTTCCAGGGCCCGCGGGAGTTCACCTAGTTCTAAGTGAGCCAGCGCTGCCCTCGAGCGCCAGTCCATTGCCGCCGGGTTCACGTAGGTCGCCCGCGTCGCGCGGCGACCCACTTCCTCGAACTCCGAAAGGGCTTTCGGCGTGTCACCTTCTGCCGCCGCAAGCGCGCCCCGGGCCAGCATCAGAAAGTCGATGGTTCCAAGCTCCGGGAGATCCCCGGTGAGACCACTGCCGTCTAGAACCGCGCGGGCCTCATCGAGCCGGCCGCGATGCACCAGCACTTCCAGGTACCAGGCGAGTGCAACCGCGAATGACATCGGGTCGGCCGCGGCGAGTTCGTTTACCACCAGGGACGAGTCGGCCTCGGCCAGGTCGAGGTCGCCGATCAGCAGGGCGCAGCCCGACCTCAGGGCAGCCGAGTAGCTGACTGCCGCCGGCAATCCTTCCGCCCTCCCGCGTGCGATCCCGTCACTGGTCAAGGCGATCACTTCGTCGTATGCGCCGGCCCAGGTCAACGCCGTCCCCAGATAGATGTAGGTGGGGGAGTTTGCTCCTACCTCCCCGAGCAGGTCACCACTTTCCAGGATCAGGCGGCCGGACCGCCTGATCTCCGCCGCCGTCGCGGACCCGCTCGCCGCCTGGTCGGCCAGGACATGGGTCAAGACCATCCGCTCTCCCGGGGTCGATGCCATGCTGACTTCATCCAGGAGCTCACCGGGTCGTTCCCGTCGCACACCCAGGAGAGCCTCCGCGTCGAGCGCGGTCGACTCGAGCGCGAGCCTGAGTTCCCGCTCCCGTTGTGGAAGGTCGTCGATCGCGTCACGGCAGACTCTCGAGCAGTCATCCAGTGCCACCAGGTGGAACAGGGCCCGGCCTCGCACCAGCGCCAGCCGGCCTCGCACGAGGGGGTCGCCCGCCAGGGTCGAGGCTTCGGCGAGGTGCCCGATCGCCGCCGGGTCTCTCCTCTCTGCCTCCATCTCGCCAAGCATGGAGAGTGCACCGAGCCGCTCGCTGTCGACAAGTTCCTCGTCGATCAGGCGGCGAAGCAGTTCGATCGACCGGTCAGTATCTCCGGAGGCGCTGGAAGTCTCCGCGGCCGAGCGCAGCACGTCGGCAGCCCATTTTTCGGGGCTCGGCCCCTCGGGCCGGGCCCGGATCAGGTGATTTGCGGCGGTCTGGGGATCGCGCCGCCTGAGGCGCTCGGCGACTGCCAGCGAAAGCCTGATCGACTCGCCCGCGGGAATCGCGTCCTGGACGGCCTGAACCAGGACCGGCGGTCCGAGAAGCGGTGGATCGGCCGACTCGAGGAACCCGGCAGCCTGAAGACGGTCGATGGCCGAGAGCGTCCCGGCGGTCGAGAGCCCGGCGATCCCTTCCAGATCCGCCAGCGTCCCAGCGCCGCCGAGCGTCGCCATCACCCGGGCCACCATCCCCGCCTCGTCGTCGAGATTGTGGAAGCGACGTGCAACCCAGGCCCGGACACTTTCGGGGAGTCCTTCATTCCGGCCCCAGCCGGAAAGGAGACGGGATGCCAGGAAGGCGTTGCCGCCAGAAAGCCGGGAGACGTCCCCCGCGGCTTCCGGGTGTCCGTACGACTCGCTCAGCTTCTGCACTTCATCTGGCGAAAGGGGCGCGGGACTGATGGTCAATGCCTCCGGGAGATCGCGTAGCCGCCGGATCCCGCCGTCATGGCCTTCCATGCGGTCAACAACGGCCAGCAGCAACGGTCCGGACCTGACCGTCCGGGCCAGGCGGGCCACAGCCGACTGAAACTCGTCGCCGCCCAGGTTCGCGTCGTCGATAACGAGGAGCCGGGGCTCGCTTGTCGCCGCAACGGCTTCGACTTCCGTCGCTGAAGGAAGGTTCATTTCCGCGTCCCCGTGCGCGGCCCTGATCATCCTCGGGACGAGACGGTCACCCGCAGTTTGCTCGATGTGGCGGGCGAGGACACTCTTGCCGACTCCCGGTTCACCCCGGATCAGGAGGAGACGACCCTCCCCGCCCGTCGCGACGCTGCGAATCGCGTCAGCGATCAGCCGCTGCTCGTTCGTCCTGCCAAGAAGAGCGTGGCTGCGACTCCCTTTGCCTGTTCCGCTCGGAATTGCTCGAGCATAGTCCGACAGCGGTCCCGAAGCAAGAAAAAGTATGGGGAGAAGTCAGAAAAACCTGCGGTGACAGGGAATCTCTTTCGGTGCCTCGGCAGGGATGCTTGAACCAGCCCTGACAGGGGGCGGGCCAGGGAGGTGGCCAACGGAATGAATTCGAGGCAGAGGCGACTCCACAGGTACAGGCAATCGGCACCACTGCCGGCGGTGCGGCTTCGCGAACCCCTTGACGCAGTCAACCACCGTTTCGAAGAAGGCCGTGCCACCTCCGACTTTCGTTTTTCGGGGGTGGAGTGTGTGCTCTCGATTCCACGGAGGCCACGCGCAATCCTGATCGGTCCTTCGGAAACTGCCCGCAAACTGGCCGGCCGCCACGACGCCTGGCTTGAGACGGCCGGGTCTCAAGGGCTCTTGGAGCAACTCGGGACAGCGCTTGCGTGGGTGAAGTCACGGAGTGACCTGGGCCGCCTGCCGGTGATTCTCTGCGGCGGTGATGAGGCCTCGGCCGCAATCGCCATTTCTCTCGCGGCGGGCCCCTCAATCACCGGACTGATCGTCGACCGCGTCGGTGACTCGGCTCCCGTGACGATGACCCCGACCTTCGAGTCGGCTGTGTCCTCGCCCGTGGAACTGGAACATTTCCTCGCTGACCACGCGGGCGAGCCCCCGGCAAGCTTCCTGAACCACGGTCAGCGCCGTCGCCTCTCGCGGGCCCTCGCCAGAGACCTGCGGCGTCAGGTCGAAGGTTCAGTCTCCGGCTCGGTCCGCAAGGCGATCGCGACCTGCGCGATGGCATTCGCCTTCCTCCTGACGCCGGCGCTTGAGGGTGAAGCGGAAGCGGCGGTGACCTCTTCCTACAACACCCTGACCGGACATCTCAGCGTCACCAGCGACGGCATTTCCGATCTCATCGAGATCGACTGTGATGGTCTCGGCAAGGTCGAGGTGAACGGCGGTCCGGTCACCCCGACCAACCCCAACTGCATCGCGGTCACGGGGATCACCGTCGACGGCGGCAGTGGCGCGGATACGATTGACCTCGTGCCGGTCCTCGGCGCCGAGTACACGAACCTGTCGCTGGACGGGGTGAGCCTCTTCGGCAGCGTCGGAGGCGACGAGATCGAAGCAGGCAACCACACGGCGGGCGGCACCGTGTCGGGAGGCAGCGGCAGCGACACCCTGACCGGCACCGGTGGTGATGACCTGTTCAGCGGCGACCACTCCTTCGATGACTCGATCACCGGCGGGTCCGGAGCCGACACGATCGATTACACCTCGGCCCCGGCGGCAGTCCAGGTCGACATTGGTGCCGGGACCGCAGAGGGAGGAGCTGGCAACGACTCCCTCACCCAGATCCAGAACGTCACCGGTTCCGGCTTCGGAGACTCGATCGAAGCCGGAAGTCCGACCGGCACCTTCATCGGCCTGACCGGCAACGACACGATCGTCGGTTCATTGGTCGGTCCTTCGACTCTGATCGGTGATGAGGGCGCCGACTCCCTGACGGCCGGCTCACTGGTCCATTCCCACACCCTTTCCGGGGGCAACCAGAACGACACCCTGACCGGCGGCAATCTGGCCGACACGCTCGCCGGGGGTGACGGGACCGACTCCCTCCGCGGTCTTGGCGGTGTTGATTCCATCGCCGGTGACGCGGGCAACGACACCCTGATATCGGATGCTGCGTCCGGCGAGTCCCTGGATGGTGGCGCGGACGCGGACATGCTCGACTTCGCCGACGCGGCCGCCGGAGTCAGCTTCAACCTTTCCGTCGCGGGGTCGGCCGGCCTCAGCTTCAGCCTGATCGAGAACCTTCGCGGCTCCACTCTCGGCGACACTCTGACCGGAACCAGCGCGGCCAATCTGATCGAGGGTGCAGGTGGCGCAGACACGATCTCCGGAGGCACCGCCGGTGACGACACCCTGCGCGGGGACACCGGCAACGACACTCTGGTCGCATCCAATTCCGGCAACAAGGTGCTCGAGGGCGGCGACGACGTCGATCTGCTGACCGGCTCCGGAGCGTTCGGTGCCGTCAACACCCTGGATGGTGGCACCGGAGGAGACACCCTGAGTCTGAGCGGTTCGGCGGCGAACAGCCTCGCCGGGGCCGACGGAGCGGACGAGATCAACGTTTCGTCGGCCACCGGGGCGAACACGATCAGCGGCGGCTCGCTCGGTGACACGATCACGGGCGGTTCGGGGGCCGAGTCGATCCTCGGTGGAGATTCGAATGACTCCATGGCCGGCGGTTCCGGTTCCGACACGATCCTCGGTGATATCGGCACTGACAGCATCGCCGGCCAGCAGGACATCGACTCACTGGACGGCGGAACCGGCAGCCTCGATCTGGTCCGCCAGACGGGGGTGAGTGCCGATCAGGTCCTGAAGGACTCGGAGCTTTCTGGACAGGGGCCGGACTCACTCGCGGGTTTCGAGCGGGCGAGCATCGAAGGCAGCTCGAGCATCATTGACGCGGCCAGTTTCAGTGGCACAGTGACTATCGTCGGCACCGGCTTCAGCGATCAGACCATCACCGGTACCGCCGGTGCCGACTCGCTGGACGGGGGCACCGAGACCGATCGACTGGTAGCGAGCGGCAACGCCAATCACACCCTCACAACCAGCTCGCTCACGATTGGCGCCGTCAACGACACCCTCGCCGGATTCGAGCAGGCATCGCTCTCGGCGGATGCAGGCAACCAGGTGATGAACTCGACGGGCTTCTCCTTCCCGGTGTCGCTTTCCGCTGGTGCCGGGAGCGACACCCTGAGGCCTGCCAGCGCGAGTGACAACGACTCGCTTGTCGGCGGGACCGACAACGACAGTCTCGATTACGGAACCCTGACCAGCGACACGACAATCACCGGCACGGCCAGCGCGGTAAGCGGCAGTCCTTCAGGCATTGCCACCGACACGATCTCGGCGCTTGAGTCGATTTCCCTGACCGGTCCGAACTTCCCGCTTCAGCTCGACTTCGCTGCCAACGACGGGGTCGAGTCCCTGGCTGGCGGCACCGAACATGACACGATCACCGCTCCCACCAGCACCGG
>JRYG01000886.1_pt1 | contig 24492 bp, 12 predicted proteins | sample 235341 | NCBI WGS metagenome assembly JRYG01 (sample SAMN03074218, study PRJNA261478) | activated sludge metagenome | biome: Wastewater Treatment Plant; feature: Wastewater; material: Activated sludge; isolation source: activated biomass of a wastewater treatment plant treating hydrocarbon... ...
AATCTCTTTTTCTCTATCTCAAGATCAAGTAACAAGTTTCTAAAGATTGGCAAGGTCTTTTCATCAGCTCCCCCCGCTTTATATTCTTCTTCCCTGCTTTTTACCTCATTGAAGAATTGCTTTGTCTCATTTGCCTGTTGTTGAGTAATATCGCCATTGGCGACTAATTTATCAACTGTTTTGAAGAATTTGTTAGGCTCCTTTGCCGCAGCCTGCAAATCTTTTCTAAAAGCGTTTCCATTTAAAGCGGCAGTTACACTTCCTATTGGTAATGTAGCTAAAGGAGTGTATATAATAGCTTCTGCAAATGCTTCGGGGTTATAAGTCTCCTGCAAGTCAACTGCTATATTACCAGTCTGATTTAAAGTCTCAGATGATAATTCTTCAAGTATTTCAGAAGGAACTTCCTCTCCCGCCCTTTTCCAAAAAGACTTTATACCTTCTCTTGAAAATTGTTCAGGAGTCAATTCCCCACGACCCATTCTTTTAGCTAATTCCGCAAAATCTGATACATAACCCTCCTTATTTAAGGCTTTTCCAAACTTTGCTTCAAGTTTACCAACCTTGGCTTCTACAAATGCCATAGCAGATGCCATTCCAGTAGCATACAAAGTTGCTCCAAGTGCGCTTTCAAATTCACCACTTTCGACAGCTTCTTTGTAAATAGATGGAAATATTGTTGACGCAGATCCAATGGCTACACCAAGAGTAGAACCACCGCTCACAGCAGATGATGCCAATATTGGAACCATGTCCATTATAATCTGAAACGTGGTTGCGGTAACTGATTTACCCTTACCGCTCAGATTATTAAATACAGATGGGCTGTATTTGTTTGGGGACTTATTGTAATCTTGAACAGCCTTTTGAACATCCTTATTGTCCCCAGAAAGCAAGTAGTTATTCTTATCCCTCGCACCACTTACCTCTCCATTTTCGTCAATAATAAGATTGATGCCATTTACATTGGCTGTTTTTTCAAATATTGACTGAGTATATGCGCTTGGTAATTGAAAATCTTTTTTATTAAATGCGTCTCTTACTTTTTGCTCTTGGTATAATTCAGATTTAAATCTCATAGCAGCCTCAGTTTGACCTGATGCCATTAATGAGTTAAATATTTTTGCATCCTTACCATAAGGTATCATATAGCCAGTCATGTCTGACATGGCATCTTGAACACTATTGCCAAGTATCCTTAACCCATCTCCCAACTTAGACATGGTGTTGACAAACATATCGCCAGCCATATCACCTTTACCGTACTTACCTGACTTATCTAAGGCATCCTTAGCTTCTCTTGCTGTGTTATAAGCATCGGATATATTTTTCTCTATCTTGAAGTCGCTATCATAAATAGCTTTTTGCTCTTCAAGTTTCTCCTTCATTTTTACTAATCGCTCAAACTTGGGGTCTTGAATCATTCTATTCTTTAACTCCAAGTACTTTGGGTCAACTCCCTGATCACTTACCTCGGCTTCCGAGATCATGTTAAACATACTAACTAAGTCTTGATCCGATGAAATTCCAAGTCTTCCAGATATTTCAGCATTTAGTTGGTTTGCCCCATTCTTAAGTGCATTTAAGTTCTTCTCTAACTTAACTCTTGTTCCTTCATATGCTATATTGGCATTCTCTCCACGTTGCATAGCACCACTGATATAAGTATCGCCATCTATGATACGAAAGTTATCAGGATTTGTCATCCTTTTTACATAATCCTCACGATCTGCTATTTTACCAGCTAACGCTTTTTTACGAGCCTCGTTTAACCCAGGGGCATTAAATTCTTTACTTGGGGTAGTTATGTCAACAGCTTCTAATTGCTTCTTTAGTTCTTTTATCTCAGTCTGTATATCAGACATACTCTTACCATGTATGTCTTCGTATGCAGAAAGGTATTGAGTCGTGTCGGGAGTTACTAATTCCTCTAAAGCCTTTTGCTTTACTCCTTTTTGTGTTAATGGGCCTTGGTAGCTTTGTGGCTCGACAGGTTTCTCAGATGCAAGCTCATCAGTTGGTTTAGCAGCCATCCCAAAAACATCCCTCCTTGCGGCTTCTTTTTCTGTAAGAGGGCTTCCTGTATATTTTTGTTTAGGTTGATTTGTCTTTGGTTCCGAGAATGCGTATTTCTCAGGAGAAGTTTTTTCCTTTGTGGGCTTAGAGATTTCACCAACTATGTCTTTTTCAAACTGAACAAAGGATTCAGCCTCTTTGGGAAGTAGCTCATTTGCTGACAAGTACCCATGCAACTTCTGTCTATAAGACCTATCATTCATTGCGGCATTGAAATCCTCAAAGGATTGATACTTTGGTATCAAATCCATTGTCTGTCCTTCTGCGGTCTTATACTCCTTTAAATTCTTATATAGTTTCTCCCTTCCGTTAGGCATAATTAAAATCCTGCTGGTTTAATAGATTTTCCTTGTTTTATGTATGAATCGCCATCAGGCTGTCCCTCGGCTGCTATTTGCTCCTCCAAATCACTTGCCTTGCCATACTTATATTTTCTCCAACCTGCGTTAATGCGAGCTTCTAATCCTTTACCATCTATAACAGCACCCTTTCCGCCATCGAGGTACTTATTAATTTCAGATTCGCTGCCTTGGTGATGATATAGGTAAGCTATTATGTAGTCTGGCAATGAGTCTAATTTTTCCCCAATTATATCTTCAACCCTGCTTTTTAGTTTTTCAACCTTATCTTTGTCTCTCTTGAATGAAGTTACAGACGATTTTAACCACCTTGATTGTTCAGCCATTAATTGGTCCTGAAACTCCCTATCCTTCATTTTTTCAAGGTACTCATCTTTTGTTAAATTATATCCGAGCTTTTTTGCAATTGCCATTCCAGTTTTATCTAAAAATTGATACCTACCCCTTGCAGTAGTGTCTGGATTCTTGGCATCATAATTACCTTCTGGGAAACTTCTGTTTCCAGACTCCATAAAACCAATCATGCTATGTAAATCCCCTTTTACAGTAGGCATATATCCAAACTCCTTAGCCTTTACTGTACCCTTCTTTACATAAACCTTGTCCTCATCTCCAAATACTTTGTCCCCTAAAATATTGTTTGCTTCAGAACCACTTATTTCAGTATCACTCGCAAACTCAGGATTTGTTGTCATAAAATCTCCCCCGTAATCCCCATTTGGAAGCATATTCGTTGGAGCAAATCGAGATTTATACGTTTTAGACTTTTTTATTGTAGCAAGTGGTGGAGATGTCGGGCTAAGGGGATTTGGAATCTTAATGTCATTTCCTTCATAACTCTGTTTGTATTCATTAAGGTCTATCTCCTGACCATCTTCTAACAAAGTAACTTTCATCTTACCTTGGTTCTTGCCAAGACCCTTGTACTGCTTTGACAAGTTTATCTCCTCATCAGATAATGGCTGTGCATATCTGAACTGAATTTCATTTACAACTTGCTTGATTTTTTGACTCTTTGCTGTTTCACTAAGATTTTTAAAGCTATCGCTTCCAAGAACATTGTCAATTTCCTGCAATATCTCATCATAGTTATCATAATTTATAACACCAGACTTGTCAAGTTCCTTGAAAAGGACGTTGTGATTAGACTTGCCTGATTTGGGCATACCGCTTTTATCAGTGTATGGACTGTTATAAGTAAACTCGCCACTTGATGTTCTGTTGCTCTTATACTCCTGAGCAGTTGCCTTAGTAATCCTTCTTTCCTCCTCCATTTTCTTGTCAAACTCAAACTTGTCAGCCTCTTTCTGCTTCGCAGTTTGAACTTCAAGAGCTGCTTCCTCCCTTTCTCTCTCCATTGTATTGCCCAAATTACCCTTAAACTCTCCAGTAGTCTCTTTAATGGCAATTCCGCTTGATGTCTCAGCAATTCTTTGGGCTACATAATCTTCCTTACTCATTTGAGGGTCTTGCCCATTTGCTACAAGCCTATCATAGTCTAACTCAAAATTCTTTTTGTACTTAGCACCAATATATTTGTTGGTGTAATCTACGTTGTCCTGAGTCTGAGTTACAACCACTTTGCCACTATTAGGATCAACACTTGGTTCCCAAGAGATCCCCCTGCTCTTAAGCTCTTTTAAGTCAGCATCCAAATCAATAGGCTCTACTGCATAGTCTTTCCAATTGACTATTTTATTCATGTCATATTCCCCCAAACTCTTAGCTGCCCTATGCCTATTTATTTCGTCAAAATAACTTTCATGCAGATTAGGTTTATACTTTTCTATCTCATCCGCAGCTCTCTTAATTGCAGCGTTTTCATAACGCATTTGTAATCCTGTGGGATCATTGATTATAGCCCTAATGTTATTGGTAACTTTGGCATATGCGTTAGGAGAAGAATCACTTGTGGTAAATGATTCTATCTGCTTGCTTATTTCCCCATTCGCCCATTTCAAATATTCAGCTTGTGCGGGATTCATGGCAGAAAATCCAAGTCTCTTTTGATCTTCTTCCGCCCCAAGACCGTACTCGCTTAATTTACCAAAAAGTGCAGCCTTGTTTTTGTCATCCTGAATCTGACGAGCCATCTCCATCGCATACTGCCTCTGCTGCATTCTTGCTATGTTGTTCAATGCTGAACCCATATTGCCAATACTGCCAATACGAGGAACCCCCATATCAGGTATTGAAATCTTCCCTGTATCTACTTTGAAAATGTTATCAGGCATAATTATGTTTTATATCGCCACAGTCAGCTTTAACCTGACTACAAATATATGAAATATTATTGTAAAAATGTGTTAATGAAATGTTAATTATTTTACTCTGTAAAATTTTCCAGTTTCAATATCATACCTATATGTATTGCCATCTGTTCCCTTTAGCATATCTCCTTCCCAAGATCCACCTGGTACTGAACTGGCTGGCACTTCTATTTCTCCACTTGTGGTAGTATTTGTACTACCACTTGATCCAGTACTCCCTATTCTTTCTCCTGTCTTCCTTTCTCTAGCGATCTTGGCTAATCTATAAGCATCTACTCCCTTGTTAACCAGACCCTCATCGCCATACTTGTTTCTTAAATATTTAGCATAATCTTCTTCCGTTTCAAAAGTATCTAATACATTAATTTTCTGACTCCTGTCTATGTTAGTATCAACTTCTGGAATTATCCATAAATCCCCTTTGTCATCAATATATTCATAGCGCATTCCATCTATTCTATCTACCAAAACTTCATCATTGTTTTTATCCCTAATAATAACATTAAAAGGACGATCTTTATATTTTATTTTTCTTTTTGACCCATCAGCATTTTCAAGTTCATAGTATCCATATTTTTCTGCTTTAAACAGCCTCTCAATCATTTCATCTTTCGCGGAATTAGACCACGCTAAACCACTCGCATCTATTTTTGTACTTCCAGTTTTTATTACTCCTGCTTCCTTTGGTTTTAAAGGCTCAATTGGGGTTAAGTCCCCGTTAGGAGAACTTGGTGTTGGCGAAACTTCAGATGGCGTTGGAGTATTAGGATCTGGAATATAACTATTTCCAGCCCCTTTTACGCCATCTATACTCCTGTTTCTAATTGAATCAAGGCTTCCATACCCACCAATACCAATTCCGCCACCAATTCCACCTCCTGGTGTTGGGAAAAATGGGGGATAGGTTCCAGTAGACCTAATTGAATTATTATCACTTCCTACTGAGGGGCTTTTGGGCTGAGATGGCGGCTCAGACTCTTCAGGATAGTGACCCCAATCTCTTTTAAATGATTCTCTCCATTTGCCATATTTGGAGTCGTCATTGTATGGGGATTTTACCTGCATTGCACCACCAACATTTGATGGGTTAAAGGGGTCTATTTTAGGAATAACACTTTGATTTGTTGCAGGATTATTCCTATTTAAACTATCAAGCATCCTCTGCTGCTGCTTTAACATGGCAAGTTGAGCATTTGCAGAAAACTCGTTTTGAATACCTTGACCTTCTAATGAAAGCAAGTCTCTAACTTGTCTCCCCTTCAAAGAAGCGTCTCCAGTCAATGCCTGACCTCCGTAACCCGCTATCTGTGATAGCTTGTAGTTATCCATTCTTCTCCTAATATTCTCTGCATTTGCATCCTGAGCTACGTTGTAGTCCTGAATTCCTTGTAACGTCATTGCCTTTTTCCTATCCTGATTAATGTCATCCATAACATAAGCTTGATAAGTCTTATTGGCAGAATCAACAGACCTCGATATGGCAGGAGCCATCATAGACATTACTGTACTCGTTGGGACTAATTGAGCTAAATTACGAGCAACAGAATAAATAGGTCTCTGGGCTTGCTCTACTCCCTGCTCTCTTAGGAATTGAGGAGTTTTAGCAAAAGCCTCGTCTAAGTACCCTGTTCCTTTATATGCAGGATTAATTTGAGATGACTGAAGGGCTGTTCCCGCAATTCCTATCAAATTGGCAGCAGCATTTGCACCTCTCGCATATTTATAGTAGTCAGCATACTGTTGCTTATACTTATCTACAAATTCTCCCTGCCTTTTTTGGTAGTCCTGAATCATTGTTGCGTATTCATCAGGTTCGGATGTAGGTGATCCTCCAATTTGATTGTCAAATGGGATATTTATGCCTCCACCGATTCCGCCACCTGGAGTTGGGAAAATAGATGGATATACGCTACCACTTGTTTGATACTTTTTTACTTTACCTCCATTCATCATTTCAGGAGTAGTGTCCTCAGCAGGCTTCCTTTTTTTACTTTTTTCTCTCATTTCAATAATCTTGGCTAAATAAGGAATTCTGCCAACCTTGTTCTCCTCATTTGTTATGGTAGTAAATGGATCTTTTTCTCTATCGGATATTTTAAATTTGTTCTTTACTATATCCGCTAATTCAGCAGCAGTATGAACATCCTTTTTGAATATGTCAGATAACTTAACTTCTTCAGGTTCCTCACCAATTTCAAATTCATTGTAAATCAATGGTGTGTGCCCCAAAACCTCTTTTTCTGCTTTCTTCTTTTTAATGTTGCTCGATTTCCTTGCACCAGCTATGTATACACCTTCTGGGAATACGTCTGTAACGTAATCCTTGTGCATTTCTTCATGTTTGTCATCAGCCTTTACATCAAAAATACTACCGTCAGGCATTATGGCTTTCTCCCCCACTTCTGCTTGAATATGTACTATTGGCACTCCATCCTTTTCAGATGTTTGACCAACCATTTGCGGGATTATATAGTTGTTTTTATCTCTTATCATTTGTGAGTAAAAAGTTTCTTTACTCTCAAACTTTTCCTTAGTCTCCCCACCCTCTTCAAATTTTTGTAAATTTTGAAATAGTTCCCTCTGCTGCCTTTTATAGGCATCGGCGGGAGACTCACCAGGCAATGATTTTGTTTTCAATGGTAAATTTTGAATTTTTGCCTCTTTATTAGAATTAGGAAATCCTCTTGGAATTTTAGGAGTCAATAAACTATCTAGCATTGATTTTGGAAATCCTGGAATTGTGTCCAATGGAATTTCAGCAACAGGAATTACAGGATTGTTTTTAACAATACCTCCAGTTTGGAAATACCCCCTATCAACACCAAATGTCGCATTTTTCATCATAGCTTGCTCCTTCATATAATCTTGTTCCTCTCTTTCTATGTTATTTTTTTTAGCCGTGTATAATCCTAAAGCTGCTCCTCCAGCTCCACCAATTATAGCCCCAGGAAGTCCACCGAACTTAGCCCCCATGACAGCACCCTGCATACCCATACCCACAGCAGACTGCCCTAAGTTTGAATAATCATCAGGTCTGTTAGCTGTTTGGTAAAGGATATTTCCTGCCGTACTAACTCCAGTGCCAACATTATCTAAAGCACCTTTTATTTTCTGTGCAGCCATAAGGTATGGATCTGCAACAGCACCTCCACCTTGAAACTTTTCTATAGAGCCTGTGTCTACTGAAAATATATTTCCAAGTAAATCACTTTCCTTTACTTTTTTATTTATTCTTTCTACAAACTTCTTGTCTTTTAACTTGTTTTTGTAAGCATTCATAAACTCCTTGCCCATTTTCTTGTCTTTTAGCAAGGAATCTATTATAAGCCCTGATTGGATTCCAGAAATAACAGGACTTAGTTGGTCATATTCAGATTGCAATGGCCTTTTGCCAACAGCAGTCAATACACCATCTTCTAATGATACTTGCACATCTCCATCCCCATTAGACGTACCACTATAGGTAGTATTTGGTTGAGGGTTCTTGCCATATACTAAGTCAAAGTAAGTGTTTTTTAGCTTTTGAGACTCTGGATCATCTTTATACAAGAAATTAGCTACTGGAATCTCCATCACGCTTTTACCAGAAAACTGATGCTTTTCCCCAGGATTTAAAATCCTTGCCTCTCCCTTATCTGATATAGCCAACAATTGCATAGGAGTATTCTCCATTGTTATTTTGTTGGAGGGTATTATATTTACAGGATTGAAAAAAGAAGGTTGCCCAGGAGTATACCCAGTTTTATTCACAATTCCGCTATCCTGATATTTTTGTAAGAACTTGCTCTTAGGATTTTTTATCTTTTTCATCGAATAGTAACGTCTTGTTTTGTAATTACTCTCTTTAATATGTGCTGAATATTGGTAGCTTCTGGATCATCTAAGATTAGTCTTGCTACAAGATACTTTCCCTCAAATTTCCCTTTTTTGTCTCCAATATTTTCCTCATTTGGAATCATAACAGCTCCACTCTCTTTGCCATCAAAAATTGGACTTTCAGGGTCAACAACTCTGTCAACCAAGTCATTAACCCTTACTACGTCTGTCTGCCACTCTATAGTAGCCTCATTTTCTCTCTCTTTCATTGCACCGATGGCATCCTCTTTATTTTTCTCAACTAAGTCAATAAATCCTGTGGACTGTTTGTCATTGTAAAATAATCCCCTGTCAAATGTTTTTCTAACCCCATTTATCCAGTTGTTGCCGTCAAATTTGTTAGATTCTACGTCAATATTTAAATCAGTGAACTGGCTGTGTATTCCGTTTTTGCTTATAACAAATTCTACTGCATGTGGATAATAATGGTTGTAGAACATTTGATACTCTCCATATTTGTCTCCATGTTTCCAAAATCCTCCATCCTTTATGCTATACAAGTGATCCCTATCCCAAGCATAGCCATCAGGTATGTATGTGTGGAAACTTATCCATCTCTTGTTTATTGGGTCATAGGATAAAGTGAAAGATTTATTGATGAAATGAGCTTCATCCCCAAATTCTACAAATCTTCCCAACTCCTTGTGGTAAAACTTAACTCCATCAAACAGTTCGATTTTTTCGGGAAACTTAGCCTTGTAGTCAATCTTTGTGAACATAAGTTTGTTAAACCTATGGTCAAACCCAAATCTATATCCTATTCCTTCGGCCTCATCAACTAATTTGTAGTCAGGAAACTGTCTGTGCAGTTCTAACTCAAGATTTTCCTTTAAGAAATTCCTTATCCCAAAGTTTGATATTTCCTGTGGCAATCCGCCGCTAAACTGAAATATCTTTTTACCCTCTCTGTCTACAAAAAATCTTCCAAATTGAGTATTTATAGCAGAGTTGGGGTCTCTTGAACCTGCAAACCCTTCTGGAACTCCCGAAACAATTTCCTTTGGCTGAGTCCTTAAATCCCCTCCCTGAGTAACTACCTCAAGTGCCTGACCATTACCAAGATTTATTATTCCATCAGCAGTTGCTATGTTAATGATTATGTCAGATGTTTGAGCAAAGAAGTTATTCCCCCACAAAAACAAACTCTGAATTTTTCCAAAGTCAGCAGGAATATTTAGGTAGGAATTGGGGAGAAAGTTCTTATAAGCATCTGTCTCTGATAGCGGGTTTTGTTTAGCAGAATATACTATTTGATTTCCTTCTCCTACATCACATATACAAGTGTTGTACGGATCAGGCATACCTATCTTTGTTTCCAAAGTATTTTTGGTATTAAAGTCCCAGTTATATCCTGTATAGTTATCCTCAAACGGCAATAAATCCTCATCTGTTATATAGCAATTATCAGATCCTTGCAGGCACTTAGGTCTACACTGTCTAACCTGAAATAGTGCATATAGCCATTTACAAAGTCTTAGTGATATTCTATCGTTAAAAAGCATTACCAAAAGTAGTGGAACTCCAAGTGCGATTCCAAATGCCATAGGCAACCCAAAAGTAATTAACAACTTAATTACTGTTATGGCAATTCTTCTTAATAAAGCCACGGTTCTCCACTGAACTCCAATTCTTGTAAGCCAAGATTTAGTCCAAGGCGTTCCTTCTGGAACATTACTGTCTAATGCAAGTTGCTTTAATTTTGGATAATGCACTTCGGCTCCCTTGGATGTTGGGTAGTTCTTTGAGAATTCAAACCCATAGAAATCAGCTTCACCCGTTTGTCTGTTCCATAAGTTAATCCTGCTCTCGGTCCAATAGTGAATAAGTGTATTTACTGTGTTGGGATGATATGTATCTGTTCCAGTATTTCCAGGGAACCTTGATCCACCGTCCCAACAACTTAAAAAACTATCTCTTAATGCAGCCCTTTTTCTGCCATCTCCATCATTTATACAAGAGTCTGGTATTTTAGAACAGTCATGCCTGCATAATAATCTGTCTACCTTTGCAACAAGAGTATCTAACAATAAATTCATTGACCACTCATCAGTTTCTGGAGGAATCTGGGAGTCTAAGTTTCCTATTTTATCACTTACTTCAGAATATCTTCTAAATGAATACAAACCTACGTAAGAGTCTCCAATGTTAAACCTGTATGCGGATTTACAAATTACTTCATCACCTGTAAAATCAAACCCAAGTGGAATATACGTTGCTGATTCAATTCTACCATACTGATTGGGACTATCATTTAAAAGAATAGCATGATGACCAGCAGCGTTGTAAATTGGGCACGTGTGGCAATAAACATCACCAATGAAAGATCCGTCAGACGTACCATCCGCATTAGATTCTTTACCATTGTAAAGACCATCACTAAGGCTTAAATCAATGGGGTTTGAAAGTCCAAAAGAATCTCCCTCAACTTCAAGATATACACTTGATTCCCTTTTTAGGTTTAATAAGGAGTAAGAAAACTTGTTTTCCTTATCAACTATGCTATCCTTTTTGGCATAGCTAATGGCTTTTATACACCTCTTGTCAACAGCGGGCAGTTCTATTACCTCCTCGTTTTGCCAATCCTGAGATCTTCCAGAGTTTATTGTAGTTTTTGCTTTGCAGTTCTGTGCATTTACATTTAAAGAAACGCTACTTTGATACCTACAAAAGTCCTTACCATTTTTAATTAAAATATCTATTGTAAAGTCTGCCGATATAGTACTTTCACTTGACTGAACAACTACACTATATCCTCCTTTATTATTATCTCTTATTGTCCTTGAAAATGGAATAGTCCTCCTGTTTGTTTTTACAGTTCCTGTTACCGTAAAACTTTCTACCCTTTCCTTTAATTCAAAAATGTTAAATATGAGTGCGATAGTTCTAAATCCAAATTCGCCAAGTTTTGTTGTTTTGCATGATGTCAGCTCAACCTCAATCTGAAATTCTCTCTGACATCTTGCTGGCTTTGTAACAACTCTTCTTCCAGATAAAAGCGTCCTCTTATTTAGATTAATAGCCTGCCTCGCCCCTTTAGTATTTGTGGTTGTGTGCCACATATTAAGAGGCTCTTCACCTTCGGCATATATTCCATATCTCTTACCCTTTCCGTTTACTTCATATGGGACAAGAAGCCTATCCGCAGTTAGCGGTATTTTTTGAAACTGAGTGTCTGGGCTATGGAAATTATATATTGGAAGACCAATCCCCTCTCCACCCCTGAATTTTTCAATTCCAGCGTACTCTGTATTTAAATGTCTGTCATAGTACTCAAGGCTGTTAACAGCGTTCTTTGGAACTGCATACTGCTTATTCCTTACGTTACCAAGAAAAGTGTGCGTAATAAGCCCCCTTGCGTTTACACGCCTTTCTTTGGGGTCTATGGTCTGCCAAAATATTGAAACTGGATTGAATGGGCAGTATGGCTTAGGTGGGTTAGGTGGTAGTTCTACATTACATAGGTCTAATCCGATTACAAATACATCAGTGTTCTGCCATTCAAAGTTGTCAGGATTATCGGGACATACTACTCCATCTACTTTTGAGTTGGCAAAAGGTATTAAAGATTCATCTGGAACCAAGTGATGTCTTATAGGCTGTCCAGCCAATTCCTCATAAATGTAATTACCATCACAGTCCTTGGTTTTAGGGTAAAGCTCTGAGCTTTCCCAATACCCAAACTTACCTTTTGCAACTAATGCAGGCTTATATCCAATTATCCTACAACCTTCATCATCATATATAGGTTCACCTTCGGGACATCCGTCAAATTCAGATGCCAAAGGAATCTCTTCAGTATAATTAGACCCTTGAGTTACTTTAATAAAATATTCTCCTCCGCCGCAGGTTGAGCAAAAATCACATGGTAGCCCAGTGTCGCTACAAATACCATCTATACATTCTCCTCCTTCGGGACAAGATACAAGACCCTTTACGACATCAGCAGATGGAAAATTGTTCTCATGACATTCGTAACACTCAACTCCGCCCTCCTCTGGATCATCACAGTCATCTGTAGAGTACGATCCGTTACATACACTACACTGAGAACAAGACAGTCCAGTTGAAGGGCAAGTTCCTTCTGTGCATGAACCTTCAATACACTGACCTCCGTTACATCCACTTGAACAGTCTCCCCCACCACCACATCCTCCAGAAAGGTGTAGAGACTCTGTAGTACTTGAATTGTTTTTACAAAGTTTTAATTTAGCGGGATCTATCTTAATATATAAAGTCCTCTCTGGCCTATATTTTGGTTCAGTAGCAGATGTAGATAAACCAAGTTCATAAACACTCGAAGAACAAAAATTTTCTTCTATGTAAGCCGTATTCTCTACCTCCCACTTAAACTTTTCACACTCCGTGCAATTGTTTGTATTGTCGGTTGGAATCTTTGTAAAATCATCTGGGCTTCCTATTCTTCCTGGGATATGAAACCCAACAGAACTTGTTCCATCGCAATAATTATATACAGCAGCTAATGACAAAACCTCACCTCTTGGCAAAGTAAGTGTTCTATGTGCCTCAGATGCAGGGATTTTTCCTACTACAAAGTTTGCCTTTATCTTATTGACATACTTCTGAGCATTTAGATTCCACTCCTCTTTTAGATTATAAAGAAATAGCCTGCCATCTCTCTGTATTAGGTCTCTTCCTTGTATAAATCCTGTTCTCCTTGATAAAATTTCCTGAACATCTATTACTTCATCATCCCTATCTTTCCCACGATAAATGTAGGTAATCTTTTTGCCATTGTGATATAGCTGAGTTATTACTTCAGCAGTCTGTATTCCACCGACAGTCTTTACAACAGCAATAGCAACTTTAGGAAAACTCTTTGGAAGATTGTCAATTTCTATTAATACGGCCTTGTCAGATTTGTCTCCCCTTTTATTGTCCTCGCTTGTAAGGTAAACAGGGTTGTTAATCCTAAACCAGTTTGTCCTGTTATTATCGTCATCTATTAATTGGCAGGCAAATTGATAAGCCCCAACATCAAGCAAATCTCCACCATCGTTTATTACAAACGAGTCTATTACAGCGGGACACTTGCAATCAAATAAAATAATATCCTCGTACTTTATATCGCAAAGGTCTCCGTCAAGGTTTAATCTGTAATACGTAAAGTTGTTACTCCAATAAACCCACAGGTCATTGCAAGGTCTTAGGTGCTTAAATGTTGGATTAATTTTCTCTGACGTGGAGAAACAAAATTTATTTAAAAATCTTTCTGGGTCTTTATCCTCTATTACAATTTTATATTCGCAAGATTTAGTATCTCCAATTCCTATTTGAGATACATTGGTATCTTCATTATGGCTAAATATCAGGAACTGATCTCTTTCCTCAATAAAGCCCCACCCGCAGATTTTATATCCGTCTGGAACCTTAAAGCACAATTCGTTGGAAGGCTCATTACCTAATCCAAATGAATTAAAGTCGTGGTTCTCCACAACAGCATTTACAGCAGTTCTGTATGTACCATCTGGCTGCATACTTGGTATGCTGTCAAGGTACATTCCTTTATTGAAACTATTAAAGCTATTCTCCTTCATTAATACGGCATGTACTTGTATCTGTCAGGGCTAAATCTGCCCAAATTTGCTTCAACCCTATCCAATGTTTCGGGTAAAAACTTTTTCCAATGGTTTTGTAAAAACTGATTCCACTTATCAGGAGCTGGTATCATAATAGCAGACCTTGCCATCATTATAGCTTGGTTCTTTTTCTGCCCAGCTAATTGATAAAGGTTCATCAGGTTTCTGTCATTATTCATTCCGCCCATCCTGATTTTTTTATACAACATCATCTCATCAATGGCATGAAATATGGCTTCATGCACTCTTGGATGGTCAGGAATCATATTATACCCATCTGAATCCATTACAACCGATAGGTATGACAGCAATATCTCTCCTTCCTTAAAGTTTACAACGATTTTGGGGAGAGCTATCTCGTATTCAATGGCAGAATCAAAATTTATGTTTACACATCCTTGAACGTGATACGGAACATTGAAGAAATTATTCGATGTCCTTTTCATTAACCTAAACTCGCTACAAGGATTTGCATTAGTCCTATCAAGACTCCCAAATGAGTGTAAATACTTTTTACTCGCATAGTATTCAGGGTGGCTATCCTGCCATACCCTATCAGCATCTACTATAACAACGTCAGTACTACAGTTGCAGGAATCCTGATGACACTCAGGGCATTCAAGGCTTATTTTTAATTCACAGTCTGTCCCCCAGACTTTCTGTGTCCATTCAACAACTTCCTCTCTCGTAACACACCTTGCAACACTACTCCTGTACATAGCCTGAACAACTTGTCTAAAGCCTTTAGGTAGTATAGCCTCGTAGTTCTTTACATCAAGTCTTGCTATTCTTAATTCTAATTGTTCTGCATTGATAATTTTTAATACAGTGTCATTAGCCTTTTTTAGAATAACACTTTCCTCTAATTGAAATTCCTCTCCTGTGTAGTCAAGGTAGTCTTCAAGAACAGTTTTTATATTTACATAAGAAACTTCCACTATTGTATTATTTTTTTAAGATTGTCAAGAATTTCTTGCTTCTTTTCTAATCTTTTCTTATTCTCCTCCTCACGCTTTTTTCTTCTCTTCCATACCATACTCCCATTTCTAACAAAAGCGTTGTAATCAGTTAATTTAGCCTCTCTGTGTAGCTTTCTTATCCACTCTTTAACTCCCTTTTTCCCACAAACCTCTGGAATTCCCTCTACTGGCTTAAATTCGTATATCGCATTGTTGTGAAAAACAGCCCTTGCCCTCGCCCAGTAAAATTGAAATATCCATCCAGCAGTATGAAGATTTACAAAGGAAACAAGCCTCTTGTTTTTCTTACTCTGAAGACTATTCAAAAGAGGAGACCCATTAAACTTGCTTATGTAGAACTCCCCAATTTTATACCAAAGATAGGGGTAATTCTTTTGTATAATGTGGCGGCTAACTTCCATGAAATAATTCTCAATAACATCCCTGTACAACGCAGCTTCCTCATCTGTACACTTTGTCGTATGTTGGTAATGTCTTGTAGCCTCTCTTATTCCATATCGTATTTGCTTTTTAAATCCTTGTTCTTCTACTATGTTTCTGTAAGGAAATCTTCTCCCAACTTTAACATCACTCATCGGATCTTGTGTGGCTCCACTCTCTATCTTCTTTGTTGGCATTAAGTCATTTTTATAGTAAAGTATTCAACTCCATTTACTGTTTCTAAATCTGTATACAAAAGACCATTTGGTATTTCACTTATTTTTGTCAAATCTACTGTACCAGATTTTATAATGTCATAATTCTTAATAGATGAAAACTTGTATTTAGCCCCTCTTATGTTTCCATCCACTTTTATAGCGACTTGTGTTCCATCTACTATGTTTTTTATAATATCTTCCCCATTAATAGTTAAAATAAATCTTACTATTCCATTTCCGAGTGGGTTGAATACTGTTAAAATAGAATCATCGCCAGAAAATCCCTTTTTGAAAACAAGTGATTTTAAATCACTTCTATCTCCTATTAAACTTAAATCACAATATGGCAAGCATATTTGGTTTTTACAAACTATGTCACCAGTCTTATACTCTATTTCAAGTTTTGAATCATATCCAAATCCTTCATTATTTATATCAATATATTGTAGTGGTAATAACTCTGTATAATCAAATACAGAGAGTGGATTTCCAGAGCAACTTCTGTTATGTGAGTCTAATAAAACTCTTCTTATTTTTATAGTCTTATTTATAGAATTTGTAATTCTTAATCTACATCCATCTAATTGATCAATTTTAATAATACTATTAGCATCTTCTATGCAAAAAGTTTCATTTACTCTGTTAAACTTCTCCATACAATTTACTTTTAATACTTGATAAAATGGCAGAAAGTTACATAATTGTTCGTTGCATTTTGGAGTGGCTCTAATTATATATTTTCCATTTTTTAAAAAATACGGAGTTTGATATGGAAACTCTTTTTCATTAATTGTTACATCTAAATTTTGATTAAGAATGTAATTTAATCCAATATTGCAATCGTAAGAAACAATTCCATGAGAAGACTGATCTTCTATTTCTATCTTTTTGTAAAATGTCTCAATTAAGCAACCATTGCAATCATAAGTATTTACCCAGATTTCGTATGGGGAATACATTAAATCTTTAAACTGAAATTCTGGCGTGCATCCAAATAAGAAAATCCCAGTGGTATTTCCAGATAATATTTTTGAATATGATGTTTTATTTAAATATTTGTCGAAATATTGAAAAGTAAAAACCCTTTTAATTGGCTCGCAATAATTTATTGAATCTATTTCTATAGATAACGCACAATAAGAGTTTCCATTTTCAAAATCTATCCTAAGCCTTCTATAATTATCACTTTTTATTGGAGACGTAAATTTACATATACCACTACAGTTTTTATAAAAAAAATTTAGAACTTCTAACCTACCATTTTTATTTATTTTACAAATTCTATAACCTCCTTCTGAGATGCCTCTACTTAATACAACTTTATTTTTTAATATATATGCAGATACTGATTCATTATTTAATTCATTTACAATATATATTTTTTCTGGAATTCCAGAATATTCAACCTCTATTTCTTCTGTAGCGCAATTATATGTGGCCTTTGTTATTTTAAATTCCATTATTTTATTTTGTAATTCCGTTATTAATAATCCCATTTTTATTTATATAATAAAACAGTCCTACAGGTGTTTCAGATTCTTCAACAAAAGAATCAATGTAAGAATTTATTTCACCATTATCTGCAAAGTAATCTATTTTAAAAGTAAAGTCTTTATAACCAATTTGTAAAAGATTTTCTTTTAACTGTGGAACTTCTGTGCTATATATAACACCATTGCTTTCAAGAACTACATTTATAGATACATTATTATAATTTTTAATTAATAAAAACGGCTCATCTTCAATGTAATGTCTAGTTATAGATGGGGTTTTTAATGTTGTAGTGTCATCAATTAATTTAAATTCACAATTAGGTAGACAAAATGGCAACTCACATAACAAATACTCTCCGTTTTCATAAAGCTCATAAACCACAGTTAACAAGTTATCATATCCAAAACTAACTATTCTAAAAGACTTTGTTTGTCCTGGAAGAATTTCTTCTGGGCGAGGGTTATTTGCTATATCTCCGTCCATTTTTATTCCTTCACAAGCTCCACGAGAAGATAACAACCTTGTCAAACTAACGCCAAGATTATATTTAGATATATTTTTTATATGTACTAAACAAGCATCTGAACTTATATCAATACTAACTAATTCATGTATATTTTTACACGGAACTTTGGACGTATCATCTATTTTTGGATTGTTTTTGCAATTTACAAATACTTCATCATAATATTCAAAAGCTGCACAAATATTATTAAGAATTAATAATTCATTAGTTGGTAAATTGTTGTTTAATCTTACTTTAAATATATTATTTCCATTTGGCAATTTAGACCCAATCTTTGGTAATTTAGGAGTGCTTAGTAATAAATTGGCTATTCTTTCTCTGTAATTAATACCGTTTTTGCAATCATACTCTAGTTTAAGTGCCCCTTTTATAGAGGATTCTTCTGTTTTATGTATATACCTTCCATATATACATCCTCTGCTATCTATTATATAAAAACACCAATCACTTACAACGCCTTCATATGCTGGGTTTAAAGCATATCCCGTATTTTCATTAAGGAGTCTATTTGTATGCTTCCAACCATCGCCATTTTCTCCATATCCTTGTAATCCAAACATACAAGCATAAAATGGAGTATTGGAAAGACCATTTACCTCATAAAAATACTTTCCAAATTCATAGTAGCAAGTAATGCCTGTGCCACCAGGTCTTATATATCTGTCTGGATCAAGATCAATTGGAGTTAAATCATTACATATACATTGATTCTCGACTCTAACTTGCATTACACTGTTATGGCCGACTAAATATATACCGCAATTTCTTATTTCATCAGATTGATATTCTCCGTCTTTTACCTTATATATTTTAAAGTAACTATAATTACTATTACTACTCTCTCCATCTATTATATCAGGATAATAGCCATTTTCTGAATTTATTAATAACAAATCCCTACTGCAATCATATTTAGCCTTTGTTATTTTAAATTCCATTATTTTTTAGTGTTTTGACTTAAATCTAAATCTGATAAATCATTGTTGAAAATATCCTGCCTGTTCATGGCAGTGCTGAAATATTTAATTGACATATCTAACAACTGAGGGACAAGACGCTCATTTAAATAAAATGGGTCATCCAATGGGGTACAACTTATTAGCTTATTCTCGCAACAGTTAAAATCTTTGGCTTCCTGCGGGTCTTCAAATAAAGCAACTATAATCGCCTTATCTACAAATTCTGTATTCGCCAAATATAAAAATTGACCGTCTGGCAACGATCTCGTAAATGCAAATATCTTCTTCTTGTTGAAATCAATCCTTGACTCCTTTTTGTATTTCAAGTGCTGAAAATCAATTACCTCAAACTGTAATTTTCCAGAAGTAGAGGAAATGTCGTAAATCTTGTTGTCAAGAATCCTTGGAATTGGACAACGGCTTCTTAGTATTTTACAAACACTGCCATTTGTCTCACAGTCACAAAATTCCTCGTCTGTTTCTACAAAAGGAATACTTATTGTCTGTTTGTCAGCATCGTTTATAACCTGATTTTGCTTTAGTTCCTGCCACAGGAGTAAAGCCCTCATTTTCTTTAATACAAATAAAACCCACCTCGGACTGAGCTTGTTGTCATCCGAAATGGGCGAATCAAAATGTGTTCTTATAGTGTTTACTAAATCTCGATTTGTCATCTGTGCTTTATTCTCTCACCTTTCCCGCACTGAGACATATCAAAATTTATTACTTTGTTTTAGGCTTACAGCCTTTTTTCTTCTTCATATCCTCTCGTGTAAATCGGCAATCCTGCCTTTATCGTGATCATAAATTGTGCATATAGCACCCTTTACTGAATTAACGTAATTGTTATCGTTGTGCCATGTATCAGTACCACACAAGGCTGGAAGTTGTTTTATTAAAACTCCCTTGTAATCCTTTTCCATATAATGATGCTGGTCTCCAACCTTTATTTCATGAAATTTAGCATCTCCCCATTCCTTCCCAAATTCCTTTGAAAATACAAGAGGAAGGTCAAGAATTTTAGTATTACCGTGATGCAATCCTATAAACGTATTTCCATACGTGTAAACTTTCCTTGGGTCTGGAGATACGTCAAAGGTAATATTATTGTCGGATTCAAAGTACTTCATCAAGCCAAATGCCAAATGAAACTCAGAAACCCTTGCATGATTACCTAAAATTGAAACCACATCTAACTTATTGCAAAACTGCTTCAAGTGTTGAATTGATTTTGCATACAAATCAAATGCCGTTGAAAATGCATCGTGCCATCGCATTGAGGTCTCTTGAGGAGTGCCCTTAGTTGTTTGCCCCCAGAAATTATCTACGTGCAACATATCAGAATTAATGATAAAGCAAATTCTGTCTATATTGTACGAACTATAACTTCTCCTTGTTAAGTTTGACAAAACAGTAAAGTACTCAGATATTCTCTCTTGTGGTGTTTTACTGTCTAAATCCTTTTTGTCTAAGTGGAAATCCGTAATGTCAATAAAAGCAAGACATTTGTTTCCAATAGGATTTATGTGCAACTCACCCAATGACTTGTAATCGGATTTGTAAGAAGACAAGAAATTAATCAAGTCTTCTTTACTCATATCATCCGCCTTTTTCAAAGAACACAACAAACTACTTGTGAAATTACCGTTAGGCAGCTTCTTGGTCCAGTATGTTGTTATTTTATATTTTGTCAGGTCAACCCTATGTTCCTTTGCTAATTCAATATCATCCTTGGGCTCATAGTTAATAACCTTTGTTGATTTCAACGTTCCCTTGTCGTTATTAACCTCTTGCTCCCAGAAAAGTTGATCATAAACAGCGTTGTTTTTAGTAACATCTTGTGTGGAAGCATATGACCACTTAAATCCACCTGCGGAGTTCCTATATCCCTTGCAGCATTTTATGATGTGCGTGGCGTAAACTCCTGTCTCTTTTTCGGCTTGGCTTGGGCTTTCCCAAACTTGAATCTCGGACCCATTTAGAGCCATCTGAACTACCTTTCGACTCAAATCTTTAATTTTTGGTTTAGCAAATATACATTATTACTTTGAATAATATGTAATTTCCAAATACATTAACAAAACTTTAACAAATTAGAAGTATTGATTTGCGTCAAATTGGGGGCAGTCCTTAATCCTCTCCTGTGGATCTATTTTGCCATTTCCATTACTGTCCTTAGACGCCACCTCCCTGTGTGTAGTTATCTGAAGTTGGGGGAACTGAGCCTTGAATCTTAAATATAAATAACGCAACGTATGAAGTTGCTCCCTTGTCATTGTGTTACTTTTTCTGCCACCAGTTATAGCAACACTAATGCAAACACTGTTCATGTTTCTAACACCATTGACAATTTCATGCCATTCTAAATACTGAGTGGCGTCAACAGGGGCAAATGATATAATATCTCCCTTGAAATTTATAGCATAGTGATAGCCAGGCTTTCCATTGTGAAACCGTTCTCTAAAAACTCTCCACAAATCTTGTTCGGTTTGATCCTTTTCACTTGCTGTACAATGAACCACAAACCACTTTGGCTTTTGAGGCACAAAGGTAGACATATCATTTAAATCTACCTCTTCAAGTGAGTCTAAGCACTGATCATGAAGTTCTATGTTTATCTGACCATCCCCCTTCTTATAGGCAAATCCAAAAGAAGAGTTGTCATTGTATATAGCTGTATAAAACCTCTCTACAAGCAAAAGGACTATAAGAATAGTCCTCCAATGTAATTTAAACCAATCTATTATTCCTTTAAAGTTCATTCCTGAGTTCGTATATTGCGTTTCTTAAGTCTAATGAATTGTGTATCGTCCATCTCATTCTTGCTATCTGATTGTGAGTGACTAACTCCCTGCAATGCAGGTGCACCCAAGACATTAAATTCTTACTTAATACTTCCTTGTCTTCACTACTTAGTTTCTCTAAACCAACATATTGACAAAGGTAATTAATTTTTGTACCAAGACTTGATGCAGAAGGAGTATCGCAAACCAAGTCTCCTGTGAAAATAGATTTGCCATCTGTTCCATCATACACATCTATGTGCATAAGACCAAACATATGACCTATCTCATGAGTAGCTGTCAAAGTTCTTAAAAAGTTTTCCCTAACCGCAAAGAATGTACCCCCTATTCCAGATGCAACACCAACAGTAAACTTTGTATCTCCTGTGTAGTATGGCTGATTATTTGAATAGATAAATACATTTAAACAATTAGGTTCAGAGTGTCTTGCCCCAAATTTCTTAAAATTAGGCATATTCTGAGACTCTTCTGGATCATACTCAACACAAAATCCAATACTTACAAATTGAATTTGAGCGTGAGAGTAAAAGGCGTTGTTTATCCTTAAAAACTCGTCTATGGCTGCTGAGTCTACAACCTTTGTGCTATCATCAACTATGAAATGAAATTTAACTTTCATAACAATAGTATCCTCCTGATTAAAGTAAATATCAGAAGTCTGATAGGTCATTCCGCAAGCAGGTTGGTCACTCGGTACTAACGGAACATTATTGTTACATGAAAAAAACAGCAGTATAAGAATTGGTAATCCCCACTTTATCATCATTTACAGCAATTATCGGCTCTTATTTCAAGTTCTTTAACCTTAGCTTCTAAAATCTTAACTCTCTGCAATAGGTCACAAATGTCCTGTCCAGTCAAGTTAAACGCCTCCTGAATAGTTACCTCTCTAATAGCAGTTCCGCAATTATCGTCACAGTCTTGGTACTGTATCTTTTCGGAACCAATGTTTTTTATCCTATCAAGTGCCTCGCAAAGTTTTGCGGAGTGCGCCTGAATTACAGTATTAATGTGTCCGTCAGCGTACTGAATGTACTCACAGTCATTAATATCTATGTTTCTTAAGCTATCGTACAACTGTTTAATGTGGCAATACGAACTTGCCATTATTTCATTAAAAAGTGTTTGGCTTACATTATCGTAGTTCTTATTGTTGGAGATGTCTTTAACCTCCAAATTCGACCTAAAGTTTTCGGAAGTGTAATTACCTGTCAAGGATAACTTCCTTTGAAGCATCACTTCTCCATCAGGAGTTCCAAGTCTTATCTCCGCAGATACGTTTACGGGATAGTTGTCTGGTTGCAGTTTAAATCCACCAACAGGCTCAGAGCTTGACGCCAAAAGCGTTCTTGAGCTTCCAACCCTTTGACCATTTGCGGTTACAGATATTTTATTTACTGTAAAATCTGCGGGAATGTTCTCTAAAACCTCTGAAAAATTATAAATAAAGTTTACCCCATCAGATAGAGATTGTGTACTCCAGCTAAATGACTTATCTTTTATCTTTCCCGCCGAAACACTTATCCCATCGCCAAGGCAATAAAGATTTGCTCCTGTACCAATGTCATCAGAATTTAAGTTTTCTGCCCATGATATAAGTGCCTTTACAGCCTCATATGATTGTGCAGAACCTTCTCCGAACATCCCCAAGTCAACATTATTGGCTTGAATAAATGAACAAAAAGCCTTTCCAATCTTTATAAGATTATCCTGTATATCACTATCCTCTAAAGCAGCACTCTCGATTCCAACACAGGGTATGTCCTCGGAAGAGGTATATGGCAGACAGCCCCCAGGAATTTCCTGGAGGCAATCTGGCTTACAATCTTTACAAATCTTATTTCTTTGCATTTATTACGCCCTTACGCATTTATAACAAGAAGAGTCATTCGGATCAATAAACTTAACTATAAAGCAACCTGTTGGGTCTACACTTGATAAAGAAGTAACACATCCACTTCCAAATGCTGATAAAGATCCACTACCAATTAAACTAAGCCCACCAGTATTACAAGTGTTAGTATCATAAGCATTGCAGTCTGAAACTAAAGAGTTATTTTTTCTATACACTTGGTAGTTAACTGTAAAGTTTTCATTATTATAAACATTAACTCTCCATCTATACTCCCCAGGTATTGATCCAAAAGGAACCCCTACACAATCAGTTTCACCATTTTTTTCAGCAGTTACATCATTTATCTCACATTCGGATGCACAGTCTACAAAAATATTTCTTGATACAGTACATTCGTTATAAGCACCTATTCCAGCATTAGGGGTTTTATAGTCATCATCAAGCACTTCTATTGTATAATTACCGTTAGGAACTATATCACTTAAAAAAGTAGTTCCACCTGATACATTAATGTATGTATTTATAATATTAAGCCCTTGACTTATTATTATACTATGACCGCCAGTAGGTCTAACAATATTAACTATATCAAATGTTATTCTTCCGTCAGCAGTTACAGGATCACAAGTAAATGCCAAATTTGTTATTGTTAACTCACAACAATTAATATTTGTTAAAATTGTTGAGTAAAGTAAGGTTGTTCCTGAATACAATCCAATGGAGTGATCTGGGGTAGTATCAGCAAGATATATGGTATTGGGACCAGTATAAGTCCAATATCCTGATGTCGGAGTTCCGTCTACCTTAACATTTCCAGTCCAAGGCAATCCATTCTCAAGAACTACAAGCCCCAAATCACAGTCGTAAGATACAGAGTAAGAGGAACATTCTGTCACAATGACACTTTTAGTTATAGTTACACCAAAAGAGTTTGTCATGGTGACTGCATAAGTTCCTGCTGCAAGAGCAGTCGTATAACATTTCTCCTGACCCGCTGTAAAGGAATCTGTTCCTATATTTACAGCATTTACAGTTAATGTATAGTTTCCTGTCTTATT
>JRYG01001786.1_pt1 | contig 24401 bp, 18 predicted proteins | sample 235341 | NCBI WGS metagenome assembly JRYG01 (sample SAMN03074218, study PRJNA261478) | activated sludge metagenome | biome: Wastewater Treatment Plant; feature: Wastewater; material: Activated sludge; isolation source: activated biomass of a wastewater treatment plant treating hydrocarbon... ...
TCGCCGTCCACCATGACCTCGGCGGCCCGGGGGCGAGTATTGTAATTGGAGCTCATGGCCATGCCGTAGGCGCCCGCCGACATCACCGCCAGCAGGTCGCCGGGCTCGACGCAGAGCGCCCGCCCCTGGCCGAGGAAATCGCCGGATTCGCAGACCGGGCCGACCACGTCGTAGGTGCTGGCGACGCCGGCGCGGGGGGCGACCGGCAGGATGTCGTGCCAGGCCTCGTAGAGGGCGGGGCGCATGAGGTCGTTCATGGCGGCGTCGATGATGGCGAAATTCTTGCCCTCGCCGTGCTTCAGGTATTCGATGCGGGTGAGCAGCAGGCCGGCGTTGCCCACCAGCCGCCGGCCGGGCTCCAGCACCACCTGCAGGTTGCGGCCAGCCAGCTTGTCCAGGAGCGGGGTCAGGTAGGAGGCCACGGTGGGCTGCTCCTGGCCTTCCTGGTAGCGGATGCCGAGGCCGCCGCCCAAGTCCAGGTGGTGGATGGCGATGCCGTCCGCCGCCAGTTGGTCCACCAGGGCGAGAATCCGGTCCAGGGCCTCGGCGAAGGGCGCGGGGTCGAGGAGCTGGGAGCCGATGTGGCAGTCGATGCCGGCCACGGCGATGTGGGGCAGGCTGGCCGCCCGCCGGTAGAGGTCGCGGGCGTCCTCGTAGGCGACGCCGAACTTGGCTTCCTTGAGGCCGGTGGAGATATAGGGGTGGGTCTTGGGATCGACGTTGGGATTGACCCGCAGGCTGACCGGAGCCTTCCGGCCCAGGCTCGCCGGCCACCCCGTTGAGACGCTCCAGTTCCGGGGCCGATTCGACGTTGAAGCAGAAGATGCCGGCCTCCAGGGCCTGGCGCATCTCGGCCGCCGTCTTGCCGACGCCGGAGAAGACGACCTTGCGCGGGTCGGCGCCGGCGGCGAGCACGCGGGACAGTTCGCCGCCGGAGACGATGTCGAAGCCGGCGCCCAGGCGGGCGAACAGATTGAGGATGGCGAGGTTGGAATTGGCCTTGGCGGCGTAGCAGACCAGGGCGCCCCGGCCGGCCGGGTGGGCGGCGAGAACCTCCTGGAATTCCCCCAGGGCGGCGCTCAGGGCGGCCCGGGAGTAGACGTAGGCGGGGGTGCCGAATTGCTCGGCAATGGCGGCTAGGGGGACAGCTTCGGCGTGGAGGGCGCCGTTCTTGAGGGCGAAGGGATTCATTGCGGTCGGGGGGCGGCGGGGTCCGTGCTAACATCCTTGATGCTGCCGGCCGGTGCCGACTGCGGCTTGGCGTTGCCGAAAAGCGGCTCCGGCTGGGGCCCCGGCGGCAGGGTGAGGGAACCCTTCATGCCGCAGGCGGAAAGGCCGGCGGCGAGCAGGAAGGCAAGCAGTCTGGGCATTAATGACGGACCGGTCAGTAAATGGCAGGATGGTAGCACACCATGGATGATAAGGAATTCGGCCGCCTGGCCGATGCGGCCCTGGCCGCCATCGAGGCGGCAGTGGAGCGGAGCGGCGCGGCCATCGACTTCGAGCTGCAGCCCGGGGGCATCCTCGAACTGGAATTCGACGACGGCAGCAAGATCATCGTCAATCGCCACGCCGTGAACCGGGAAATCTGGGTGGCCGCCCGCAGCGGCGGCTTCCACTTCCGCTGGGATGGCGCCGTGTGGCGCGACAGCCGCGACGGCGAGGAACTGTTTGCCAGGCTTTCCCGCCTCGCCAGCCAGCAGGCCGGCGAGACCGTCGCCCTCGGCTGATCAGTCCGCCGGCGGCTTGTCCAGCTCGGGCTGGGGCAAGGGGGCGTCGACCTGTTCGCCGCCGGCCGGCTCCTTGGCGGCATTCTCGCTGTACATGTAGCTGCGGTCCCGGCCGCTGCCGAAGGCCACCAGGCCTTCCGGGGCTTCCGGCAGGCTGACGGGGGCATCGCGCAGGGCCCGGCCCATGTAGCCGATCCAGATGGGCAGGGCGGCGGCGCCGCCAGTTTCCTTGTCGCCCAGCTTACGGGGCTGGTCGAAGCCGATCCAGGCGCAGCCGGTGACGGTCATCTGGTAGCCGCAGAACCAGGCGTCCACATATTCATTGGTGGTGCCAGTCTTGCCGGCCAGGTCCTGGCGCTTCAAGGCGACGGAAGCCTTGGCGGCGGTACCGTAGATGGTGACGTCGCGCAGCATCATGTCCATGAGGAAGGCGTTGCGGGGATCGATGACGCGGGCAGCCTCCGCGCCGGCCTGGACGGGGGAGGGCAGGGCCAGGACCTGGCCTTTCTCGTCGCGGATCTCCTTGATGATGTAGGGCTGGATCTTGTAGCCGCCGTTGGCGAAGACGGAGTAGGCGGTGACCATCTGCCAGGGCGTCACCGAGCCGGCGCCCAGGGCCATGGTCAGGTAGGGCGGGTGCTTGTCGGGATCGAAGCCGAAGCGGCCGGCGTAGTCCTGGGCATACTGGGTGCCGATGGCCTGGAGGATGCGGATGGAGACCATGTTCTTGGACTTGGCCAGCGCCGTGCGCATCTTCATCGGACCTTCGTACTTGCCGTCGTAGTTGTGGGGCTCCCAGGCCTGGGAGCCGGTCTGGGCGGCGGAGATGACGATGGGCTCGTCCTCGATCACCGTGGAGGGGCTGAAGCCCTTCTCCAGGGAGGCGGAATAGATGAAGGGCTTGAAGCTGGAGCCGGGCTGGCGCCAGGCCTGGGTGACGTGGTTGAACTTGTTGCGGTTGAAGTCGAAGCCGCCGACCAGGGCGCGGATGCGCCCGTCCTTGGGGTCCACGGCGACGAAGGCGGATTCCACTTCCGGCAACTGGGCGATCTGCCAGGCACCCTTGTCGTCCTTCTGCAGGCGGATGACGGCGCCGCGGCGGATGCGCTTGTTGGGGGGCGCCTTGTCGTCCAGCATCTTGGCGGCCGTCTTCAGGCTGTCGCCCTTCAGCAGCACGATCTCGCCCCCCCGCTTGTAAGCCTTGATCTGGGCGGGGCTGGCGGCGAGGACCAGGGCGGGGACGAGATCCCCGGCATCGGGAACGTCCTGCAGGGCCTCGTCGATGGCCTCTTCCTGGTCGGAGCGGATATCGGTCATGTCGACGTAGGATTCGGCACCCCGGTAGCCATGGCGGCGGTCGTAGTCCATCACCCCCTTGCGCAGGCTGGTGTAGGCGGCCTGCTGCTCGTCCTTGGTGATGGTGGTGTAGACCGTCAGGCCCCGCGTGTAGACGTCTTCGGGAAAACTCTCGACGGTGATCTGCCGGGCCATTTCGGCGACGAACTCGGCATGGACGGGGTAGTCGGCCAGGTCGCGCTTGACCACGAGGACTTCCTGCATCGCCGCCTCGTACTGCTTGTCGTCGATGTACCCCAGTTCGCGCATGCGCCGCAATACATATTGCTGGCGGATCTTGGCGCGCTTCGGATTGGCCACCGGATTGTAGGCCGACGGCGCCTTGGGCAGGCCGGCGAGCATCGCCGCTTCAGCAACCGAGATGTCCTTGAGGGGCTTGCCGAAGTAGATCTGGGCGGCGGCGCCGAAACCGTAGGCGCGCTGGCCGAGGAAGATCTGGTTGATGTACAGCTCGAAGATCTGTTCCTTGGAGAGATTGTTCTCGATCTTGAAGGAGAGCAGGGCCTCGTAGAGCTTGCGGGTGTAGGTCTTCTCGCTGGAAAGGAAGAAGTTGCGGGCCACCTGCTGGGTGATGGTGGACGCGCCCTGTTTCTTGCCACCGCTGGTGAGGTTGGCGATGGCCGCCCGCAGCACACCCTGATAATCGATGCCGCCGTGTTGAAAGAAGCGTTCGTCCTCGGCGGCGAGAATGGCGTGCTTCATGACATCCGGAACCTGCCGGAAGCTGACGACAGCGCGCCTTTCCTCACCGAATTCGCCGATGAGATGGCCGTCGGCGGTGTAGACGCGGAGCGGAATCTTCGGCCGATAGTCGGTCAGAACCTCCAGGGATGGCAGGTTGGGGTAGGTGAGAACGAGGACGATCAGGGCCAGGGCAACAACGACCGCGGCCAGGCCGGCCAGGGCAGCGGCGGGATACAGCGCAAGGCGCCAGAGGGGGCGTGAATTGGGCAAGACAGGTCTCGTGGTCAGGGCGTTGCGCGGATTATACGCCGATGGGAAATGCGCCCGAAAAAAGGCTTTACATGCCCTATGGTTGTTGCTAGCATCTGAAGTGAATTATTGATATTTTGCCTAACTTCGCATTCTGTAAGGATTTTTTGGGGGCCAGGTGCGTTTCGATCTGTCAGCTTTTTTGAATCCCAAGGCGCGCCCCTTGCTAGGGCTCGATATCAGTTCATCCGCCGTCAAGATGGTTGAGCTGACCGCCAACGGGAAAGAGGGTTACCGTGTCGAGCGCTACACCATCGAGGTGCTGCCCAAGGATGCGGTGTCGGACGGCAATATCGCCAACCTCGAGGCGGTGGTGGACTGCGTCAAGCGGGCGTGGAAACGCCTGGGCATGTCGACGCGCAATGTCGCCATGGCCTTGCCCGCCTCGGCGGTCATCACCAAGAAGGTGATCATGCCGGCCGGCTTGCGGGAAGACGAGTTGGAGGTGCAGGTCGAGTCCGAGGCCAACCAGTACATTCCGTTCTCCATCGAGGAAGTGAATCTCGATTTCCAGGTGCTCGGTCCGGCGCCGGCGGTGCCCGAGGAACTGGAAGTCCTCATCGCCGCTTCCAAGAAGGAGCGCGTGGAGGACCGGGTGGCGGTGGCCGAGGCCGCCGGTCTCAAGGCGGTGGTCATGGACGTTGAGTCCTTCGCAGCCCTGTCGTCCTTCGAGCTGATCGAGAAACAGTTGCCCGAGGGAGGCAAGAACCAGGTTGTCGCCCTCATCGACGCCGGTGCCAATGTCATGAACCTCACCGTCCTGCGCAATGGCCAGCAGGTCTATGCAAGGGAGCAGGCCTTCGGCGGCGGGCAATTGACCCAGGACATCGTCCGCCACTACGGCATGAGCTACGAGGACGCCGAGGCCGCCAAGCGGGCCGGCAACCTGCCGGACGGTTACGAGAGCGAACTCCTCAATCCCTTCATGGAGAACCTGGCCCTGGAAGTTTCGCGGGCCCTGCAGTTCTTCTTCACCTCGACCCAGTACAACCAGGTGGACCACATCGTGCTGGCCGGCGGGTGTGCGGTCATTCCGGGGATGGACGAGGTCGTGGCCACCCGTACCCAGGTGAATACGATCATCGCCAATCCCTTTGCCAACATGGTGCTTTCGGACAAGGTACGCGCCAAGAGCCTGCTGGCCGACTCCTCATCGCTGATGGTGGCATGCGGCCTCGCCCTGCGGAGGTTTGACCCGTCATGATTCGCATAAACCTCCTTCCCCACCGGGAAGAAGCGCGCCGGGCCAGGCGGCAGCAGTTCTTCAGCCTGCTTGGCATGGTCGTGGTGCTGGGTGCTCTGGTGGTGTTCCTCATTTACACCATCATCGACGGTTATATAAGCCGCCAGGAGGAAAAGAACGATTTCCTGAAGAAGGAAATCGCCGTCCTCGACAAGCAGATCGACCAGATCAAGCGCCTCAAGGAGCAGACCCAGGCCTTGCTCGCCCGCAAGCAGGTGATCGAGGCCCTGCAGCGTGACCGGGGCGAGGCGGTGAGTATGCTCAGCGAACTGGTGAAGCAGGTGCCGGAGGGCGTGTACCTCAAGTCCCTGAAGCAGGAAGGCCAGAAGGTGAGCTTGAGCGGCTACGTGCAGTCCAATGCACGGGTGTCGACGCTCATGCGCAACCTGGAGGCTTCGCCGGCGCTGGAGCGTCCGGAGCTTCTCGAAATCAAGGCGGTTGTGGTCGACAAGCGGCGCCTTAACGAATTCAGCATGAATGTATATCTGACCAGGGCGCCAGCGGAAGACGCCGGCAAGGCGGCCAAGGCCAAGGATGCAGCCGGGGGGGCGAAATGAGTCCGCGTTCCTTGAATCTTCCCAAATCCCTGCCTGCCGTGGATTTCAGGGCACTGGCCGACGAGTTCCGCAATCTCAACCCCAATGATCCGGGGGCTTGGCCAGTGGCGCCGAAAGCGGCCTTGCTGGTCGGCGTCTTCATCGTCGCCTTGGTCGCCGGCTGGTGGTTCCTGTGGAGCGACCAGCTCGCCACCCTCGATGGCAAGCAGCAGGAGGAGGAGCGGCTCAAGCAGGAATATGTGGACAAGAAGCGGCAGGCGGTTAACCTCGACCTCTATACCCAGCAGCTTGCCGAAATCGACCGGTCCTTTGGGGCGCTCCTGAAGCAATTGCCCAACCGTTCGGAAATCGAAGCGCTGTTGATCGAGGTCAACCAGGCCGGTCTTGGCCGGGGCCTGCAGTTCGAGCTGTTCAAGCCCAATCCCGAGCAGGTCAAGGATTTCTATGCCGAGATGCCGATAACGGTCAAGATCAATGGCAGCTACCACGATTTCGGGGCTTTCGCCGCCGATATCGCCAAGCTGCCCCGCATCGTCACCCTCAACAACATCGCCATCACGGCTGGTCAGGGTGGCCAGCTGACCCTTGATGCCGTGACCAAGACCTTCCGCTATCTCGATGAGGAAGAGATCGCCAGGAACAAGAAGGCCGCGCAGGGAGCGAAGAAATGAGGCGACTGACCGTGATTGCCCTGTGCGGGGCCATGACTGCCTGTTCCGGCGGAGACCATGAGGATCTGCGCCAGTGGATGACGGAGAACACCAAGGATCTGCGCGGCAGCATTCCGAAGCTGCCGGAGGTTAAGCCGTACGAACCGGTGCCCTATGCCGTCGAAGGCATGCTGGATCCGTTCAAGCCGGGCAAGATCGAGCCGGCGACGAAGCAGAAACAGGGCGGCGGGGCCGGTCTCCAGCCCGACTATGAGGCCCGTGAGCTGCGCAACAGCCTGCTGGAAAAATACCCGCTCGAATCCCTCAAGATGATCGGATTCATGAACGTTAATAATCGGCCCATGGCGGTCATCCAGGCCGACCAGCACGTGAAACAGGTAAAGATCGGCGACTACATCGGCCTGGATTTCGGGCTGGTGACCCAGATTACGGACAAGGAAGTTACGCTGCGCGAACTGGTTCAGGATTCTGCAGGTGACTGGAGTGAGCGTACAAGTACTCTGCTGCTGCAGGCCAAGGAGGGAAGCAAGAAATGAAAATCACCAATTGGATCACGGTTGCCCTGGCTTGCGCCTGCTTGGCGTTCGCGCCCGCCGCCGGTGCCCAGGCCGGGGCGGCGAACGCCATTGAGGCAGTCAATGTCGCCCAGCAGGGGTCTGACATCATCGTCAAGGTGGAACTCAAGGAAGGATTGGCTTCTGCTCCTGCCAGCTTCAGCGTTGCGAACCCGGCGCGTATCGCCTTTGATTTCCCGTCCACTGCCAATAGCCTGGGCCGCAACAGCCAGAACATCAACGAAGGCGACCTGCGCAGCATGAACGTGGTCCAGGCCGGGGACCGCACCCGCCTGGTATTGAACCTGGTGCGTAACATGAACTACTCGGCGCGTGTGGACGGGAAAGCTCTCTATGTGACCCTGTCCCCCATCGTCAAGGCGGTGGACTCCACCGGGCAGAAGACGACCCGTTTCGCCGAGGAGAGCCTGGTGGGCAGCCGGCATGCCATCCGCGACATCACCTTCCGCCGCGGCAAGGATGGCGAGGCGCGCATCCTGGTCGATCTCAGCGACACCGGGACTGGCATCGATATTCGGCAGCAGGGAACCGGGCTGGTGGTGGACTTCCTGAAGACGGCGTTGCCGGAAAACCTGCGCCGGAAACTGGACGTCACCGATTTCGCCACGCCGGTCACTAGCGTAGTGACTGAAGCCAAGGGCGATAACGTCCGCATGACCATCTCTCCCAAGGGCCTGTGGGAACACAACGCCTATCAGAGCGATAACCAGTTCATTGTCGAGGTCAAGAAGATCATCGAGGATCCCAACAAGCTCGTGCAGGGCTCCAAGATCGGTTATCAAGGACCGCGAGTCAGCATCAACTACCAGAACGGCGACGTCCGTGCCCTGCTGCGCCTGATGGCCGAGGAACTGGGCCTGAATGCCGTGATCAGCGAGACCGTGACCGGCACGACCACGCTCGTGCTCAAGGACGTTCCTGCAGACCAGGTCATCGACATCATCTTCCAGCAGAAGGGGCTGGATATGCGCAAGAATGGCAATGTCATTCTCATCGCGCCGCGAGATGAGATCGCCACCCGGGAAAAACTCGAATATGAAGCCAAGCAGCAGATTGGCGAACTGGAGCCGCTGCGTACCGAGATCTTCCAGATCAATTATCACAAGGCGGAAACGATCTTCAATTTCCTCAAGGACAAATCCCAAACGATGCTGTCAAAGCGCGGCTCGGTCATCGTGGATACGCGGACCAACAAGCTGTTCGTGACTGACACCACCTCCCGTCTGGATGACGTCCGCCGAGTGTTGAAGGAAATTGATGTTCCCTCACGGCAAGTCCTGATCGAGGCGCGGATCGTCGAGGCATCTGACGCATTCGCCAAGAACCTTGGGGTGAGGTTGGGTTACGGAAACTCCGGGTCGTCCCTGGGTCACGATGGCAAGCTGGCCATCGGTGGCGGCTTCCAGCAAACCGGCCAGTTTGCCGGTCTGGTACAGGGAACGCCGACGTATCCGCAGATGCAGAATGTCAATCTGCCGGCTACCCCGCGGTCCGGGACGGCGGGTGCCTTGTCCTTCCTGCTCTATAACAACGCCAGAACGAAATTCCTCAACCTGGAACTTTCTGCGCTGGAGGCTGACGGGCGCGGGAAAATCATTTCCAGTCCGCGAGTCATGACGGCTGACCAGGTGGAGGCATTGATCGAGCAGGGTGTGGAAATTCCCTACCAGCAGGCCACCAGTTCTGGCGCGACGAGCGTCTCCTTCCGCAAGGCGAACTTGTCGCTGAAGGTCAAGCCGCAAATTACTCCGGACGGGAAGATTACGCTGACCCTGGACGTGAACAAGGATTCGCCGAATTCGTCGATCCAGACCGGGTCGGGCATTGCCATCGACACCAAGCACGTCAAGACCGAGGTGCTGGTAGAGAATGGCGGTACCGTGGTGATTGGCGGTATTTATACCCAGAACTCACGGAACCAGACCCAGAAGATTCCCCTCTTGGGTGATATTCCCGTCCTCGGGTTCTTCTTCAAGAACAACGAAGTCATCGACGACAAAACCGAACTGCTGGTGTTCATCACGCCGCGGATCGTCAGCGAGAATCTCAACCTGAACTGAGTCATCGCACTCCGAAGGGCCGGCGTTAGCCGGCCTTACTTTTTTGCGGTCGGCCATCGGTTAGAATGCAAGGCGTGAATGAAGACGACAATATCTATCTCGTCGGCCTGATGGGCGCTGGCAAAACGACCATCGGCAGGCAGTTGGCCAAACGGCTTGGCCGCCGCTTTCTCGATTCCGATCACGAAATCGAAGCCCGCACCGGGGTCAGGATACCCACCATTTTCGAGATCGAAGGCGAAGCGGGGTTCCGCCGCCGGGAGGCGCAGACCATCGCCGAACTGACGGCCGAGAAGGGCATCGTCCTGGCAACCGGCGGTGGCGTGGTGCTCAACCCGGAAAATCGCCGCCGCCTCCATGACTCGGGTTGGGTCGTCTACCTGGATGTGCCGCCCAACCTGCTTTACGAACGCACCCGCCATGACCGGGGCCGGCCCTTGCTGCAAGTGGTCGATCCTCTTGCCAGGCTGCGGGAATTGTACGAAGCGCGCGATCCCCTTTACCGGGAAATCGCCCATCTGATCGTGGACGGTTCGCGCCTTGCCGCCGCATCCGTCGTCCAGCATCTCTCAAGACAGTTTACGGAAGTATGCAAACACTAGAGGTATCCCTTGCGGAACGCTCCTATCCCATCCATATCGGCCGGGGACTGTTGGCCGAAGGGGGGCTCATGGCGCCCCACTTCAAGCAGAAGAAGGTGCTGGTGGTCACCAATACCACGGTCGCGCCGCTGTATCTGGACAAGCTGCTGGCGGCCCTGGGGGGCATCGGGGTGCAGTGCGAATCGGTCATCCTGCCGGATGGCGAGCAATATAAGAACTGGGAAACCCTCAACCTGATCTTCGACGCCCTGCTGCAGGCCCGCTGCGAGCGCAGCACGACCCTGGTGGCGCTGGGAGGCGGGGTGATCGGCGACATGGGCGGATTTGCGGCATCCTGCTATCAGCGCGGCATGCCCTTCATCCAGGTGCCGACCACGCTGTTGTCTCAAGTTGATTCCTCGGTGGGGGGCAAGACCGCCATCAACCACCCCCTGGGCAAGAACATGATCGGCGCCTTCTACCAGCCGAAGCTGGTGCTGGCCGACATCGCCACCCTCGATACCCTGCCCGACCGGGAATTGCGCGCCGGCATCGCCGAGGTGATCAAGTACGGATTGATCCGCGACGGCGAGTTCTTCGAGTGGCTGGAGGCCAACATGGGGCGCCTCCTGGCCAGGGACCCGGATGCCCTGGCCTTTGCCGTCCATCGATCCTGCCGCAACAAGGCCGAAGTCGTCGCCGCCGACGAGCGCGAGACGGGGGAACGCGCCTTGCTCAACCTCGGCCACACCTTCGGTCATGCCATCGAAACGGGCATGGGCTACGGCGCTTGGCTGCACGGCGAAGCGATCGCGGCAGGAACCCTCATGGCCGCCGAATTGTCGCGCAGGCTGGGGGATCTGGCCGATGCGGACGTCGCCCGGATCGAAGCATTGTTCCTGGCCGCCGGGTTGCCGGTCCAGGGGCCACGCCTGGGCGAGGACCGCTACCTGGAGCTCATGCAGCACGACAAGAAGGTCCAGGACGGAAAATTACGCCTGGTGCTGCTCAAGCGCATTGGCATGGCCTACGTTGGCGATGGGGCGCCCCTGGCCGAGATCAGGGCGGCGATCGCCTTTCGCTGCACCGAAACGGGGAGTTGACGACCCTGCTTGGTGCGTTGCAGCATCTTGAATTCACAGGGGTTTTGAGATATATTTTCAGGTCGCCCCAACGATTCGTACAAGCCGGCGCCCGCCGGCTTTTTTCACCTTTGGCGCTTCGCCAACGTTTATTGAAGGAACGAGAGTGATGGAACCGGCAGTACCTGAGCGGCAGGGTTTGTACGACCCGGCCAACGAGCACGACGCTTGCGGCGTGGGCTTTGTCGCCCATGTCAAAGGCCAGAAGAGTCATGGCATCGTCGAGCAGGGCTTGTTGATCCTGAAAAACCTGGATCACCGCGGTGCCGTCGGTGCCGACCCGCTGCAGGGCGACGGCGCCGGCATCCTCCTTCAGATCCCCGACCAGTTTTACCGCGAGGAAATGGCCAAGCAGGGCGTGGACCTGCCCCCCGCCGGCGAATACGGCGTCGGCATGGTCTTCCTGCCCCAGGAGGCCGCTTCCCGCCATGCCTGCGTCGAGGAGATCGAGCGTTCCATCACGGCCGAAGGCCAGGTCGTCCTGGGCTGGCGCGATGTGCCGGTCAATCGCGATATGCCCATGTCGCCGACGGTCAGGGCCAAGGAACCGGTGATCCGCCAGGTCTTCGTCGGCCGTGGCCCGGACGTCTTTGTCACGGACGCCCTGGAGCGCAAGCTGTACATCATCCGCCGTCGTGCCGCCAACGCCATCAAATCGTTGAAGCTCAAACACGGCCAGGAATTCTACGTGCCTTCGTTCTCGGCGCGCACCGTTAACTACAAGGGCCTGCTGCTCGCCGACCAGGTTGGCGTCTATTACCTCGATCTCCAGGACAAGCGCACGGTTTCCGCCCTTGCCCTGGTGCATCAGCGCTTCTCGACCAACACCTTCCCGACCTGGGAGCTGGCCCACCCGTTCCGCTACATCGCCCACAACGGCGAAATCAACACCGTGCGCGGCAACGTCAATTGGTTCAAGGCCCGGGAACAGGCCATTTCCTCGCCCATTCTCGGCAAGGATCTGGACAAGGTGTGGCCGCTGCACTACCCCGGCCAGTCCGACTCCGCCTCCTTCGACAACGCCCTTGAACTGCTGGTGATGGGCGGCGGCTACTCCCTGGCCCACGCCGTCATGCTGATGATCCCGGAAGCCTGGGAAAAGCACACCCTCATGGACGAGAGCCGCCGCGCCTTCTACGAATACCATGCGGCCATGATGGAGCCCTGGGACGGCCCCGCTGCCGTGGCCTTCACCGACGGCCGCCAGATCGGCGCGACGCTGGACCGCAACGGCCTGCGTCCTGCCCGCTACCTGGTCACCGACGACGACCTGGTGGTCATGGCCTCCGAATCCGGCGTGCTGCCCATCCCCGAGAAGAAGATCGTCAAGAAGTGGCGTCTCCAGCCCGGCAAGATGTTCCTCATCGACATGGAGCAGGGCCGTATCATCGACGACCAGGAGCTCAAGAACTCCCTGGCCAACGCCAAGCCCTACCGCGAGTGGATCGAGAAGATCCGCATCAAGCTGGATGAAGTCCCCGCCGCCGCGGAGAAGTGCGACGGTTCCGCCGCCTCCCTGCTGGATCGCCAGCAGGCCTTCGGCTACACCCAGGAAGACATCAAGGTCATCCTCGAGCCGATGGTGCAGAACGGCGAGGAGGCCACCGGCTCCATGGGCACCGATTCCGCCCTGCCGGTCCTGTCCAGCAAGAACAAGACCCTCTACGCCTACTTCAAGCAGTTGTTCGCCCAGGTGACCAATCCGCCGATCGACCCGATCCGCGAAGAACTGGTCATGTCCCTGGTGTCCTTCATCGGCCCCAAGCCGAACCTGCTGAACACCCACGACATCAACCCGCCGATCCGCCTCGAGGTCGCCCAGCCCGTCCTGTCCTTCGCCGACATGGAAAAGCTGCGTAACATCGAGAAGTACACCTCCGGCAAGTTCCGCTCCTTCGAACTGGACATCTGCTACCCGGTGGCCTGGGGTGCGGCCGGCATCGAGGCCCGCCTGGCTTCGCTGGCCGCCGACGCCGAGGATGCCGTTCGCTCCGGCGCCAACATCCTCATCGTCTCCGACCGCAAGGTTGATGCCGACCATGTCGCCATCCCGGCCCTGCTGGCCACCTCCGCCATCCACCAGCACCTGGTGAAGAAGGGCCTGCGCACCAGCGCCGGTCTGGTGGTCGAGACCGGCTCCGCCCGCGAGGTGCACCACTTTGCGCTCCTCGGCGGCTATGGCGCCGAAGCGGTTCACCCCTACCTGGCCCTGGAAACCATCGAAACCCTGGCCAAGGGCGACGCCGAGAAGGCCGAGAAGTTCACCAAGAACTTCATCAAGGCCATCGGCAAGGGCCTCATGAAGGTCATGTCCAAGATGGGCATTTCCACCTACATGTCCTATACCGGCGCCCAGATCTTCGAGGCCATCGGCCTGCAGAAGGCCTTCGTCGAGAAGTACTTCACCGGCACGCCCTCCAACGTCGAGGGCATCGGCGTCTTCGAGGTGGCCGAGGAAGCCATCCGCCTCCACAACGAAGCCTTCTCCGACGATCCGGTGCTGGCCACCATGCTCGATGCCGGCGGCGAATACGCCTTCCGTGTTCGCGGTGAGGAGCACGTGTGGACCCCGGATTCCATCGCCAAGCTGCAGCACTCCACCCGCTCCGGCAAGTACGAGACCTACAAGGAATACGCCAAGCTGATCAACGATCAGAGCAAGCGCCACCTGACCCTGCGCGGCCTCTTCGAGTTCAAGCCGGCGGGCGCTCCCATCCCGCTGGAAGAAGTCGAACCGGCCAAGGAAATCGTCAAGCGCTTCGCCACCGGCGCCATGTCCCTCGGCTCCATCTCCACGGAAGCGCACACCACGCTGGCCATCGCCATGAACCGCATCGGCGGCAAATCCAACACCGGTGAGGGCGGCGAGGACGCCAAGCGCTTCCAGCCCTTGAAGGCCGGCCAGAAGCTGTCCGACGTGGTCGGCGCTTCCCGCATCGAGCGCGACTACGTGTTCAAGGAAGGCGATTCGCTGCGTTCCGCCATCAAGCAGGTGGCTTCCGGCCGCTTTGGCGTCACCACCGAATACCTGGTCAATGCCGACCAGATCCAGATCAAGNNCTACTCCATCGAGGATCTGGCCCAGCTCATCCACGACCTGAAGAACGCCAATTCCCGCGCTTCCATCTCGGTCAAGCTGGTTTCCGAAGTCGGCGTCGGCACCGTCGCCGCCGGCGTCGCCAAGGCCAAGGCCGACCACGTCGTGATTGCGGGCTTCGACGGCGGTACCGGCGCTTCGCCCCAGTCCTCGATCAAGCACGCCGGGACCCCGTGGGAACTGGGCCTCGCCGAGACGCAGCAGACCCTGGTCCTCAACCGCCTGCGTGGGCGCATCCGCGTCCAGGTCGACGGCCAGATGAAGACCGGCCGCGACGTCGTGATCGGCGCCCTGCTCGGCGCCGACGAGTTCGGCTTCGCCACCGCGCCGCTGGTGGTCGAAGGCTGCATCATGATGCGCAAGTGCCACCTCAACACCTGCCCGGTGGGCGTCGCCACGCAGGACCCGGTGCTGCGCAAGCGGTTCTCCGGCCAGCCCGAGCACGTGGTCAACTACTTCTTCTTCGTTGCCGAGGAAGCCCGCGAAATCATGGCCCAGCTGGGCATCAGGAAGTTCGACGACCTCATCGGCCGCACCGACCTGCTGGACATGAAGAAGGGTATCGACCACTGGAAGGCCAAGGGTCTGGATTTCTCCAAGATCTTCTACCAGCCCGCCGTGCCGGCCGACGTGCCGCGCTACCACGTGGAAAGCCAGGACCATGGCCTGGCCAAGGCCCTTGACCACAAGTTGATCGAGCAGGCCAAGCCGGCGCTGGAAAAGGGCCAGAAGGTCCAGATCGAGACCACCATCATCAACGTCAACCGCACCTGCGGCACCATGCTGTCGGGCGAAGTGGCCCGCCGCTACGGCCACGCCGGCCTGCCGGACGACACCATCCACGTCAAGCTGACCGGTACCGCCGGCCAGGCCTTCGGCGCCTTCCTGGCCAAGGGCGTGACGCTCGAATTGACCGGCGAGGGCAACGACTACGTCGGCAAGGGCCTGTCGGGCGGCCGCATCATCATCAAGCCGAGCCCGGATTTCCGCGGCAACACGCAGCAGAACATCATCGTCGGCAACACCGTCATGTACGGTGCCACCGAGGGCGAGGCCTTCTTCTCCGGCGTCGGCGGCGAGCGCTTCTGCGTCCGCAACTCCGGCGCCACCGCGGTGGTCGAGGGCGTGGGCGACCACGGCTGCGAATACATGACCGGCGGCACGGTAGTCGTCCTGGGCATGACCGGCCGCAACTTCGCCGCCGGCATGTCGGGCGGCATCGCCTACGTGCTGGACGAGGACGGTAGCTTCAAGCAGCGCTGCAACCTGGCCCAGGTCGCCCTGGAGAAGGTGCTGCCGGCGAACCGGCATGCCGCCGGCGAGCCCCTGCACAGGGGCGAGGCCGACGAGACCCAGCTCAAGGAACTGATCACCCGTCATGCCGAATACACCGGCAGCAAGACCGCCAAGGTCATCCTGTCCAACTGGGATGCCTGGCGCGAGAAGTTCGTCAAAGTCTATCCGCACGAGTACAAGCGCGCCCTCACCGAGATGGCCGCCGCAGCGCAGAAGGAGGCCGCATAATGGGCAAGCCGACCGGATTCATGGAGTTCGAGCGCCTGGAAGAGGCGTACGAGCCGGTTGAACAGCGCCTGACGCACTACAAGGAGTTCGTCAAAACCCTGACGGACGACCAGGCCAAGACCCAGGGGGCCCGCTGCATGGACTGCGGCATCCCCTTCTGCAACAGCGGCTGCCCGGTGAACAACATCATCCCCGACTGGAATGATCTGGTTTACAAGGGCAACTGGAAGCAGGCCCTGGACGTGCTGCACTCCACCAACAACTTCCCCGACTTCACCGGCCGCATCTGCCCGGCCCCCTGCGAGGCCGCCTGCACCCTGGGCATCAACGCCGCGCCGGTGGGCATCAAGTCCATCGAGCACTTCATCATCGACAAGGGCTGGGAAATGGGCTGGGTCGTGCCGCAACCGGCCGCCAGCAAGACCGGCAAGAAGATCGCCATCGTCGGCTCCGGCCCCGCCGGCCTTGCCGCCGCCCAGCAGCTGGCCCGCGTCGGCCATGACGTGACGGTGTTCGAGAAATCCAGCCGCATCGGTGGCCTGCTCGGCTTCGGCATCCCCGACTTCAAGCTCAACAAGTCGGTCATCGACCGCCGCGTCGCCCAGATGGAAGCCGAAGGCGTCGTCTTCAAGACCAAGGTGCTGGTCGGCGACATGAAGGTGCCGGCCGGCATCAACAACGACGCCACCGATTTCGTCTCCGCCGAGCAGATGAAGAAGGATTTCGACGCGGTGATCCTCGCCGCCGGTTCCGAAGTCCCCCGCGACCTGCCGGTACCCGGCCGCCAATTGAAGGGCATCCATGCCGCCCTGGAATTCCTCATTCCGCAGAACAAGGAAGTCCAGCAGGGCATCAAGAATCCCATCAACGTCAAGGGCAAGCACGTCATCGTCATCGGCGGCGGCGACACCGGCTCCGACTGCGTCGGCACCAGCTATCGCCACGGCGCCGCTAGCGTCACCCAGTTCGAGCTGATGCCGATGCCGCCGGAGGAGGAAGACAAGCCCCTGGTCTGGCCCTACTGGCCGCTCAAGTTGCGTACGTCGTCTTCCCACAAGGAAGGCGAGACCGTGCGCGAATTCGCTGTCGCCACCAAGGAGTTCATCGACGACGGCAAGGGCAACGTCAAGGCCCTCAAGGCCGTGCGGGTCGAATGGAGTGGCGGCAAGATGATCGAAGTGGCCGGCTCGGAGTTCGAGCTGCCCTGCGACGCTGCTTTCCTGGCCATGGGCTTCACCAACCCGGTGGGCGGCCTGCTCGATGCCTTCGGCGTCGAAAGGGATGCCCGCAACAACGCCAAGGCCACTACCGACGGCGAGGGTTGCTACAAGACCAACGTCGAGGGCGTCTATGCCGCCGGCGACGTGCGCCGCGGCCAGTCCCTGGTGGTGTGGGCCATTCGTGAGGGGCGCCAGGCCGCCCGCGAAGTGGACGCCTTCCTGATGGGAAGCACGGCACTGCCGCGCTGACCCGTCAGCGGTTCAACGAAACCCCGCCGGCCCTTGGCCCGCGGGGTTTCGTTTTTTCGACTTGGGCAGCCAATCGTGTGAAAATGCGCGGATATCCAAAGGGGGAGACAGAATGAGCACGGAATTGCAGGCGGCCTTGCAAGTGACGCCGCCCTCCGGGGCACTGGACGGGCACATGCTGTTGATTCTGGCCATCATGGTGGTCGCCGGCGTGCTGGGCGGCATCGCCAACTACTTCCTGGCCGACCGCCAGGGCGAGTCCGGGCGCCAGGGGTGGCTCAAGTATGCGGTCCTCGGCGTGGTGGCGGCCCTCACCGTGCCGCTATTCCTCAACACGATTTCCAGCACCCTGCTCGAAGGTGCCCGCACCAAACCCATCGACCTGTATGTCTTCGCCGGCTTCTGCCTGGTCTACGTGGTCGCGTCCCGGCGCCTGGTGGAGAACGTCGCCCTCCGGCTGAAGGCGCAACTGGAGCAGATGAAGCGCGAGGTTGGCGATCTGCGCCAACAGAATCTGGAAATCCAGGAACTCGCCGCCAGCCGCGACGAGAGGCCCGCAGAGCCCCGCTTCGAGGTCAAGCCGGAGCCGAAGGAAGCGCTTACTTACAACGATGTCGAGATTTTACGGGCCTTGGCCGAGGAGAGCTTCGTCTACGGCAACCTGGCCGCGGTGTGCGAGCGCACCGGCCTGGGCCGCGACTTCGTCAGCCAGCGCCTGACCCTCATGAAATCCCTTGGCGTCATCGAGACCCGCATCAACGACAAGAACGTCCTGCACTGGTTCGTCTCGCCCCGGGGCAAGCAGGTGCTGAGCGACATCCTCGCCGGCCAGGAAGAGAAAAAGATCGCCTGAAACCTCCGCCGGGTAAGCTCCGGCGTTTTCATTCCAAGCATACCCCCATGAACATCGTCATCCTCGCTGCCGGCCAAGGCAAGCGCATGCACTCCAACCTGCCCAAGGTGCTGCATCCGGTGGCCGGCAAGGCCCTCGCCCAGCATGTCATCGATACCGCCCGGGAGCTGGGCGCCGACCGCATCGTCGTGGTCTACGGCCATGGCGGCGAAGTGGTCCGCCACGCCCTGGACGCACCGGATCTGGCCTGGGCCAGGCAGGAGCCGCAACTCGGTACCGGCCACGCCGTCATGCAGGCGGTGCCGGCGCTGTCCGCCGAGGGCCAGACACTGGTCCTCTACGGCGACGTGCCCCTGACCCGGGCCAGCACCCTGAAGCGCCTGCTCCAGGCCGGCAGGGACGGGTTGGCCATCCTCACCGTCGACCTCGCCAACCCCACGGGCTACGGCCGCATCGTCCGCGATGGCGCCGGCCGGGTGGTGCGCATCGTCGAGGAAAAGGACGCCACGCCGGAAGAAAAGGCCATCGGCGAGGTGAACACGGGCATCATGGCCATTCCCTCCGCGCGCCTGGAGTCCTGGCTCAAGGGCCTCTCCAACAACAACGCCCAGGGCGAGTACTACCTCACCGACATCGTCGCCCTGGCCGTCGCCGAGGGCCTGCCCGTCCGCACCGCCCAGCCGGACGGCGAATGGGAGGTGCTGGGCGTCAACAGCAAGGTGCAACTGGCCGAGCTGGAGCGGGTGCACCAGCGCAACGTCGCCGAGGCCCTCCTGGTGCAAGGGGTGCGCCTGGCCGACCCCGACCGCATCGACGTGCGCGGCGAACTGGCCTGCGGCCGGGACGTGGCCATCGACGTGGGCTGCGTCTTCGAAGGCAGGGTCGAGCTGGCCGATGCCGTGGAGATCGGCCCCTACTGCGTGCTCAAGAATGTCAGGATCGGCCCCGGCACCCGGCTTGCCGCCTTTTGCCATCTGGAGGACGCCATTGTCGGCCCGGACGGCGTCATCGGTCCCTACGCCCGCCTGCGTCCCGGCACCGAACTCGGCCCCGAGGTGCACATCGGCAATTTCGTCGAAGTGAAGAACAGCAAGATCGCCGCCCAGTCCAAGGCCAACCACCTGGCCTACGTGGGCGACGCCGTCATCGGCCAGCGGGTCAATGTCGGTGCCGGCACCATCACCTGCAACTACGACGGCGCCAACAAGCACCAGACCATCATCGAGGACGACGTCTTCATCGGCTCCGATACCCAGCTCGTTGCTCCCGTCACCGTCCGCCGCGGCGCCACCCTGGGGGCCGGCACCACCCTGACCAAGGAAGCACCCGCCGATGCGCTGACCGTCTCCCGGGCCCGCCAGGTCACCGTCACCGGCTGGCAGCGGCCGCAGAAAGCCAAGAAATAATGGATATCTGGTTCACACTTTTCGTCTTCGTCGTCGCGATTGCCGCCGCCGTCGGCCTTTCCCTGTTCCTGGTGGGCTACATCAGCCTGATGCCGGTCACCTTCGCCCAGGGGCGGAACTGGCTGTGGGCGGTGGGCATCCTGCCCCTGGCCATCGTCGGCGTGCCCTTCTTCGGCGCGGCCCTGGGCAAAGCCTTCGGGCAGGTGGCGGACCCCGCCGCCGTCGCCAAATGGGCGGCGATCCCGGCGCTGGCGCTGCATTTCACTGCCGTCGGGACCTTCGCCTTCCTGCGCCGGGCAGAATACGGCAAGGCCACCCGCCAGCTCGCCTTCGGCGTGCTGCTGGCGGCCCTGGCCGGCGGCCTGCTCTACGGCGTCGGCCCCCTCTTCGCCGACCGCATCGTGGCGAGCGTAAAATGACCTGACCGCGAATTCCAACAAGACAGGGAGTCTGCCATGCCCAAATACACCACCGAGGCCATCCGCTCCGTCGCCCTTGTCGGCCATGGCGCCGCCGGCAAGACCAGCCTGGCCGAGGCGTTGCTCTTCGCCACCGGGGCCATCAACGGCAAGGGCAGCGTCGACAAGGGCAGCACCGTCTGCGACGCCGATCCCCTGGAAAAGGAAGCCGGCCACTCCCTGACCTCCGCCCTGGTCAATTTCGCCTACGAGAACACCCACATCCACCTGGCCGATACGCCGGGCTATCCCGATTTCGCCGGTCAGGCCATCGCCGCCCTGGCCGGGGTGGATACCGCCCTGGTGGTGGTCAACGCCCAGACCGGCGTCGAGCTGATGACCGAGCGCATGATGCGCCACGCGGCCGAAAGGAAGCTCTGCCGCATGATCGTCATCAACAAGATCGACGCCGAGAACGTGGACCTTCCCGGCCTGGTGGCCGACATCCGCGAGCGTTTCGGCAAGCAGTGCATGGTCCTCGATCTGCCCGCCCACGGCGCCGCCGACGTGGTGGAAGTGCTGGAGCACGATGCCGGCGATGCCGATTTCGAGTCGGTGGCCGCTGCCCACCGCGCCCTCATCGACCAGATCGTCGAGGAAGACGAGGATCTCCTCGCCAAGTACCTGGAGGACGGTGCCGACCCCAGCGCCGCCGACCTCCACGCCCCCTTCGAGAAGGCCCTGCGCGAGGGGCACCTGATCCCCATCCTGTTCACCTCGGCCAAGACCGGCGCCGGCATCAAGGAACTGCTCCACGTCCTGGCCAGCCTCGCCCCAAACCCGGTGGAAGGCAACCCGCCGCCCTTCTACAAGGGCGAGCCGGGCGGCGCGACGGAAGCTTTCCACGCCGAGCCGGACCCTGCCAAGCACGTGCTGGCCCACGTCTTCAAGGTGGTGGCCGATCCCTACATGGGCAAGATCGGCATCTTCCGCGTGCACCAGGGCACGGTGAAGAAGGACATGCAGCTCTTCGTCGGCGACGGCAAGCGCCCCTTCAAGGTGGCCCACCTCTACCAGCTGCAGGGCAAGGACACCGTCGAGGTGGATGAACTGGTGCCGGGGGACATCGGCGCCATCGCCAAGGTCGAGGAGATCGAGTTCGACTGCGTGCTCCACGATTCCCACGAAGAGGACCATATCCACCTCGTTCCCCTCGACTTCCCTCGCCCCATGGCCGGCCTGGCCGTGGAGACGAAGAAGAAGGGTGACGAGCAGCGGCTTTTCGACATCCTCGGCAAGCTGGCCATGGAAGACCCGACCTTCCTGGTCGAGCGCCACCCCCACAGCAACGAGACGGTGATCCGCGGCCTGGGCGAAATCCACTTGAAATCCAAGCTGACCAAGATGGCCGCCCAGTACAAGCTGGAGGTGGACACCAAGCCGCCGCTCATCCCCTACCGTGAAACCATCACCGCTCCGGCCGAGGCCATGCACCGCCACAAGAAGCAGAGCGGCGGCGCCGGCCAGTTCGGCGAGGTGCACCTGCGCATCGAGCCCAGAGGCCGCGGCGAGGGCTTCCAGTTCGTCGATGCGGTAAAGGGCGGCGTCATCCCCGGCGTCTTCATGCCGGCGGTGGAAAAGGGCGTGCGCCAGGCGCTGGAAGGCGGCGTCGTCGCCGGTTTCCCGGTGGAAGACCTCAAGGTCACGGTATACGACGGCAAGACCCACCCGGTGGACGGCAAGGAGGTGGCCTTCGTCACCGCCGGCCGCAAGGCCGTCATCGAGGCCATCCGCGGCGCCCGGCCCATCGTGCTGGAGCCCATCGTCACCATCGAGATCGTCGTCCCGGAAACTGCCATCGGCGACCTCACCGGCGACCTTGCCGGCCGCCGCGGCCACATCACCGGCACCGATGGCCGCGGCCACGGCATGGCTGCCATCACCGGCGAGGTGCCCCTGGCCGAATTGAACGACTACCAGTCCCGGCTAAAATCCCTCACCGGCGGCCAGGGCAGCTACACCATCGAGTTCGCCCGCTACGCCGCGGTGCCGCCCAACGTCCAGCAACAGATGGCGAGCAAGTTCCAGTTGCGCGACGAAGACGAATAGGCTCTAGGCAGGGCTCAACGACAAGGCCGGGGCAACCCGGCCTTGCCGCGCTTACGGACAGACCGCGGAGCCGCCTTGCCCTCCGCGCCCGGCAGGACTAGATTTCCCCTATTGGCACTCGGCTACGGGAGGGCTGTCTTGTTCGGCGACCTGATCTTCCGGCAACTGTTCGACGCCGCCTCGTCCACCTACACCTACCTCCTGGGCGACCCGGGGAGCCGCGAGGCGGTGATCATCGATACCGTCTTCGAGCAGCACCTGCGCGACCGGGCCCTGGTCGAGGAATTGGGGCTGCGCCTGGTGGCCGTCCTCGATACCCACTGCCACGCCGACCACGTCACCGGCGCCTGGCTGATGCAGCAGGCCGCCGGCTGCCCCATCGGGATTTCCCGCCGCTATCGCGAGGTGCAGGGGGCCGACCTGCGCCTCGACCACGGCGACCGGGTGGCCTTCGGCCGGCGCCACCTGGAAGTGCGCGCCACGCCGGGCCATACCGAGGGCTGCCTCAGCTACGTCGGCGACGACCGCCGCCTGGCCTTCACCGGCGACTGCCTCCTCATCCGCGGCGCCGGCCGCTGCGACTTCCAGCAGGGCAATGCCCGCATCCTGTTCCGCTCCATCACCGAGCAGCTCTTCACCCTCCCCGGCGACTGCCTGATCCTGCCCGGCCACGACTACAGCGGCCGCACCGTCTCCTCGGTGGGGGAGGAGCGGGCCTACAACCCCCGCATCGGCGGCCAGGCCGATGAGCGGGACTTCGTCGGCTTCATGGAGAACCTCAATCTGCCCCATCCCAAGCAGATCGCCATCGCCCTCCCCGCCAACCTCCGGTCGGGCCGCCCCGAGGACGGCCTGGTGCCCCGTCCGGCGGACTGGGGGCCGGTGCGGCAGAGTTACGCCGGCCTCCTGGAGATCGACCCGGAATGGGTCGCCGAGCATCTGCCGCAGGTGCAGGTTGTCGACGTCCGCAATCGCGAGGAACTGGGCGACGAACTCGGCTGCATCGCCGGCGCCCTCACCATCCCCCTGCGCGACCTCCAGGAGCGCCTGGCGGACATCCCCCGGGAACGCCCCCTGGTCACCGTCTGCCACGCCGGCATGCGCTCCGGCCAGGCGACGGTGCTCCTGCGCCAGGCCGGTTTCGAGCGGGTAGCCAACCTGCGGGGCGGCATGCTTACCTGGCACCGGCTCGGACTGCCGGTGCAAGCCGCAACGCCGCCCTGAGGCACGGCGTCAGCCCTGCCGCAGGCGCGCCGCATCCTGGGCCGGCGGGGCGCCGAACAGGCGCCGATACTCCCGGCTGAACTGGGAGGGGCTTTCGTAGCCCACCCGGCGGGCGACGGTGGCGGCGTCGATGGGTTCCGCCAGCAGCAGGCGCCGGGCTTCCTGCAGGCGGATGTGCTTCTGGTACTGCAGGGGGCTCATGGCCGTCATGGCCTTGAAGTGGTGGTGCAGAGACGAGGTGCTCATGTTCACCCGGTCGGCCAGGGCGTCGATGGACAGGGGCTGGTGGAAGTTGTCCTTGAGCCAGCCGATGGCCCGGGCCACCCGGTGGCCCTGGCTGTCCGCCAGCAAGGTGTGGCGCAGGCGGGCCCCCTGTTCGCCCAGCAGCAGGCGGTAGAGGATTTCCCGCTCCGCCAGGGGGGCGAGGACCGGGATGTCCCGGGGCGATTCCACCAGGCGGGCGAGGCGCAGCATGGCGTCGGCCAGGCCCGCGTCGAGGCGGCTGACGCCCATGCCCCGGGGCAGGGGCGCCGGTGGCGGCAATGGCGCCAGATCGCCCATCAATTCGCCCACCTGGCCCAGGTCGATGTCCAGGATGGCGCACAGCAGCGGCGCCTCGGGGGAAGCTTCGGTCACCTGGGCCATCACCGGCAGGTCCACCGAGGTCAGCAGGTAGTGCTGGTGGTCATAGACGTAGGCCTCCTCGCCCAGGATCACCCGCTTGGCGCCCTGGGGGATGATGGCCAGCACCGAGCGATAGACGCCGCACATGGGGCCGTGGGTGGTCGTGGTGCGATAGAAGGACAGCCGCGGCACCGGGGTCTCGTGCAGGTCGTCCACGCCGCCGCAATATCGTTCAATCAGGGTGGCGAGTTCGCCCTGCTGCCGCTGGCAGACGGGGTTGGGGTCGGCGGTGCGCTCGCTTGTGTTCACGGGATTTTCCTGGTCGCTATCCAGGAGTGAGCTTACCGGGGAACGCCTTCCAACGGGATGGTGGTGGCGAAGGGTTTGCAGGATCGGGCAATGCCGTCGTCCTCGCCTTGGGATAAATTTTGCCAACCCGCGGTCTGATTCGTCATCCCCTGGCCGCATCCCCACCCGATGGAGTTCCCCATGATCCCCCTCAACATCAACGGCAAACCTTACCAGGCGGACGTCGCCCCCGACACGCCGCTCCTCTGGGTGCTGCGCGACACCCTGCACCTCACCGGCACCAAGTACGGCTGCGGCCTCGCCCAGTGCGGCGCCTGCACCGTCCACGTCGACGGCAAGGCGGTGCGCTCCTGCCAGCTGCCGGTGGGCGAGCTCGGGGGCGGCAAGATCACCACGATCGAGGGGCTCTCGCCCGACGCGAGCCATCCGGTGCAGCGCGCCTGGGCGGAGCACGACGTGCCGCAGTGCGGCTACTGCCAG
>JRYG01000810.1_pt1 | contig 24316 bp, 23 predicted proteins | sample 235341 | NCBI WGS metagenome assembly JRYG01 (sample SAMN03074218, study PRJNA261478) | activated sludge metagenome | biome: Wastewater Treatment Plant; feature: Wastewater; material: Activated sludge; isolation source: activated biomass of a wastewater treatment plant treating hydrocarbon... ...
GCGCCGGAGGTGAACATGAACGCCGCACCATTGAGCCTTGCCGCCCTCCTCCTCCTGCCCGGCCCGGCCGGAGCGGCCCCCCTGTGGGTAGGCCACTTCTCCGGCCCCGAGGGCGATCCGCCCGCCCCGTGGCGGCTGCAGCGCTTTGACGAAAAGATCCCCGCCACCCGCTACCGGGTACGCCAGTGGGACGGCGTGTGGGCCATCGAAGCCCATGCCGTTCGCAGCATGGCCCTGCTGCTGCGGCCGCTCACGGTGGACCTGGGCAAGACGCCGGTGCTGTGCTGGCGCTGGCGTATCGAAGCCCCCGTGGCCGCCGGCGACCTCACCCGCAAGAGCGGTGACGACTACGCCGCCCGCGTGTACCTGAGCTTCGACATCGCCCCCGAGCACCTGGGCCTGGGCACCCGGACCAAGCTTGCGCTGGGGCGCAGCCTGTTCGGCAGCCAGGTGCCCGACGGGGCGGTGAACTACGTGTGGGACAACCGCCAGCCCGTGGGCACCCTGCGCGACAACGCCTACACCGATCGGGCCAAGATGCAGGTGCTGCAAAGCGGCGGCGCCCAAGCCGGGCGCTGGGTGAGCGAACGGCGGGACGTGGTGGCGGACTTCCAGCGCGCCTTCGGACACCCGCCGCGCCGGATCACCGGCCTGGCCATCGCCACCGACACCGACAACACCGGCGAGGAAGCCCGCGGCGGCTTTGCCGACTTTCACTTTGTCGCCGCCGACGAGGCCTGTGTCGATGGCTGAGCCGGCACTCTCCGTCATCGTTCCCACCCTGGACGAAGCAGCCGGCATTACGCCGCACCTGGCGGCCCTCGCCCCCCTGCGCGCGGCAGGCGTCCAGCTCATCGTGGTGGATGGCGGCAGCCGGGACGGCACCCGGGCACGCGCCCACCCCCTGGCGGATACGGTGCTGACCGCACCCCGCGGCCGCGCCCGGCAGATGAACGCCGGCGCCGTCCACGCCCGGGGTGACATCCTGCTCTTCCTGCACGCGGACACCCGCCTGCCCGACAACGCCCTGCCCGCCATCCGCGAGGCCATCGCCAGCGGTCGCGTCTGGGGCCGTTTCGACGTGCGCATCGTCGGCCATTCCCGGCTGCTCCCGGCGGTGGCGGCGCTGATGAACCTGCGCTCCCGCCTCACCGGCATCGCCACAGGCGATCAGGCCATCTTCGTCCGGCGGACCGATTTCGATGCGCTCGGCGGCTTCCCCGACATTCCGCTGATGGAAGACATCGTCCTCTCCCGCCGGCTCAAGGCCCGGGGGCGCCCCGCCTGCCTGGGGCTCCGGGTGCTGACCTCCGGACGCCGGTGGGAACAGCGCGGGGTCGTGCGCACCATCCTCACCATGTGGTGGCTGCGGCTGCGCTTCTTTCTAGGCGCCAGCCCGACCCGGCTGGCCCGGGACTACGGTTATGCGGCCGACGAAAGCTGAGGCCGCCGTTCGCATCGCCGTGCTCGCCCGAGCCCCCGTTCCCGGGCGGGCCAAAACCCGCCTCATTCCCCGCCTTGGCGCCGAGGGTGCCGCCCGACTGCAGGCCTGGCTGATCCAGCGCGCAGTGGGCACCGCCCACGCCGCCGCCCTGGGGCCGGTGGCACTGTGGTGCACGCCGGATGCTCGCCATCCGGCCTTTGCCGCCCATGCCCGCCACGCCCACCTGCTCACCCAGCCCCCAGGGGATCTCGGCCGGCGCATGCTTGCCGCCTGCGCCGGCGACCCGTACGGCGCGCCACCCCCGGGCATGACTGCCGCCCCATCCGTCTCCGCCACGCCCACCCTGGTGATCGGCACCGACTGCCCCGCCCTCTCGCCGGAGCATCTGCGCGCCGCCGCCGCCTGCCTGCTGGCGGGCGACGACGCGGTGTTCTACCCCGCCGAGGATGGCGGCTATGTGCTCGTGGGGCTGCGCCGGGCCGATGCCCGCGTGTTCCAGGCGATCGACTGGAGCACCGCCCGGGTGATGTCCCAGACCCGGCAGCGGCTGCGATCCCTGGGCTGGCGCTGGCAAGAGCCGGAAACCCTTTGGGACGTGGACCGCCCGGACGACTTTGAACGCCTGCTGGCTTGGCAGCCGGCGCTGGCATCCCTTACGATGCCCCACGGTCAAGCACAATCACAACAAGCGCCCCCCGCATCCACTTGAGCCCGCACCCGCCCATGCGCCCCAGCCTTTCGCCCACCGTTCTCCTGGCGCTGTGCCTGCTGGCCGCAGTGGCGATCGCCCTGCTCCCCGGCCCGCTCACGGGCGGGCTGGATGCCGCGCTCTCGGCCTTGAAGCTCCGGCAACGCGAGCTGCAAACCGCCCTCGCGGCCCACCCGCTGAGCGTTACCTGCGTTTTCTTCGGCGTGTATGTGGCCCTGTCGGCGCTCGCCCTGCCCGGCGGCTCCGTGCTCATGCTGGCAGCCGGCGCCGGCTACGGGCTGCTGCCCGGCACCCTGCTCAGCTTGAGCGCCTGCACCCTTGGCGCCACGCTCACCATGCTCGCTGCCCGCCACCTGTTGCGCGGCCCCGCACGGCGGCATTTCGGCGCCCGGCTGACCACGCTCGACGCTGGCCTCGCCCGGGATGGCGGCTTCTACCTTTTCAGCCTGCGCATGCTCCCGGTGATTCCCTACGCGGCCGTCAATGTGCTGGCGGGGCTCACCGGCCTGCGCACCTGGACCTTCGCCTGGGTGAGCTTCGCCGGCATGCTCGCCGGCACGGTGGTGTACGTGAATGCCGGGCAGGAACTGGCCCGGGTCGAAAGCACGGCGCAACTCCTGTCACCCTCGCTCCTGGCAGCGCTGGCCGCCCTCGGGCTCCTGCCCCTGCTGGCCAGAAAGCTCTTCGCCCGGCCGCCCGACGACAGGCAGATCGTCCAGTGAGCTCGCCCCGCACCCTGGTGCTCTTCAACTACGACTGGGACGCCGCCGGTTTCGAGCGCTGGCGCCATCAGTTCCCGGTGGATGCGGAAGGCTTCGACCTTTTTTCCTTCCCCAGCAACGCGCGGCTCGCCTTTTTCGATCTGGAACGCTTCGTCCGCCGTCTGGCGGCTCGGGCACCTCGCCGCGGCTGGCGGGCGGTCACCTCCAACCACGAGCAATTTGGCGCCCTGGCCGCGGCCTTGCTGGCCGAGCGCATGGGCTGGCCGGGCACGCCGGTGGGTGCCGTGCTGGCCTGCCAGCACAAGCTCTACGCCCGCCAGGTGCTGGCGGAAGTGTGCCCCGACGCCAATATCGACTTCGCCCCCCTCGCCGCCCGGTATGGCGACCCGGCGCCGGAAGGGCTCGCCTACCCCCTGTTCGTGAAGCCGGTGAAAGCCGCTTTCTCTGTGCTCGCCCGCACGGTCCCCAGCCGCGACGCGCTGCAGGCGCTGACCCGCTTCGGTCCCTGGGAACTGTGGGTGATCCGCCACCTGGTGGAACCCTTCGAGCGCATCGCCCGCGTCCGCCTGCCCCAGGCGGGTAGCGCGCACCGCATGCTGCTGGAAGCCCCTGCGGCAGGAAACCAGTACAACCTGGACGGCTACGTCTTCCGTGGCCAGGTACGCCCGCTTGGCGTGGTGGAATCCGTGATGTACCCGGGCACCCAGGCCTTCATGCGCTTCGACCTGCCCTGCGCCCTGCCGGAGCAAGCGCGTGCTCAGGCCCTGGAGGTAGCGCAGCGCTTTCTGGAGGCCGTGGGTTTCGACCACGGCCTGTTCAACATGGAGTTCTTCCACGACCCGCACAGCGGCAAGCTCACCGTGATCGAGTTCAATCCGCGCATGGCTGCCCAGTTCTCCGACCTCTACCTGCGGGTCGAAGGGCAAGACCTGCACCGGCTGGCACTGGAACTGGCCCACGGCCGCGATCCGGCCCTGCTGCCCCGCACCGCGCCCAGCGCGGGCGCCGCCGCAAGCTTTGTCTATCGCAGTTTCGATCCGGCCCAAGCCCCGGCCATGCCCACGCCGGCGCAGGAGCAGGCATTCCGCGCGCGTTTTCCCGACGGCATGCTGTTTACCTTTCCCAAGTCGCCGGGTTCCCTGGCGCGGGATTTCAAGTGGCTGGGCAGCCACCGTTACGGCATTGTGCACCTGGGCGGACGCAACGCCGCCGACCTGCGCGCCCGCTGCGAAGCCGCCAGCGCCCTGTTGGGCTGGCCCGCCCCCTATGCCGACGCCGCCCAGGCGGAGACGGAAACTGCCTTGCGCGCGCTCAAACCCCTGGCCCTGGAGACCCCCTGATGAAATCAATGAAGCGCCGCCCCGCCCTCGCCGCCTGTGCCCTTGCCCTGGCACTGGGCGGCTGCGCCATGGTCACCCAGAACCCCGCCAGCGCCCTCAAGCCGGTCAACGCCGTGAGCGAGGGCGAAGACAGCCGCCTGCTGCTCAAGGGCGCCGACGTGGTGGCCTACTTTACCGAAGGCCGCTACCTGCCCGGCGACCCACGCTTCAAGAGCGCCTATCAGGGCGTCACCTTCCGCTTCGCCAGCGCCGAGCACAAGGCGCTCTTCGACCAGTCGCCGGAAAAGTACCTGCCGCAGTTTGGCGGCTACTGCGCCAACGGTATTGCCTACGGCATCCCCTGGGGTGGGGACGCGGACATCTGGAAACTGATCGACGGCAAGCTCTACATCTTCGGTGGCCAAGGCTCCAAAGACGCCTTTGAACTGGATGAGCCCCGCAACCTCGCCCTGGCCCACAAATACTGGGCGGAGGAAGTCGCGGGCAGCAACAGTTTCCTTCAGCGGGCCAAGCGGCTGGTGTTCCGCGTGCCGCACTACCAGACCGGCGAGCAATTGGCCCAGGCCGTCGCCGAGGCCAAGGCGCGCAAGCAGCCCTGACGGACAGGGCGTAGCACACACAGCCCCGCCCCCCGCTCTCCTCCGGAAGAGAGGGGCAAACGGAGGCGCTTCGCGAGTCTCGACCGCGGCATTCACATCAAGGCCAACCCGATGCCCGCTCCCACCCTCATCCAGCTGGACCGCCCGGACCCGGCGGCCATCCGCGCCGAGCTGCTGGAGGGCATCGCCGCCCATCCGGCCCGCACCGCGCCCAAATACCTCTACGACGCCCTGGGTTCCCGCCTGTTCGCGGCCATCACCGAGTTGCCCGAGTACTACCCCACGCGTACCGAGGCTGCCATCTTCGCCCGCCACGGGGCAGAGATGGCGGCGGCGCGACCGGCCGGAGCCACCACCCTGGTGGACCTGGGCGCCGGCAACTGCGAAAAGGCAGCGCGGCTGTTCCAGCCCTTCGGCGTGGAACGCTACGTGGCCGTGGACATCTCCGTGAGCTACCTCGAGGATTCGCTGGCCCTGCTTGCCCGCCGCTATCCGGGCATCACGCTGGTGGGTGTAGGCACCGATTTCTCTGGCCGCCTGCACCTCCCCCCTGCGGCGGGCGCGGGGCCACGGCTCCTGTTCTACCCGGGCTCCAGCATCGGCAACTTCACCCCCGCCGAGGCGCTGGGCTTCCTGCGCCAGGTGCACGCCACCAGCCAGGGGGGCGGGCTTCTGATCGGCGTCGATCTGGTCAAACCAGTGACGGTGCTGGAACCCGCCTACGATGATCCCCTGGGGGTCACAGCTGCCTTCAACCGCAACCTGCTGCGCCACATCAACCGGCTCGCAGGGACCGACTTCCGGCTCCAAGACTGGCGTCACGTGGCCTTCTTCAACGCGGCCGAATCCCGCATCGAGATGCACCTGGAGGCGCTCGGAGCGCTCACCGTGCGCTGGGCGGATGGGGAACGCTCCTTTGTCCGCGGCGAACGCATCCACACCGAAAACTCCTACAAGTGGCAGCCCGGAGATTTCGCCGCCCTGCTGGGCGAGGCGGGCTTCCGGCCGCCCCGGCAATGGACGGATGCGCAGGGCTGGTTCGCCCTCTTCATGGCCCAGGCCTGACGGACATGCCCCCGGGAAACCCGCCCCGACCATGACAACGAGCGAAGCGAAGTTTCGAGCCTGCGGTCAGACCATGTGCGCTTCCCGCGTTCCCGGCCCCGCCCGCTCCCCCTCAGGCACGGCAGAGCGGGCATGGGGCCGTGCGCCGCTCCTGCGCATCACGGCCAGCCAGCGCTCACCGCGGGCAACTGCGAAAGCCGGTGTGGACGTCGTTGCGTTCGGGGGTGAAGTAATTGCGGTACTTGGGATGCGCCATGCGCGGATCGGTAGCGCGGCTGGCGCCCTTGAGCACGTAGCGATGCTCCGCGAAGCCGAAACGGGAGTAATCCCGGTAGGGATGCGCCTCGAAGCCGGCAAAAGGCGCAAAGCGGCTGGCCGTCCATTCCCACACATCGCCCCAGGCAAAACCCGGCAGGGTCAAGGCCGCGTATTCCCATTCCGCCTCGGTGGGCAGACGGCGCCCGGCCCAGCGGCACCAGGCCTGAGCCTCGTCCCAAGTGACGTGTACGGCGGCGGCATCCGGGTCCACGGCCTCCCAAGCGCCAAAGCGCAGCGCTTCCCACCCCCCGGCGCCCCGGCGCAGGTAACGGGGCACGCTCACCGCCCCCGCTTCCACCGCCGGGAGGAAACGTCGCCAGCTCACCGCCACGCTGTCGATGGCAAAGGGCTCCACCGCCACTTCGCCGGCAGCCAGCTCGTTGTCGAAAGCGAATCCCGGTCCGTGGTAACCCAGCGTCCAGGTGGCGCCCGGGGCGGCGAGATCCCGCGCTGGCCCCAAGGGCCGTGCCCAGGGCCGCAGATGGGCCGGCAGGGGAATATCCAGGGCCTGCGCCATGTAGGTACCCGCCTCGGCGTGCATGTCTTCATGGAACAGGGACAAGCGGTAGAAGTAAAGGGCCTCGGGGGTGGCCGGCTCGCGGGCCAGCAGCGCCAGGGTTTCTGCCAGGCTGTCCTGGAGCAGGGCGCGGGTGGCGGCCAGATCCGGCAAGGGCAGTTCCCACCGCCGGGTGTGGGCCACCAGACTGGAGTTGTAGAGGGCATCGGCGTCGGGCAGGCGCCCCTCGGGCCGCGCGTGCTCGGGGTCGCAGGCCAGGCCCAGGTGGCGCTGCTGGTTGCGGGCGATCCATACGTCGTGGAACCAGGCCACATGGCCCACCTCCCACAAGGGCGGGTTGAGCTGGCTGGAATACGGCACCCGCAGCTGCGGCCCCAGTTCGGCCACGTAGGCGTCCAGCAGACCCAGGGTGCGCCGGCGGGCATCCTGCAAGGCAGTAGCCAGGCTTTCGGCGGCACCGCACCGGGCCAAACGGGCAAGGGAGAAATCGGTACCCATGCGAATCACCAATCCTGAAAAGCCCCCGGGGGGAATCGTCATTGTCACCCCGGCGCTGGCCGATGCCAATAACGGCAACTGGCGCACGGCCCGGCGCTGGCAGGGCTTCCTCGCGGCGCTGCATCCCGTTCGCCTGAGCCGGGACTGGCCGGACGCGAAGGCCGACGGCGACCAGGCCATGATCGCCCTGCACGCCCGCCGCTCCGCCCCGGCCATCGCCGCCTGGCACGCGCGGCACGGAAACGATGGCCTGGCGGTCGTGCTCACCGGTACCGACCTGTACCGCGACATCAGCACCGATGGGGCGGCGCGGGCGTCCCTCGACTACGCGCAAGCGCTGGTGGTGCTCCAGGAATGCGGCCCCGGAGCCCTGCCGGAGAGCGTGCGCCCGCGGGCTCGGGTGATCTTCCAGTCCGGTGGCGTGCGCCAGCCCTTGGCCAAAACCCGTGCCCATGTGCGGGCGCTGATGGTGGGCCACCTGCGGGCCGAGAAATCCCCGGACACACTCTTTGCCGCGGCGCGCAGGCTGGCGTGGGAACGCGGAATCCTCATCGATCACGTGGGCACGGCCCTGGACCCGGCGCTGGCCGAGCTGGCCCGCGCCACCATGGCGGACTGCCCCGCTTATCGCTGGCTGGGCGGCCTGCCCCATGCAGCCACCCGCCGGCGCATCCAGCGCGCCCATGTCCTGGTGCACCCCAGCCGCATGGAAGGCGGCGCCCATGTGGTGCTGGAAGCCGTGGCCAGTGGCACGCCGGTGCTCGCTTCCCGAATCGACGGCAACGTGGGCATGCTGGGCGCGGACTACGAGGGTTACTTCCCCTGGGGCGACGATGCAGCCCTGGCTGAACTGCTGCGGGAGTGCCGGGCCTCCCTGGGCCGCGCCGACGGCCTCCTCGCCCGGCTCACCACCCAGTGCAATGCCCGCGCCCCCCTCTTCAGCACGGCCCGGGAGCGGCTGGCGGTACGGCAACTGGCGGCAGACCTGGTGCAAGGAGGCCCCTGAATGCGCCCTTCCGACCCCATCGTACTGCGGGATATCGTCCTGATTGGCGGCGGCCACAGCCATGTGGGCGTGCTGCGGCACTTCGCCATGCGGCCGGAGCCGGGGGTGCGGCTGACGGTGATCTGTACCGACACCCACACCCCCTACTCGGGCATGCTGCCCGGCTACATCGCCGGCCACTACCGTTACGACGATGTGCACATCGACCTGCGCCGGCTGGCGGAATACGCCGGCGCCCGCTATTTCCGGGATGAAGTGGTCGGACTTGACCGGGTCGGGCGGCGGGTGCTGTGCCGACAACGGCCGCCGGTGGCCTACGATCTGCTCTCGATCAACATTGGCTCCACGCCCCACCCGGGCGACGTGCCAGGGGCCGAGCACGCCATTGCGGTCAAGCCCATCCGCCGCTTCGACGAACGCTGGCAAGCCCTGCTGCAGCGGGTCTGCAACCACGCCGGGCCGACCACGCTGGCAGTGGTGGGGGCAGGCGCCGGCGGGGTGGAACTGGCCCTGGCCATGCACTACCGCCTGCGCCGGGAGTTGTCCGCGCGGGGGCGGGACCCGGAGGCGCTACAGCTCCACCTGTTCGCCGCCGGGCCGCACATCCTGCCCACCCATAACCCGCGAGTGCGGGCGGCCTTCACCCAGACGCTGGCGGAACGGGGCATCACCGTGCATTGCCGCGCGCCGGTCTCAGCGCTGGCGCCGGGCCGTCTGAGCACCGCCGACGGCGCCAGCCTGGCGGCAGACGAAATCGTGTGGGTTACCCAGGCGGGCGGAGCCCCCTGGCTGGAGCAGACCGGGCTGGCGCTGGATGGCGCCGGCTTCGTGCGCGTGCGCGACACGTTGCAAAGCCTTTCCGACCCCCTGGTTTTCGCCGCTGGAGACTGCGCCGCGCTGGAAGGACACACGCTGGAAAAAGCGGGCGTATTCGCCGTGCGCCAAGGCAAGCCGCTGGCGCAGAACCTGCGGCGCGCCCTGCGCGGGCAAACCTTGCATGCCTACCGGCCCCAGCGGCGATGGCTCGCCCTGATCAGCACTGGCGACCGGCACGCGGTGGCCTCCCGGGGCGCGCTCTACGCTCGGGGAAACTGGGTATGGCGGTGGAAGGACTGGATCGACCGCCGCTTCATGGCCCACTTCAGCGATCTGCCCACCATGCCGCCTGCGCCACACCGGGCGGCGAACACCCTGCCGCTGGAGCGTGAAGAATCCGCCCAGGCCATCTCCGCCATCGCCATGCGCTGTGGCGGCTGTGGCGCCAAGGTAGGGGCGACCGTGCTCGCCCGGGCGCTGGCGGCGGTACACCCAGTGGAGCGGCCAGACGTGCTGATCGGCCTCGCCGACCCGGACGACGCGGCCATCGTCCGCGTGCCGCCCGGCAAGGCCATGGTGCATACGGTGGACTTCTTCCGCGCCTTCATCGACGACCCCTGGCTCTTCGGGCGCATTGCCGCCAACCACGCCCTGAGCGACATCTTTGCCATGGGTGGCGAGGCCCAGTCCGCCACCGCCATTGCCACCGTGCCACCGGGGCTGGAGCGGCAGGTGGAGGAAACCCTGCGCCAGATGATGACTGGCGCCGTGGCCGTGCTCAACGAAGCCGGCTGCGCCCTGGTGGGCGGCCACACGGGCGAGGGGAAAGAGCTTGCCCTGGGCTTTGCCATCAACGGGCTGATCGACGCCGCCCTGACCGGCGTGCTCACCAAGGGAGGCTTGCAACCCGGCCAGGCGCTGATCCTCACCAAACCCATCGGCACGGGCACCCTCTTTGCCGCCCATGCCCGGCTGGCGGCCAAGGGCCGCTGGATCGACCAGGCGCTGGACACCATGCTCCAGTCCAATCGGGCGGGTGCCGCCTGCCTGCAGGCCCACGGCGCCACGGCCTGCACGGACCTCACCGGCTTCGGGTTACTTGGCCATCTGGTGGAAATGACGCGCCCCTCGGGCGTGGATGTGGAACTGGACATGGCAGCCCTGCCGGTGCTGGAAGGCGCCGAGGAGACTGCCGCCGCAGGCATACTCAGCTCGCTGCAGCCCGCCAACGTGCGCCTGCGCCGGGCCGTGCGCAACCAGGCAGAGGCGGTGACCCACCCCCGCTACCCCCTGCTCTTCGACCCCCAAACCGCCGGCGGGCTGCTCGCGGGCGTGCCCGCAAGCCAGGCCGATGCATGCGTGCAAGCGCTTCGGGATTCGGGATATCGCCAGGCAGCGCGGATCGGTACGGTGCACCCGGCAGGGGAAGATCCGGCGCCTGTTCGCCTGCTGCGCTGACCGCGCTGCGCGACCAATCCCGCGGATTCCGGGCTCAGCGCTGCGCCAGCCGCACCAGATTGTAGGACCAGTCCCGCTCCCACACGGCGCGGACCAGATTGGGGTACTCCGGCCGGCCCAGGCTGCCGTTGTAGCGGCCCAGTGCCCGGTAGAGATCCCCGCGCTCGATGTCCAGGTAATGGCGGAGGATGGTGCAGCCGTAGCGCAGGTTGGTGCGCAGATGGAAGAGGTTGTGTTCGGAGGTGCCTATCTGCCGCACCCAGAAAGGCATCACCTGCATGAAGCCGCGGGCACCGGCACTGGAAACTGCGTACTTGCGAAAGCCGCTTTCCACCTGGATCAGCCCCATCACCAGTTGCGGGTCCAGCCCCGCGCGCTTGGCTTCGTAATGGACGGAGCGCAGGAAATCCATGCGCGCCCCCGCATCCGGGATGCGCCGCTCCAGCCTACGGGACATCTCCGCCAGCCAGGCATTGCGCTCGGCCGGATCGCCCAGGGCGGCATCCGGCGCCACCCGATCGCTCACCGCCGCGCTGAGCGAGGCACGCACGCTGGCGGCCAGCAATTCCTCCTGCTGGGCACCCGCATGGGCCTGCGCGGCCAGGGCCAGCGTCAGGATCAATCCGGTCAAACTGCGTCTCACACCATCCTCCTTGAACGATCGCTCACCGCCCCAGTCGCTGGCGCACAAACGCCGCCAGCTCGGCCACCGGCACCTTCTGGGCAGCGGCATCCCGCCGGCCCTGGTATTCGGCCACACCTTCCTTGAGGCCCCGGTCGCCGATCACCACCCGGTGCGGAATACCGATCAGCTCGCAATCAGCCAGCATGGACCCGGGGCGTTCGTCCCGGTCGTCCAGCAGCACATCGATGCCCGACGCCACCAGATCGTCGTGCAACTGGTCGGCCAGGGTGCGCACCGCCTCGCTCTTGCGATAGGCCATGGGCACGATCACCACCTGGAAGGGGGCCATGGCTTCTGGCCAGATGATCCCCCGCTCATCCCAATTCTGTTCGATGGCCGCCCCGAGGATGCGCGAGACACCGATGCCGTAGCACCCCATTTCCATGGTCTGCTCCTTGCCCCCTTCATCCAGGAACACGCATTTGAGGGCTGCCGCATACTTGGTGCGCAACTGGAAAATGTGACCCACCTCGATGCCCCGGCACAGTTCCAGCCGGCCTTTGCCATCGGGGCTCGCATCACCTGCCACCACGTTGCGGATATCCGCCACCAGGGCCGGCTCGGGCAGATCCCGCCCCCAGTTCACCCCCGTCAGGTGGAAGCCTTCTTCATTGGCCCCGCACACGAAATCGCTCATGGCCGCCACGGTTCGGTCGGCCACGATATTGACCGAGCCGCCCACGCCCACCGGCCCGATATAGCCGGGCTTGCACCCCAGATGGGCCTGCACTTCGGCATCGGTGGCAAAGCGGAAGGGGTCGAGCTGGGGGAGCTTGGCAGCCTTGATCTCGTTCAGCGCGTGATCCCCCCGCACCAGCAGCAGCCAGAACTGTTCGTCGTGCATCAGGGCGATGGCCTTGACCGTGCGCTGGACCGGCAAACCCAGAAACTCCCCCACATCCTCGCAACGGGTCCGCCCGGGCGTAGCCACCTTGGCCATTTCCAGAGCACCCGCAGCACGGGGCTCGGCGGGCGCGACTGCCTCCGCCAACTCCACATTGGCCGCGTACTCGGAATCCGGGCAGAAAGCGATGGCATCCTCTCCGGAATCGGCCAGCACGTGGAACTCATGGGAGCCAGTACCGCCAATCGAGCCGGTATCCGCTGCCACGGCCCGGAAGCCCAGCCCGAGGCGGCTGAAGATCCGGCTGTAGGTGGCGTACATGTTGGCGTATTCCCGCTGCAGGTCCTCGAAGCTGGTGTGGAAGGAGTAGCCGTCCTTCATCAGGAATTCGCGGCCCCGCATCACGCCGAAACGGGGGCGGATCTCGTCACGGAACTTGGTCTGGATCTGGTAAAAATGCAGCGGAAGCTGGCGATAACTGCGCACCTCGCGGCGCACGGTGTCGGTGATCACCTCCTCGTGGGTCGGCCCGACCACGAAGTCGCGCTGATGGCGATCCTTGAAGCGCAGCAGTTCGGGCCCGTAATGCTGCCAGCGGCCGGACTCCTGCCACAGCTCGGCTGGCTGCACCGCCGGCATCAGCACCTCGATGGCACCGGCCCGGTCCATTTCTTCCCGCACGATGGTTTCGACCTTGCGCAACACTCTCAAGCCCATGGGCAACCAGGTGTAGATGCCGCCAGCCAGGCGCTTGATCAGGCCAGCCCGCAACATGAGTTTATGACTCACGATCTCGGCGTCGGCCGGGGCTTCCTTGAGGGTGGAGATGAAGAACTTCGTGGCGCGCATGGTCGTCCCTTGAGAGGTGGCAACAGAAACGGGGTGTGGAAAAGCGCGCCATTCTACCCGAGCAGCACATCAGGCTGCGGGGCAGGGGGTGTTCGGGCCGGCAGGCCTTTCCAAGCCTCGCTTTCCAAGGCCCCGGGTTTGTGAAAAAATTCGCCGCAGTTTAATGCATTCAAGGGCTCCGTCATGCTCGACCGGGAAGGCTACCGCCCGAACGTCGGCATCATTCTTGTCAATACGCGCAACGAGGTCTTCTGGGGCAAACGGATAGGCGAGCATTCCTGGCAATTCCCGCAGGGCGGCATCAAGCACGGGGAAACACCAGAGCAGGCCATGTTCCGGGAACTGCACGAGGAACTCGGGTTGCGGCCCGAGCACGTGCACATCCTCGGCAGGACCCGCCACTGGCTGCGCTATGACGTGCCCCGCCACTGGGTCAAGCGGGAGTGGCGTCACGTCTATAAAGGTCAGAAGCAGATCTGGTTCCTGCTGCGCATGGTGGGCCGCGATTGTGACGTGAGCCTGCGCGCCACCGACCATCCCGAATTCGATGCCTGGCGCTGGAGCGAATACTGGGTGCCGCTGGAATCGGTCATCGAGTTCAAACGCCAGGTGTACCGGGATGCGCTCTCCGAGCTCTCCCGGTTGCTGTTCCGCCAGGGCGGCCGCCGTCCTCGCCTGGCACCTCTCGCCCCCGGCGTGGCGGCGCCATCCACAACCCCCACCATGCCGGAAGACGGCATGCTTGCGCCCTCGCCTCACGGTAACCGGCCCTGAGCCGGTCACGGCTCCACCCCCTCCTTTTCCCTGATTGACGCTCTCGATGCACGAGGTCTAACGTGCGTCCACGATTTAGATTTTGTCTAAATCCATAACAACCCGCCCAGGGACAGAGAGGCAAATCCGGGTGCGGCCCCCACGTCGCACCCGGACCCACAGCGAAAAGGAGCGCACCATGAGTCTGAAAGGATCGAAAACCGAGGAGAACCTGAAAGCAGCTTTTGCGGGCGAGTCCCAAGCCAACCGCCGTTACCTGTATTTCGCCGCCAAGGCCGACGTGGAAGGCCAGAATGATGTGGCGGCCGTCTTCCGCTCCACTGCCGAGGGCGAAACCGGCCATGCCCACGGCCATCTGGAGTACCTCGAGGCGTGCGGCGACCCGGCCACCGGCCTGCCCATTGGCGCCACTCGTGCCAACCTGGCTGCCGCCATTGCCGGCGAAACCCATGAGTATTCCAACATGTACCCCGGCATGGCCAAGACCGCCCGGGACGAGGGATTCGACGAGATCTCCGACTGGTTCGAGACCCTGGCCAAGGCCGAGCGTTCCCACGCCAATCGTTTCCAGAAGGCCCTGGACAACCTGACTGACTAGCCGGCCCGGCTCCGCCAGCCCCCTATCTGGCCGAAGCACCCACGAGAAAGCGCGGCCAGTGCCGCGCTTTTTTCATGCCCCGCGCTCACCGCCACCCATTTGAGGGAGTACGCACCATGACTGTCCGCGAAGGAAGCCTGGAAGCCCCCACCCGCCACCCCGTCCCCTGGAAGGAAGCCAGCTTTTACGACGAGGAAACCCTCTACGCCGAAATGCATCGGGTGTTCGACATCTGCCACGGCTGCCGACGCTGCGTGAACCTGTGCACCGCTTTTCCCACCCTGTTCGACGCGGTGGACGAGAGCCCGAGCGGCGAGCTTGACGGGGTTGAGCGCAAGGCCTACTGGAAGGTGGTGGACCAGTGCTATCTGTGCGACGTGTGCTACATGACCAAATGCCCCTACGTGCCGCCTCATGCCTGGAATCTGGACTTCCCCCACCTCATGCTGCGAGCCAAGGCCGTCAAGTTCCGCAAGGGAGAGGTCCGGCTCCGCGACCGGCTGCTCACCAGCACCGATGCGCTGGGCAAGCTGGCCGCCATCCCCGTGGTGGCGCAAACCGTGAATGCCGCCAATCGCAACCCGGCCGCCCGGGGGTTGATGCAGACGGTGCTGGGCGTGCACCGGGCGCGGGAACTTCCCCCCTACGCCCCCCGCCGTTTCCGGGCCCAGGCCCGGCCTCAGCAGGGCTTTCCGGTGCGCGACGGCAGCCGCACCCCGGGCAAGGTAGCGGTGTTCTCCACTTGCTACGTGAATTACAACGAACCGGGCATCGGACAGGATCTGCTGGCCATCCTCGCCCACAACCAGATTCCCAGCCGGCTGGTGGAGCAGGAAGCCTGCTGCGGCATGCCCAAGCTGGAACTGGGTGACCTGGAAGGCGTGCAACGGCTGAAGGAGATCAACATCCCGGCCCTGGCCCGGCTGGCCGCTGACGGATACGCCATCCTCACTCCGGTGCCCTCCTGCACGCTGATGTTCAAGAGCGAACTCCCACTGCTTTTCCCGGAAGAGGAAGATGTGAAACGGGTGGCCGCCGCCATGTTCGATCCCTTCGAATACCTGGTCCTGCGCCACAAGGACGGGCTGCTGCGCACCGACTTCACGCACCCGCTGGGCACGGTGTCGTACCACATACCCTGCCATGCGCGGGTCCAGAACGTGGGCCAGAAGACCCGGGAGGCACTGCAACTGGTGCCGGAGACACGGGTCAACACGGTGGAACGCTGCGCCGGGCACGATGGCACCTGGGGCGTGAAGGAAGAGTATTTCGCCAATTCCATGAAGATCGGCAAACCCGTGTTCAAGCAGATGGCTGGCGCCCAACCCGACTACATCAGTTCCGACTGCCCCATTGCCGGGCGGCACATCCAGCAGGGCATCCGCGACAACCAGCTGGAAAGCCACGCCACCAAGGCCCACCCGCTCACGCTGCTACGCACCGCCTACGGAATCTGAGGCCCGCCATGCCCGCCATTGCCCGCGACAGCCTGCTCTCCCTCGAAGCCTATGCCCGAAGCCGCCCCGAATTCCGGGCCCGCGTGCTGGCCCACAAAAAGCGCCGCACACTGGCACTGGGCGAGCATCTCACCCTCGTCTTCGAGGACGAACTGACCATGCGCTACCAGATCCAGGAAATGCTCCGGATCGAACGCACCTTTGAGGAAAGCGGCATCCAGGACGAGCTGGACGCCTATAATCCGCTGGTTCCGGATGGCAGCAACTGGAAAGCAACGATGATGATCGAGTACCCCGACCCCACCGAGCGGCAGCGGCAACTGGTCCGGCTCAAGGGGATCGAAAACCGGGTATGGATCGAGGTGGAGGCTCACGGGCAAGTCTGGGCCATGGCTGACGAAGATCTGGCGCGGGACAACGGCGAAACGACCTCCGCCGTTCACTTCCTGCGCTTTGAACTGACCCCGCCCATGGCCGCCTCCGCCAAGGCGGGAGCCCCCATCCTGGCAGGGATCGACCACCCGGCCTATCGCGTTGCCCCCACGCGTCTGCCGGAGGAAATCCGTTCCGCCCTGATCGAGGATTTGGCATGACCCGAAACACCGGCCCCGGGGCCGCCCTCCGCCTGCTGATGGCGCTACTGGCCTTGGCCACCACCCCTGTCGGCGCCGCCGACGATGACGAAACACCCTGGCAGGAGGGCACCGCCGCCCTGCCCGCCTACCCGGCGGAGAAAAACCTCCTGGCTTTTTCCGACGGCAGCCTCACCAGCAACCGCTTTTTCATCGACGGCAGCACCCTCAAGCTCGACGACGACGGCGTGTTTCGCTACACCCTGGTGATCCGCAGCGCCTCCGGCGCCGAAAATGTCAGCTTCGAGGGCATGCGCTGCGCCAACATGCAATACAAGATCTACGCCTACGGCAGCAACGGCAACTGGACCTCGGCCCGGGACCCGCAATGGCGCCCGGTGCAGGACCGCACCTACAATCGCTACCACGCCACCTTGGCGCAGGAATACCTCTGCCGCAACGGCGAGCCCATCCGCGACACCCGCGAGGCGCTTGAGCTATTGCGGGGCGGCGGCATCCAGCCTGCCTACCGCCGGTACTAAACCGGCCCGCAGCAACGTCACCCATCGGAACACTGGCATGATCGACGCACTCATCATCGAATTCGACAAGGCGCTACGCACCGTTTTCGCGCCCGCCCAGACCCGTCGCCCGACCCCGGGCGCAGACCTGCCGGAAGCGGAACTCTCCGAAGCGGAAAAGCGCCACGCCGCCGCCCTGATGCGGGTGAACCACGTCGGGGAAATCTGCGCCCAGGCGCTCTATCAGGGGCAAAGCATCATGTCGCGCAATGCACCCATCAAGGCGGCCCTGCGCCAGGCGGGCGAAGAAGAAACCGAGCATCTGGCCTGGACGGAACAGCGCATCAAGGAACTGGGCGGACGCAAGAGCTTGCTCAATCCCCTGTGGTACGCCGGCGCACTGGGCATCGGCCTGCTGGCAGGCCGGTTCGGCGACAAATGGAACCTGGGTTTTCTGGCGGAAACGGAACGCCAGGTGGAAGCCCACCTCACCGACCATCTGGGCCGTCTGCCGGATCAGGACGCCCGTTCCCGGGCCATCGTGGATCAAATGAAGGAAGACGAAGTCAAACACGCCGAGCTGGCGTTGGACCTCGGTGGGGCTGAACTGCCCGCCCCGGTCAAGCTGGCCATGCAAGCCGCCTCGCGGGTGATGACCCACACCACCTACCGGATCTGATGGCCACACTACACTGGGAAGTCCCCGCCCCGTGGGGACTTCCCGGCACTCAGGCCTCCACGATCTCCCAGTCGTGGGTGACCTGCGCGGACTTGGCCAGCATGGCGGAGGCAGAGCAATACTTGTCGGCAGACAAACGCACCGCCCGGTCCACGATATCCCCCTTCAACCCGACTCCGGTCACCACGTAGTGCAAGTGGATGCGGGTGAACACCTTCGGGTCCATGGCCGCCCGCTCTCCGGAAAGCCGGATCTCGCAGCCCGTCACCTGCTGACGCGCTTTCTTCAGGATCATGATCACGTCGATACCGGAACAGCCACCGGTGGAAGCCAGCATCAGCTCCATGGGCCGGGCGCCCAGATTCTGCCCACCGACTTCGGGCGAAGCATCCATCACCACCTTGTGGCCGCTCTCGGTTTCGGCCACGAAGCTCATCTCACCGCCCCATTTCACCACGCATTCCACGGCAACCCGCTCCTGATCGAATAATGGAGCGCGGATTGTAATGCAAGCCGCCACGCCCTCCGGCGCCGGAAAATGCTGCAATGCAGCACAATACAAGGCGCCGTGGTCGCCAAAACCGGCACAAGGCATTCACCTAAAGACGCTCAATTCGTTATTATTCAAATCATTAATCCATATCAGCGAGCGTTTCCACACTTTGCCGCACCACCTTTTCTCCCGAAAGAAAAAGACCTTGCGGCGCACAAAAAAACTCACCATAATGGGTTCAATCTTGAATGCTTGCTGGTGTTGCAGGTATTCGCGGTTTGTCTCCTCCACCCTCCTCCTTTGGTGTGGATTGAGCGCGATTCCAACCGAATCGCGCTTTTTTTTCGTACCGCCGCAGCGCTCAAGCGCCCTTCACGGCCACCGTGGGCTCAACCCTTGCGCCCGCGCAACGCGGCCCCGTAGGCGCTTCGAGCCCAGGGCGTGAGCGCCTCAGCCCCCTCCAAGGCATCCTCCGGCGCCCGGTAGTAACCGAGGGCGACCCATCGCCCCTGGCGCACGTAACGAAACGGCTCGCTCCCGGCCCCTTCAAATTCGGCCTGGTTGTCCGCATCCACCTTGAAGTACAACTCCTCGTCCACAACGATGGCGAACATCACCCCGTCCAGATACAGCCCGTAACCGCCAAACATCCGCCGCGCGGCCACCGGACCCAACGGCTGAAGCAACTCCTGCAGATAGCTGACGAATTCGGATGGTCGCCCGCTGCCGGCCCGCGTCATGGCGCTACCCCGTCAGAAAAGGAAAATCCGGCTCAGGCTGACGCCCGGCCACGATGTCGGCCAGCGCCTTGGCTGAACCGCAGGCCAAGGTCCAGCCAAGCGTACCGTGGCCCGTGTTGTAGTACAGGTTGGCGTACCGCTGGCTCAGGCCGATGCACGGCACGTTGCCCGGCGTGGCGGGGCGCAGCCCGGCCCAGAAACGCGCACCCGTCCACTCCGCCTCAAGTTGGGGGAAAAGGCGCACACCATGCTGCAGGATTGCCCGGCAGCGGCGCACATCCACCGCGGTGTCGTACCCCCCAATCTCCGCAGTGCCCGCCAGCCGCAACCTGTCCCCCAGTCGGGACACCACGATCCGGGCCGACTCGTCGGTCAGGCTCACCCGGGGTGCCCGCTCCGGCTGCAACAAGGGCACGGTCACGGAATAGCCCTTGAGCGGGTAGATCGACAACCGCTCCCCCAGCGCCGAAACCAGGGCCGGCGAAAAACTCCCCAGCGCCACAACCACTGCATCCCCACGCAGGGTGTATCGCCCGCCCTCCGTGTCCGTCAGCTCGGCCCCGGTGACCCGCCCGTGGGCCACCGCCAGGGCACGCACCGTTACGCCGTGGAGGAAGCGCACGCCCGCCTTCCCGCACGCGTCAGCCAGGGCACGGCAAAACAGATGGGCGTCCCCCGATTCGTCCTCCGAAGCGTACATGCCGCCAGCCAATGGCAATGCGCTTGCCGCCAGGGCCGGCTCCAGCGCCCGGCAGCGCGGGGCGTCCACCACTTCCACCGCCATGCCGAATTGCCGCAAGCGCGGCTGGCGGCGCTCCATCTCCGCCAACTCGCGAGCCGAGAATGCCAGATGCAGGATGCCGCGGGTCTGCTGGTCGTAATTCAACCCCAGCCCGGTGCGCAGCGCTTGCAGGCGGGCCCGGCTGTAGAGCGCAAGTCCGGCAATATGGGCGGTGTTGCGGTGGTGAGGGCCGGGCAGGCACTGCCCGAGGAACTGCAGGCACCAGGCCCATTGCCGCGGGTCCAGCCGGGGACGTAGCCGTACCGGCGCATTTTCGCGGAACAGCCAGCGGGCCAGGAGGCCGAACACCTGGGGGCTGGACCAGGGCTCCGGGTGGCTGACGGAAATCTGCCCGCCGTTGGCAAAGCTGGTTTCCAGCCCCGGGCCGGGCTGGCGATCCACCACCGTCACCCGGTAGCCAGCCTCGGCGAGATACCAGGCCGCGCACACGCCCGCCAGCCCCGCCCCGAGCACCAGGACGGAGGCACCGGCAGGCAGGCCCGGGCTAGGCAAGGAGTTCGGTGTCGGCATGGCTGTAGGCGGGCGCGCAGCAACACAGCAGGCGCAGGGGCCGGCGGCCGGTATTGCGGATGCAATGAGGGGTACCGGGCGGGATCACCACCGTGTCGCCCCGGCGAACCTCGAACACCCGCTCGCCCAAGGTCATCAGGCCGCGGCCGGCAGTGATGTGGTAAAGCTCTTCGGTGCGCAGGTGGCGATGCAGGAGCGTCACCCCCCCGGGGGCGACCGTGGCTTCGGCCAGACTCTGCTGGCGGGCGCAGTGGTGGTCCGGATGCATCAGTTCCCGGATCTCGGAGCCATCCTTGGTGAGGTAAGGCTCCACCGCCGCCAGGGCGGTTCGGAAAGGCTCGGACATTTGAGGGAAGGCAAGGGTGTCGAACCGCAGATGCGGCATTTTAGCACGGTGGTTTCAGCCCCCCGGGGCTAGCATCCGGGCGAGCCAGCCCGGGAACGCCCGGGATTGCAGCCGGATTCCCGGCAATCTCCGCAACGACTGCGGGCGCCCGCGGCGTTAAGGTAGTCCGGCCCCCGGGGATTGTCCCGCCGCCGCGCAGATGAGCGCTCGCGCACGGTGATTTCGGCGGCGAAACATCCGACAATTCCGCTTTTATCCAGTCATTCATACAACCAGAGGGAGTTTCATCATGGCAGGGATTTCGCTGTCCCGTTACCTGCTGGAGCAGGAACGGGCGGGCCACATCTGCGCCGACCTGCGCCTGCTCGTCGACATCGTCTCCAAGGCCGTCAAGGCCATCAGCAATTCGGTGGGCAAGGGCGCCCTGGCGGGCGTGCTGGGCGAAGCCGGCTCCGACAACGTCCAGGGCGAGGCCCAGAAAAAGCTGGACGTGATCGCCAACGAAATCCTGCTGGAGGCCAACGAGTGGGGCGGCCATCTGGCAGCCATGGCCTCGGAAGAAATGGATCTGCCGCACCAGATTCCCCACCGCTACCCCAAGGGCGAATACCTGCTCCTGTTCGATCCGCTGGACGGCTCCTCCAACATCGACGTGAACATCTCCGTCGGCACCATCTTCTCCGTGCTCCGCTGCCCCGAAACCAGCAACGGCGGCAACCAGGAAATCGGCGAGGCCGCGTTCCTGCAGCCCGGGCGGGACCAGGTCTGCGCCGGCTATGCGGTTTATGGCGCCGCCACCCTGCTGGTGCTCACCATCGGGCACGGGGTCGAAGTGTTCACCCTGGAGCGGGAGACCGGCACCTTCATCCTCACCGAGCGGGACAAGCAGATTCCCGCCGACACCAAGGAATACGCCATCAACGCCTCCAACCGCCGCTGGTGGGAAGCTCCAGTGCAGCGTTACGTGGAGGAAGTCACCGCGGGCAAATCCGGCCCCCGGGGCAAGGACTTCAACATGCGCTGGGTGGGCTCGATGGTGGCCGATGTGCACCGCATCCTGACCCGGGGCGGCGTCTTCCTCTACCCGAAGGACACCAAGGACCCGAACAAGCCGGGCAAGCTGCGCCTGATGTACGAAGCCAACCCGATGGGCTTCATCGTCGAGCAGGCCGGCGGCCTGGCCACGACCGGCACGCAGCGAATCATGGAACTGCAGCCCACCGGCCTGCATCAGCGTTGTCCGGTGATCCTGGGTTCCCGGAACGAGGTCGAGCGTATCATTTCCTATCATCTCGAAGCTCAGTGACTCGGTAATCAGTCGCCGGACGCCGATAGCGGTTCGTTCGCACCTTCGGCAGCGGGGGGAAGAGCGTTCAAAATTCCCGGGGGCGATGCGCGAGGCCTGTATCTTCGCGTTTTCGCCCCCTTGTCGCGCCGGGCATACTGCTTGCCTGTCTGAAGTACTATCCTTATTGTCAACCGCCTCAAGTGACAGCACCGCGAGAAGATTTTCGCCATGGAACCGAAACCCGCCCGTTCAGAACCGCTCGTCGGCAAACTCCAGCGCATCGAGGATTTGGCTGAGAAGCTGGTTTACATCAAATGGAGCCGGGAGTTTTTCGTGCTGTTGCAGCGCGCGACGCAAGACATTCTGAACCTGGCCCGCCCGCGGCCCGAGTGCCAGAAAATCGTGCTGCTGGCCGAACGGCTCGAACAACAGGTCGGCGAATGCCTGGAAAAAGGTGAATTGCCCAGGGGCGCGGAACGGGAGCGCCTGATCGCTGTCGTGGACGCGCTCTGCCGGACGGCGCCGACGCTCGGCGGCGATTCGGCCCATGCCGCCGAAGCGGGCGCCAGGCAATCGACCGAGACGTTGACCACTCCCCTGTTTTCCAAATGGGAGAAGGACGAATGGTCGCCCCTGGCGACTGGCGGTCAAACCGCCGCGGAGGCAGCGGTTTGGCTGGTGGCGCCGGACTCCATGCGCGAACTGGCGCGCAAGCTGACGCAACGGGGCGGCTTTCAGGTTCGATTCTGCGCCGGCCTGGCCGAGGTCCGCGCCTTGCTCGCCCAGTCCCAGCAACCCGTCGCCCTGGTCATCGACCTGGATTACGTCGCCGACAATCAGGCGATTCCGCAACAGATCGCCGCCCTGCGACAGTTGTTGACCCCGGAAATTCCACTGCTGTTCCTGGCCGACCGCGGCGATATCAGCGCCCGGCTCGATGCGGTGGAAGCCGGCGGAGCCGGTTACTTCATCAAACCGGTGGATATTCCGCTGCTGCTGGAAATGCTGGACGAGCGGGTCTTGAAAAGACACGATCACCACATCCTGATCGTCGACGACGCGCTGCCCGCCGCCCGTGAAATCGCCCGCTGGCTGGACAGTCGGGGCCTGGTGACGCAAGTGCTGGCCCAACCTCTGCAGATCCTGCAGGCGCTTCGCAACGTTCAGCCCAGCCTGCTGATCATGAGTCTGGACCTGAAGGAAACCGATGGCCTCGCGCTGGCCCAGGCCATCCAGCAGCACGAACTGTTCCGGGAACTGCCGCTGATCCTGCTGTCGGAGCAAGCCGATATCGGCCAGCGGCTTTCCGTCGCGGGACTGAGCGGCGAAACGCTGCTGAACAAGCCTCTGAAGCCGGAACTGTTGTTCGCGGCCATCGCCAAGCGGCGGCGGCGGGGACACGGCCTGTACCGCAAGCTCAGTCAACTCAGCAATCGGGACACGGTGAGCGGCCTGTACAACCGGCCGTACTTCCTGGCCCACGTGGAACGGGCGCTGGTCGCCACCGCGGCCAATACCCAGACCGTGGCGGTGATGCTGATCACGCTCGACAACCTGCGCCTCATCGAAAACCTGGACGTGGCCGCGGCCGACGAAATCGTCGAACTGGCCGCCAAGCGCCTGCAAGCCACTTTGGGCGTCGATCCAATCGCGGCCCGATTCGGAGACGCCGTTTTCGCGGTCCTGCTGGGTTTCACCAGCCAGGAAGCGCTGCTCGCCACGGCGCGCGCCGTGCAGGCGAGCCTGGAAACCGACCCGTATCGGCTGAACGATGGCGACATCCAGTTGCGCACCAGCATCGGCATCAGCATCGCCAGCTCCACCCGACAGGAAGCCGCCCTGCTGATCCAGCAAGCCGATCTGGCCTGCGGCATGGCGCGGGACAGCAAGGATGCCCGGATCCACGTCCATCACGACCAGAGCGCCGAGCAGGACGCCGACAGTCCGCGGCAGCGCAAGCTGCTGGAGGAAATCCGCGAGGCCGTGCAGCAGCAGCGAATGAATCTGCTGTTTCAGCCGATTGTCAGCCTGCGCGGCGATACCACCGAGCGCTACGAAGTTCTGTTGCGGATGCGCAACCGCGACGGCTGGGAGGTGCTGCCGGAAACCGTGTTCGGCCTGGTCAAGCGCCACCGGATCGGCATGGTGCTCGACCGCTGGGTCATCGCTCACTCCATTCGGCTGCTGCGCGAGCGGCGTGCGCGCGGCCAGTCGGCGATCCTGTTCATCAACATCTCCCCCACCATTCTGCGGGACGAGGAATTGTTCAACTGGCTCAAGAGCGGCCTGCACAAAACCGGGGTGCCCGCCGCCAGTCTGGTGTTCGAGATCACCGAGACCACCGCCGAAGTGAACAAACAGACCCTGCTGCCGTTCCTGCGGCGCCTCAAGGAACTGGGTTGCGGGTTGTCCCTGGATCGTTTCAGCGGCCATGAACGCGCGCAGGCGCTGGTGCAACTGCTGCAGATCGATTATGTGAAGCTGGACAGCCGTTTCACCCAGGACCTGCTCAACGACAAGGTCCGCCAACAGGAACTCGGCCAGTTGGCCCGCGGCCTGGCCACCCTGGGTGTGACCACCATCTTCACCGGCATCGAGGACGCCACCATCCTGCCGGCGCTCTGGTCCTGCGGCATCGATTACGTGCAGGGCTTTCTCCTGCAACG
>JRYG01001875.1_pt1 | contig 24044 bp, 22 predicted proteins | sample 235341 | NCBI WGS metagenome assembly JRYG01 (sample SAMN03074218, study PRJNA261478) | activated sludge metagenome | biome: Wastewater Treatment Plant; feature: Wastewater; material: Activated sludge; isolation source: activated biomass of a wastewater treatment plant treating hydrocarbon... ...
CACCTGAAATGCCCGAAGATGCCGCCCGGCTGGCCGGGCTGATCGCCGGATCGTCCTCGGTGGTCGCGCTGACCGGTGCCGGCATCTCGGTGCCGTCGGGCATCCCGGATTTCCGTTCTCCGGGCAGCGGGTTGTGGGAGAACATGAATCCGATGGAGGTTGCCCACATCGACGCCTGGAGGAACGATCCCGCGCGTTTCTGGGACTTCTACGGCCAGCGGTTCGGCTTGCTGGCCGGTTGCGAGCCGAATGACGCACACCGCGCCCTGGCGAAGCTCCAGCAGTCGGGCCAGCTCGACGCCGTGCTCACACAGAACATCGACATGCTTCACCAGAAGGCAGGCTCGACCGGCACCGTGGAGCTCCACGGTTCTATCCGTACCTCCTCCTGCCTGAGTTGCGGCAGCCAGGTCCCGCTGGATGACGCGATGCGGATGATCGAGGCGGCGGCCGACGGTGTTCCCCGTTGTACATGCGGCGAACCGCTGAAACCGGATGTGGTCCTTTTCGGCGAGATGCTGCCGGCCGAGGCGATCGACCGGGCATTTGATCTCGCTGCCTCAGCCGACTTGCTGATCTGCGTCGGCAGCTCCCTCGAGGTTTTCCCGGTCGCCTCGCTGCCCCATGAAACCTTCAGCGCCGGCGGACAGGTGGCGCTGGTCACCCAGGGTCCGACGCCGTGGGATGACCGGGCCGTCGTGAAGCTGGACCGGGACGTCGAAGCGGATCTCGCTGCGGTCCTCGAGGCGCTCTGAATCAGCCGGTCTTGACCGCGGGGTTGGTTGCCCGCCCGAGGTTCACGATGCCGGCCCCGAACCCCGAGGCGGGGTTGCCCCTCGCGTAAGCGGGGGTTCTCGCCGTCGCCTCAAGCCGTGCGGCCACCCGGCCCGGCCCTGTCCGGTTGCCGAGAACCCCGGAGGCCAGAACCGCGGCTGCGGCCCCGGCCACGTGTGCGGCCGCCATCGAGGTGCCCACCCAGACCGGTTCGATCGCAAACCAGCTCGGGTCCCGGGCGACCATCCCGAGCTGAAGTATCGGCCTGTTTCGCGAAGTCCAGGGGCAGTTCGCCCGATCGGAACCTCCGCCGGGTGCGGCGATGTCGATCTCGGTGCTCTCGAAGGTGTACGAGGCAACGCAGCCGGACTCGGTAGTGCCCCCGACCGAGATCACCCGGGGCGAGGTCGCCGGCAGAGACGGGCAGGACTCGTTCGGAATGTTCCCGGAGGAACCGACGATGATCACGCCCCGCCTCCAGGCATCATCAAGGGCTTGCTCCAGCGGCGGCACCGAAACGCCACAGGCGAAGTTGAGCGACATGACCATCACCCGGACGTTGTTCCGGGTGGCCCAGCGGACGCCCGCGACGATGTCAGCGGTGTTGCCGTTGCCGTTGCTGTCGAGCACCCGAACGGGCATCAGCTTCGAGCGGTAGGCGATGCCGGTGAGCGCGCGGCGGTTGTCGGTCTGCTCACCGATCGTCAGGGCGACATGTGTGCCATGGCCGTACAGGTCAAGGGGTAGCCGGTCATCGTCCACGAAGTCGTGGCCCTGCAGGAAGCGGTTCGCCGCCAGATCCGGGTTACGCCGGAACTTGCGCCCGTAGTTCCGGTACGCAATGCCGCTGTCGATCACCGCGACCCTGACGCCCGCGGCACCCGGCCTACCCGCCCGACGGAGGTTCTGCCACGCGCGGACCACGTTCATCCCGCCCCTTGACTGGGGGCGGCCGGAGGGCAGGGAGGAGTGGCAGAGGCTGAGACAGGGAAGGAAGTTCCACTGCTTGGAACGCCAGCCACCCCAGCGGCCGCGGCGGCCCGGGTTGACGCCGGTGTCGTCGGGCAGCCAGCCCGACGAGCTGGCGACGTAGTTGGGGATCGCATAGTCGACCCGGGGAGAGTCCTCGATCCGGTCGGCCACGGTCCCGGGGTCCGCGGTGGGAGGGATCTCGACCGTCCGAGGCACCTCGCTGCCGACATATCCGACCAGTACCTCGCCGACCACCGCTTCGGCGCCGTTGTCCAGGGCGACGGTCTCCTGGCCTGCCACCACGGGCTGGGCCGGGAGAGTCTCTTCGGCCGGTGCCACGGCAGGCAGCACTGAAGCGGCCGCAACGAGAGTGGCCAGCAGAGCGCCGAAAAGCGCGATTCTGAGGTGGGCAGTCTTGATCAAGAAAGGAGGCCGGGGGATGCCTGTACATAGTGAACACCCGATAACGCGTCAGGTTGCTCGGATAGCACTCGCTTTCCGCGTGTCCGCATGATTTAGCCTGAGTCCGTGGAAACCGAATCGGACGGCGCGGCCACCGGGCAAAACGCCGGCGACCGGGAAATGATGCTTCTGGCGCTTGACGCTGCCCGGAAGGCCCGTGAGCATGGCGACGTGCCGATCGGGGCGGTGCTCGCAAAAAGCGGGATCCCGCTGGCAGTCGCCGGAAACCGGCGGGAGATAGACCGGGATCCCACCGCACATGCGGAGTTGATTGCAATTCGGGAGGCCGCCGCAACGCTGGGTGGTTGGCGCCTCCCCGAGACCACCCTGTACGTCACACTGGAGCCATGCGCAATGTGCGCCGGAGCGATCGTGCTGGCCAGGATCCCGAGGATCGTGTTCGGCGCAACCGATCCCAAGGCGGGCGCAGCCGGCTCGGTCATGAACATCCTCGACGACCCGGCTCTCAACCACCGCCCCTTGGTCGAGTCGGGACTGATGGCCGCAGAAAGCGGTGACCTGCTCCGCCGGTTCTTTGCTGCGCGCAGGTGACCCTCGGTCGTTTAGAGGCCAGACCGGCCGTCCGGCCGGGACCGGACGAAAGGCGGAAGCTACGGAGGGGGTGGGATTCGAACCCACGGTACGCCGAAACGCACAACAGTTTTCGAGACTGCCCGATTCAACCACTCTCGCACCCCTCCGGGGTGGACTGAAAGGCTAGCGATTTATCCCGTACGGGGGTGCCTCCGGCGACCCTTCTCGGGTACCCTTCGCTGTCCCCGGAGAGGTGTCCGAGCGGCTTAAGGAGCGCGATTGGAAATCGCGTGGGCGGGATCTCTCGCCTCGTGGGTTCGAATCCCACCCTCTCCGTTGGAGAACTGTCGAAAATGAAAGAAACGACTGCCCCGGACCGCGAAGCCCCGGGCTCAGGCAGGGAATCCTGATGACCAGTCAAAGATACGAACCCGGAACAGGCCAGTGATTGCGCTTGTAGTGGTGTCCGCGACGGTGGGCAAGCTAAGTGCCGGCTTGCTCCTCGTCATCATCGTGGTGGGGGGTATCGGGGGAGGTCTCGCCCTCTTCGAGTGGTGGAGGGACAACCGGAGCTATCGACAACGCGATTGGCCCAAGAAGATACGAGGGCCGATCGGCTATTCGAGGCTACATCGGGAAGTGAAGGCGGTACAGCGCAAGTACCGGAATGCCGGGCCAGACCTGGTCGTGGGCGTCCACTACGGAGGAATGGTCTTTGCGCCCTACTTTGCAGAGGCTTTCGAGGCGGATCTGATCATGGCCAAACCTCTGGTGAAGCCCGACCCCAACGGCGGAAGACCTGAATGTCACGCAGTTGAGTGCCCTTCAGGCCAATGCGTCAAGGGGAAGTCAGTCTGGCTGGTTGACAACCAGATCTGGACCGGAAAAACCATGGAACTCGCAAGAGAAGCCGTGCTGAGCGCCGGTGCGAGGGATGTCCACACGGTCGTAATGCATAGGAATGGAGACAGCTACCAGCTTGAGGGAGATCAGCCGGATCTACTGATCTTCAGGTCGAGGAGTCAACTGCGAAAGCTGATCCGCTGAGACAGGCGCCGCTGTGCCGAAAGCTTCCGGTCAGTCTGCGTAGCGCCGGTGGATTCCGAGGACGTTGCCGTCGGGATCCCTGAAGTAGGCCTGGAAGCAGACGCCGCTGTCAATCTTGTCGGTGACGAACTCGACCCCGGCGTTCTCCAGCTCCGCTTTGGCCGCATCGAAGTCGTCGACCTGCAGAACTACGCTGCTTCCGCCGGCGGGACGGTACTCCTGACCGAAGGCGGTCGGGTCCATGATCGCGATGGTCAGGTTGCCCGTCTCGAACTCCTGGGCAGGCATCTCGCCCCACCGTTTGCCTTCCTCGAGCCCGAGCGTGTCGCGGTAGAAGGCTTTCGAGGTCTCGAAGTCAGTGATCGGGATGGTGACGAAGTCGGTTCCGGTTACAGCCACTTTCACTCCTCTGTCGGTGGGGTCTTCCCCGATGCTACCGCTGGCGCTTCAGGTCTTCCAAGCAGGCAGGCGCAGACCCCGGTCAGGGTGATCGTCGCCACCACGATCAGCAGCGGCCCCGAGTCTTCCGTGACCGATCCGATCAGTCCGCCGGCCAGTCCGCCGGTGAGGGCGGCTGGCCAGATAGGCCCGGCCCAGGGTTTGAACATCTCCCGGTTCCGGAAGGCGAATGCAGCCGCCAGCAGGCAGGCCAGCGTCACCACCGGCATGTTCCCGTTCCACAGTTGCTGCCAGGCGAGGGTGCTCCGGCGCCGCACGTCGTCGGCGAAGCCCTCCCCACCCCCGGTGAGAACACTTGTGTAGTGGCCCTGGCCGCCCGCTGTGGTCAGGTCGAGGACGGCCAGCAGGGCAAGCCCGACCACGGGAGCGGCGACCAGCGCTGCGCCCCGTTTCCAGGTCATCCTGCCCGGCAGCATCATCAGGGCCGCGACCGCCGTTGCCGAGGCGACGATGATCGCCGCGCCGACCCCGGCCCCGAGCCGACCCGACCCGAGGATCACTCCCAGGGTGAGCCCGAAACCAAGCACGATCGCGGCGTTCTTCCTCGATTTCGGCCGGCCGGTCAGTGCGGCGGCCAGGCCGGCGAGCAGGAGGACCATCAGGGCCGGCTTGAGTTCGTTGCCGATGCCGTAGAACCGTGAGCCGTAGCCGGGATTCGGACCGAGGATCGATCTGGTGACCAGATGGGACCCGAAAGCCAGGTCAACCGTGATGACGGTGAGCCCGACCACCGCCGGGACGAGTGGCGCCCGGGGCCAGTCGAGGAAGCGGTCGGTGACGAATCCGAGCAGCAGAGCCAGCCCGGCGATCAGGGTGTACTCCAGCTCGGCCGAGGGGTTGCCCAAGGCGGCCGGGACCAGGATCACGGTCGGTATCCAGAGCACCGAAAGGCCACCGATCCGGCGAACCCGCCTGAAGGCCCTCTCTCGTCCGAGGAGCGCCCCGGCGGCCAGGTAGAGGATCAGCCAGCCGACGAAAACGAAGGCGAGTGCGGCATTCCTCCGGGGGCCGAGTTCATCGAGGCGATCGCGGAACGGGGTGAGCTCCTCCGGCTGACGTTCCCCTTCGGCGCTGATCGGCTTTCCGGTCATCTCGTCCGGGATGTCCAGGCCGAGGTGCTCGAGGATCGTCGGCGCGATGTCGATCCCGGCAACCAGGTTGGGAAGGTTGGTCGTACTCGAGGTCAGGCCGTGCGCGATGGGGTCAGGTTCGTCGCCCGCGTTCTCACCGATCCCCACCGCTCCGATCGGCAGCAGGGGGAGGATGGGCGCGAGCGGGGGAGTCTGGGTTGCGATGACCAACTGTCCCGGACGGCGCAATCGGACTATCTGTTCGAGCTCGCGCAGGCCGTTGCGGCCCGGGGACGTTGCGACTACCACGAGCCGATAGCGGTGCGACTGGCTGATCGCCCGGCGTGCCGTGTCGGTCGTATCGGCCAGGGCGAGGGAAGAAACGAAACCAAGCCGGCTGGTTGCCGGGATCACGGTCTCCTGGAGTTTCGTCGCGTCACCGACATAGGCGGCTCCCCCCGGGATGGAGCTGGCCAGAAGGCCCGGCTCGATCGTCTGCGGGGCCGTGTCCGCACGTTCGAGAATCGCTTCCCAGCCCTCGACGACACCACCACCGCCGATCATTCGGGCGAGGCCGACCGGTGGAACCTCGGACGGGTCATAGGTGGATCGCGAGACCCTGGCCCCCTGGCTGATGTCGAGCAGGGCCTGTTCCCGCCTGTATGAACCCTGTGTCGAGCTGGTCAAGCCGACCGACAGCGCCCGGATCTCCGCGAAGCCCTCGGCGACCTCCTCGCTGTAGGAAGGCGTTTCCGCGAGGTCCTGCGGCACCAGGACCAGGATCGCCGTGTTCGCCGAACGGCTCGGGTCTTCGTCCGCTGCGCCAATCGCAGGGAAGGTCAGGGCCGGGATGGCCAGGCAGATGATCGCCACGAGAACGGTGGCGGCAGGGCGACGCACAGCGGCATCTTCTCAGAGCCCCGGCCACTCCGGGCCGCTCGGGCATCGCCGGTAGGGTGGATGCATGAGTAACGAACAGGAGCAGTCGCCGTCATCGAGAATCGGGGCTCTCGCCCAGGAACTGATGGAGCAGGTCGAGCGGGACACGCCGGGGGCACGCCTCGACCAGCTCGTGATCTCTGCCGTCCTCAGCGAAGACGCCGGAGTTGACGAGCAGACCATGCATGTCCAGCTGGTGTCGGATTCCTCCGATCCCCTCTCGGTGGTCGGCCTCCTCACCGTCTCGCTGGAACTCGCCAAGGGCCAGCTGACCGGAGAATAGCCCCACGAAGGTGGCGTTGCAACAAAAAAGACCCCGGTTTCCCGGGGTCTTTGAAGTTCGATGCCCTGAGCCTTAGCGCGAGTAGTGCTCGACGATGAGGCGCTCTTCGATCGGAGCGGCGATGTCGCTCCGGTCGGGCAGGCGGTTCACGGTGCCCTTGAGCCCGTCGTGGTCGGCGAGCAGCCAGGCCGGGGTCGGACCGGCCGACTCGGTTGACTGGCGGGCCATCGGCTCGATTGCCGAACCGGGCTTGACGGCGATCTCGTCACCGGCGGAAACTTCGTACGACGGACGGTCGAGCCGCTTGCCGTTCACCTGGATGTGCTGGTGAACGACGAACTGGCGGGCCTGGGCGCGGGTCGAGGCGAGGCCGAGGCGATAGACGACGTTGTCGAGGCGGGACTCGAGGTGACGCATCAGGTTCTCGCCGGCCATGCCCTCTTCGCGGTTGGCACGATCGAAGAGCTTGGCGAACTGCTTCTCGCGAAGGCCGTACATTGCCTTGGCACGCTGCTTGGCGCGCATACGGACCGAGAACTCGGAAGCACGGCGCCGGCCGCGGCCATGCTGGCCGGGCGGGTAGGGGCGACGCTCCATGGCGCTCTTGCCGCCCAGCGCGCGTTCACCCTTGAGTCCGAGGTCTACGCCTTCACGGCGCGAAAGCTTTTCTTTTGGTCCTGTGTATCTACCCATAGTGCGGCGAAGGAGCCTACCGGATTGCCCCGTTTCCCGCTTTGCGCGGTGGCCCGACGGCAACTATGGCTGCGTTCGGCGCCGAGCGGGGTTTTATAGTCGGTCCATGGAGTCGCTCAAGGGACGCTTGCTGGTAGCCGCACCGAGCCTTTTCGATTTCTTTCGGCGCGCAGTTGTTCTCGTCGTCGAACACACCGAGCAGGGTGCTTTCGGGGTGATCCTCAACCGCCGGGCCGATACCGAGGTGGTCGAGCTGGTTCCCGACCTGGTACCGCTGGTCGAGAAGGGGGCGCCGCTCTGGGTCGGCGGTCCGGTTGGGCCGGACTCCATCGTGGTCCTCGGAGAGTTCGATGATCCGGGTCAGTCCGCCGGGGTGGTCGAGGGCAGGATCGGGGTGGTCGATCCGGACGGTGACGCGGGTTTCTCCAGGGCAAGGGTTTTCGTCGGTCACGCCGGCTGGGGCCCAGGCCAACTGGAAAGCGAGATTGAGCGGGACTCCTGGATCGTCTCCGATTTCGATCCTGATGACGTCTTCTCGGAGGGCGACCTCTGGGCCGAAGTGGTCAAGCGTCCGGGTGGCGACTTCGCCCTTCTCGCCACCATGCCCGACGATCCGTCGCTCAACTGACGGGTTCCACCGGAGAGCCCGTGGGTTTCGCCCCGGTAGGCTTGGCCCGTGTCATTTCCCTCGCCTGAACGCCGGCAACTGACCCGGTCCGATCTCGACGATGATCCGATCGTCCAGTTCGGCAGGTGGTTCGAGGCAGCGGGTGAGGTGATGCCCCTGCCGGAGGCGATGACGCTGGCCACGGTTGACGCAGATGGCCGCCCCGATGCCCGGATGGTGTTGCTCAAGGGGGTCGGTCCCGACGGCTTCCGTTTCTTCACCAACTACGAGGGCGTGAAGGCAGCGCAGATCGATGCTACGGGTGAAGCGGCACTCGTCTTCTTCTGGGCCCCGCTCGACCGTCAGGTCAGGGTGCGGGGTCCGGTCCGCCGACTCGACTCCGAGGCATCGGATGAATATTTCGCGAGTCGTGACCGGGCCAGCCGGATCGGCGCCTGGGCATCGCCCCAGAGCAGGCCCTTGCCCGACGACAGGGAGGCTCTGGAAGCGCTGATTACGGAGACCGAGGAGAGGTTCGAAGGTAGTGAAGTGCCCCGGCCGGAACACTGGGGCGGGTTCATCATCGAGCCCCGCACGATCGAGTTCTGGCAGGGCCAGGGTGCCCGCCTGCATGACCGGTTCCGGTTCGTCCGGACCGAAGCTGGCGACGGCTGGGAAGTCACCCGGCTCGCACCCTGAAGGTTCCCTCGGTCTGCATGGCATCTCGCAGCCGACTGGACAAGTTGCGACCATCCCGGCTAGCCTGAGAACCTCAAGGGCTGATGTCTGCGTTTACCCGAATCTCCGGGCTGGCCGTTCCAGCGATCGTCGCCGCCCTCCTCGTGCCCTCCGCGTCCCAGGCTGTGAGCCGGACCGGCGGCATCACCCTGCCCGGACCGACCACCTCGCCGAAGATCGCAAAGATCCTGCCGCTGGCCAGGCGGGAACTCTCGAGAAACGTCGTCGAGCGACGCAGCAACAACGTGCCTCGCTATCGCAACGGGAAGGGCCGGGTCGCCCCGTACAGCATCGGTGACCAGTGGTGCGCGGCATTTGCGACATGGATCTGGAACAAGACGGGCTTTCGTGCCTATCTCGGTACCAGCATCCTCTGGCCTTCCTTCGACGGAACGATGGTCGGCGTCCAGGTCAGGGACCTGACCAACTGGGCCACGAAGAACGGCTACTTCTCCTACCGCGCCATGCCGGGCTACCTGGTCGCCTACGGGAACACCCACATCGGCATCGTCGAGAAGATCGACCGGGCTTCGGGCAAAGCGGTCGGCTCGATCGAGGGCAACATCGGCGACCGGGTGAACCGGGTGACCGTCCCGATGGAGCGAGTCACCGGTTACATCAGCCCGGTCAGGCTTTCACCGGTCCAGCTGAAGAAGAGCGCCGGCTACGCCGACATGCCGGTGCCACCGGCGGTCAGGAACCGGCTCAACCTGCCCTGAGGTGATCAACGATCGACACGCAACCGGAGATCTTCCGGTCCGTGTCACTCGACGCCGGAGTTCCGATCAGCTCGCCGGTCCAGCAGCCGGCCCAGTCGACCTTCACGTCGTATCGCTGAACCGAGTCGCCGGTAGCGCGGGTGCAGATCCAGCTGCTTCCGGCCGGGCGGCAGTCGTTTGCCGCTGATCCGCCAACCGAGTTGGCCAGTGCCCCATGGCTGGCTCCGAGATAGGGAGTGGGTGCGAAGAGCATGATCAGGGACAGGGCGAGAAGCAGCACGGCAAGCGTGAAACCCCCGACCAGGATCAGTTTCGTGCGCCTTCCCCGGTAAGGGCTGTTCCGGCGTTCGGCCCAGATGCGTTCGACCCTTTCGTCCCGCCTTTCACTGCGGGACTTGTACTCGGGAAGACCACTGAAATCGCCGCTAACACCATCCATCACGCCGGCAACAGTAGCCGCGCCCGATCAGGCCGTCTGTGAAATCCCTGCTAATGAACGGAAATCTGCCGGCTCGTCCTGGCGCTTCACTTCAGTCTCGCCACCATGAATTTGCTTCGCGAGGGCGCGAACTCGATTGAACCGGTGACCAGCGGCTTGTTGCCATGGAAGTAGACATCCTGGCCGACGGCTTCAGGGAAAGCTCGGAGATCTCGATAGGCACGGCGCTCAAAGCCTCTGTCAATCGTGCCGTTCGGCCTCAACTTTTTGACCAGCAGCGGGTGGAAGCAGCCCCATTTCGGGTTGCAGGTCGGGCGGCTATAGCCCGTGACCACCAGGCTGCCGTCCGGGCTTATGCCAATTCCAGCGGCCTTTGGATCCTTGGGCCACAGATATTTCGGTATCGGCATCCTCGATCCGTGGAGCATCCGGACTGCGTTCTTCCCGAACCCGGCCACAGGGAAGCCCCGAGGGCCGAGCTTTGCAACGAACCCGATTTTGTGAATGGCGCCAGTCAGGAAGATCGACCCGCCTCTTCCGAAGGCGATATCCGCAATTCGTCCCAGGCCCCTCAGGAAAATCGGCTTCTGCGGCACGTAGACCTGTTCGACCGAGTGGATTCCGTAATAGACGATTCCCCTGAACCCGAAGCTGGTGTCTGGGCGACCCTCACGGGTGAATCTTGCGACATAAGGAGGATCGGAAACTGTCGAGACAAGAACGGTCCGGCCCTTCGGGTCAGCAAAAAGGCGTGTCTGGTAGACGTAGGTCTTCATTTTCGGCTGTCTGACAGCGATGCCACCGTTGCCATAACTCGCATCGAGCTCCCCGTCAGGGTTGATCCGGATCAGGTCCAGTTCCAGCCGGTCACCCCCGATCCCCATGGCCGACAGGACGGCTCCGACCCCGTCAAACGAAATGTCCTGGCAACGTCCCTTGAACGGGAGCACGAGCCGCCCGTTGTCTCCGAAGCTTTCGACCAGCTGGCCATCCCTGCTGATCCTCCAAACCACCGAATCCTTGCCCTGCTTGGCACAGATCATGGCGCCGCCATCGGGCAGTAGCGTCACCTTGGGCTTGGGGTCAGACCGGAAGGAAGGATCGCTCAGGACCAGGCGTCCCCGGTCGCCGAAGAACGCCTCGGGCCTGCCCGAGCGACCGATTGAAGCTACCGCGATCCCCTTGTCCCATCCATCACTTCGGGCGATCGTTCCAACGGCCAGGATGCTGCCGTCAGGCCGTCGGGCGGAGTCTGCCATGACGCTGTGGGGTATCAGCGGAGTCCTCACGCTTGCCGTTCCATCCCCTCCGAAATCGTTGTCCAGCTCTCCCCGGGTATCGACGAGGCGGATGTCCAGATGACCGGGTTTGCCTCCCCAGAAGGCAGCTCTTCCGTCCGAGGTCGTCCACGAATAAGGCAGCGGTCCGCCATCCAGCCAGTCTGCCTCGAGAGATCCGTCCCCGCCGAAGCTGGCATCCGGCTGTCCGCTCGGATCAAGACGGGTCAGGTCGTACAGCTGGTCGAAGGAGTCGTCGGTCCGATCAGAGACGAAGATGACCGAGCCATCTGGAAGCGCTGCTCCGACCGAGTTGGTCGCCGCTCTCCCGAAAGCCGACCCGTTACCTGAGGGGCCATAGCCAGGGTAGGGGGACCCCGCTCGGGTGAGTCGGTGGACCCGGCCGCTTGATGAACTCAGGATGAACCCGTCTTCGAGCGTTGTGATCTTGTCGCCGCCAGCCTTGACGAATCCTGTGCCATTGAACGAGAGATCCAGATCCCCGGCGTTTGTGAGGCGGAAGGTTCGGCCGTATGCGGCGACATAGATGCGCGTGTCTGTTACGAGGACCTCGCGGGGACTTTGCCATGGCACCTCAGGGGTGCTGGTGCCATCTTTGCCAAACGTCAGGTCGATCTTCCCGTTCGCCTTGAGCCGGGTCACCGATTCCTTGCGGTTGGAGACGAGGACGACTCGCCCGCTCTGATCGACGGCTCCGATCGAGTTTGGTGCCCTCCTGACAAAGACTGGCTTCCCTGAACCAAAAGGTTTGTAGGGCCGGCCATCGGGTTTGAGGCGGGTTAACGCGGTAGCTCTTCTGGCGAGACTCCCGATCAGAATCGGCCCGCCATCCGGTGCGGCGAGAACCTGACTCCAGCCTGCGGTCCGGTTTCCGAACAACGTCCTTGGTTTGAAGGAACCGTCGTTGCTGAACGAAGTGTCGAGCTCCCCGTCGGCTCCCAGTTTGTAAAGCCGGAAGGGAACACCTGCCAGCAGGTATGTCGAGCCATCTGGCAGCGGAGCGACGTCTATCCAATCCGCTGTTACATCCCGGTCGCCGAACCCCACGCTGGCGACGCCTCGCGCGGCATTGCCCCCAAAACTGCGATCCAGGGATCCCGGAAACCTGTTCGCGGCGGCTGAAGGAGCGAACGTCGCGAAAAGGCAAACGGCCAGAAGAGACAGGCCCCACCACATGACTGCCGGATGAATCTGCTCGCGCTTCATACGCCTTCTCTCTGTGACTGGTTCCTGCTGCTGCCGCACTCCCTAACCCTGACGCCGCCACAAAGTACCGCTCCGAACTACGGCTGGGGCTCGAGTTCGAGCAGCCTGGAGAGCTCCTTCTCGAAGTCGGTGACCAGTTCCTCCGGATCCGGGATCAGGCCGGCGTCGGCCATCAGTCCCACGGTCAGTTCGCCGGCGTAGCTGAAGATGGAGATGGTCATCGAGACGTTCCCGGAGCAGGGCGCCCAGACGAGGACGCCGGAGATCGGGGTTCCCGCGATGTAGACCGGTTCGCGCGGTCCTGGCACGTTCGTGACCACCGTGGTGCCCTTGGCCGTGAACAGGTCGATCACCCGCTGCTCGAGTCCTTCCGGGGTGCGGCCCATCGCGTCGAGGACGCCGTAGGAGACGACCCCTTCGTGGGACTGCTTGATCTTCTTCATGCTCTTGTGGATTCTGAGCAGCCGGGCGTTCCGGCTCGACGTCCCCACCGGCAGGTCGAGAAAAACCAGGCCGAACCGGTTTCCGAGAGTCGCCGGAAGAGGTTCGTCGGGTGCCCGCAGGTTGAAGGGCACCATCGCGGTCAACCGGTCGGTGAACTCGCCCCTTCGTTCGAGGTAGTGGCGGAACGCTCCCGCTACCGCGGCCATGACGATGTCGTTGACGGTGTTGCCGGTCGCGTGGCCCATCTGCAGTACCTCATCGAGCGGGATCGGATCCGACCACGCAACGCCTTTCGCGACGCCGAGCCCGCCCTTGAGGGCGGTCTCCGGATCGTTACCACGGAGCAGCACCTTCGAGAGAGCGTCGGCGTCCTCGCGCCCTGCGGCGGCGATGTCGAGCAGGTGGGCGGGGTGTTTGGCGACTTCGAACGACTCGTGGGCAACCTTCCCGACCGCGCCGATCGCAGCCGATGCCGCGCCGCGCACCGGACCGGTCAGGCGGGAAAGGGCTCCGCCGCCTCCACCGGATGTGTCAGGCCCGGGACCCGCTTCGATCGGCCGGGCGTCGACCCCGGGTTCCTGGTCGGCGAGGGATAGGAGCACTCTGGAGAGTGCGATGCCGTCGGCGATGCAGTGGTGGATCCGGTAGACCACTGCGGCGCCACTGCCAAGGCCATCGACCATGTGGATCTGCCACAGGGCCTGAGCCGGGTCGAGCGGTGTCGAGGTGATGTCCCCGACCAGGCGCGCAAGCGCGACCCGGTCGTTTGGTGCCGGAAGGGCTACGTGGTGAAGATGGAGGTCTATGTCGAAGTTCGGGTCCTCCTCCCAGTGCGGTCCCGCGAGCGGGGGCGTCCCCTCGACAACCCGCTGGCGAAACCGGGGGTAGGGGTCGACCAGCCGTTCCCGCACGAGTTCCCTGAACCGGTCCCAGTCAGGTGTCGCCTCGAACCAGTTCACGCCGGTGATGACCATCAGGTTGGTCGGCTGGTCCATGTGAAGCCATGCTGCGTCGGTGTGCGACATGGGCTGTGCCTTGCTCACTGGACCAGCATAAGTCCTTCCGGCGCCATTTCAGGGATTCCGGTCGTCGAACCGGAGGGCTACGCGGGATTTCGGCGTGCCGCCAGCAGGGGGACCACCAGGAAGAGAAGCGAAGCCAGCAGGTAGAGGAAAAGCGCCAGTTCAGGGATGAAGAGCGCAGTCACGACCGAAACCCCCTGGATCACGAGCAGCCAGTTCCGTTCCTTGACCGACTTCATCAGGTCCTCATCCGAAAGCTCGCCTGCCGCGAGACCCGGCACTGAAGCCGAGTACCGGATCACGATGGTCAGCAGGACCGATGCGAGAAACAGGTCGATTCCGTAGATCGCCACGGCCGCGTGTTCACCCTCCTTGCCGATGAAGCCCGTCATCAGCGCGGTGGCAAAAGGAATCAGGGAGACGAACAGCAGCCAGAGGAGGGTCAGGCGGAAGAGTATGGGGTCGCCCTTGTCGATCAGCCGGGTTGCGTTGGAATGCGCCACCCAGTTGCCGCCGACGAAGACGAAACTGATCAGGTAGCCGAGGTAGCTGCGCCATTCCTCGCCCAGCGTGTGGAGCAGCCCGTCAGGTCCGGCGGCATCCGGCACTTCGAGTTCAAGCACGAGAATCGTGATGACGATCGCCAGGACGCCATCCGAGAATGCTTCGAGCCGGTTCTTTGGCAAAACTCCCATTCCGGCGCGATCCTAGAACGGTCGGATTGCGGCTGCTTTACCGGCGGTAGGTGGCATGTGCGAAAGAATCCCTGCCCGGCACCGGGAGGCGGTTCAGTGCCCGGTCTCGATCCAGTCGAGGACTAGCCGGTTGACCATTTCCGGGTCTTCGAGATGAAGGAAGTGGCCGACCCCGGGTACGGGTTCGAAATGGCTTCCTGCGGGCAGTCGATCGGCATGCATCCTTCCGATCTCGGCCTGGGCGCAACCGTCCTGTTCGCCGTGGAGGTAGAGCGCAGGCGCACGCGGTTTCATCGCGGCCAGTTCCCCGATGTGTCGCGTCAACGTGTTCCGGTAGTAGCGGAGGGCCGCGCGGCGCCGGCCCGGACCCTTCAGCGCCTCGAACACGCGGGGGAGGTCTTCGCCGGCGTCGTATTCCGGCGACCAGTCCCGCCAGAGCCTGGGAATGAGCCAGCCGAGGGTCCGTTCGGTCTCGGGAAGCTGGTTGAAGAGGAAATACCAACTCATGCGGAGTTGCCTCAATGCGAGTGGCAGCGTTGCTGTTGAGGTCAACGGTGCGACGATCGCTTCCGGAGGTGGCACCGACATGGCGACGTAGGCGGAAAAACGATCGGGTTCTACAGAAGTCACTTGCCAGGTCGCGACGGCACCCCAGTCATGGCCGATCAGGACCGCGTCAGGCCCGCCACCGAGCACCTCATGGAGGGCGAGCAGGTCACCGGCCTGGTCAGACACCGCGTAGCGATCATCGGGGGCCAGGTCGGTAGGGCCGTAGCCGCGGGTGAACGGGGCTACGGCGTGCCAACCTCGTTCAGCGAGGCAGGGCCCGAGGTGACGCCATGTCCAGGCCGTGTCCGGGAAACCGTGCACGAGAAGGGCCAGTGGCGCATCCCGGTCACCCCAGGCGAGCGCGCCAAACTCCATGCCTCCCGCCTTGAGAGTCAGTGGCTCGGGCGTCAGCTGGTCGGCCATCCTGCCGATACTCTGGACTTCAAGTCGGTTTCAAGGATGCATGTCAAGGATGAGTGGTGTCTATCAGGGACGGAGAATGAGGTTGGGAAACAGGACACCGCGACTGCTGCTGATCGGCACGGGGCTCCTTGTTGCAGTGCTCGCTCTGGCAGGCGGCATCTTCGCCAGGACCAACGGTCTTGAACCTGACCGGTCGTTCGGCAGGGGCGGCACTTCGACCGTGACGCTGCCTGAGAGTGGCCAGTCCGTCGTGTTCGGAACGGCCCGAACTCCCGAGGGAAAGATCGTCCAGAGCGTGTTGACCACAGAATCCGAATCCGGCTTCGTGGTTCAGTTCACCAACCGGGGCAGACTAGACCGGGGTTTCGGCGCCAAAGGAATCGCGGAACTCGATTTCAAGGCCGGAACCGTCGATCCGCGTGACCTGATCGTCGGAGGCAGGGGGAAGATCTTCGCGGCGGGCGAAGGCAGGGCCCGCGGATCCGACACCTACGGGACTGTCCTCGCCAGCCTCAAACCGGATGGTCGTCCGAACCGGGGTTTCATCGGCGGCGGGGTGGCTGTTCCCGAGGAGCTCGAAAGGGTCACGCCGATCGAGATGACTTTCGATTCGAAGAGCAGAATCGTGGTCGTTGGCTACCTGGGTGGCATCCCGGCTGCCAATACGGTCGTGGCCCGGTTCCTGCCGGGAGGCCGGCTCGATGATTCGTTTTCGGACGATGGAGTGAAGAGATTTTCGGTTACGAAGAACCAGCTCGGCAGGTCGGTGGCAATCGACGGCAAGGACCGGATCGTGGTCGGAAGCCCCGGCGGCGCTCCATACAGGCATGAGCACTACATCGTCAGGCTGCTACCCGACGGCCGGTTCGACGGCAGCTTCGGGGGCGACGGTCGCCTCGAGGTGAGTGCCCTCAAGGGCGACGAGGAGACGGCAGACGTGGCGACTGACGATCGGAACCGGATTCTCGTCGCCGGTGAGGGCAGCGCTCGCGGGGGGATGGTTGTTCGGCTTCTCCCCGGGGGTGGAATTGACCGGACATTCGGGAAGAAAGGAGTGGCGGACTTCGCCTGGTTCGAGCCCACGAGCCTGGCGCTGGACGACGACGGACGAATATTCACCATCGGCTCCGATGACTATGCCGGCGGCGAGGTTACGCGCATGGGACGTAATGGCAAGCGGACCGAGTACGCGTTCGTGACCCGGATTGACTACCTGACGGACGGTTTCGTCGATCGTCGGGGCCGCCTTGTCGTCGGCGGCAGGGGCACCAACGGAAAACCGGCCGTCGCCCGCCTGCTCAACCGTCGGTGAAACTTCCCGGTCCAGGGAATGGGCACGGCTGGTTTCGAACCAGCGACCTCTCGCGTGTGAAGCGAGCGCTCTCCCGCTGAGCTACGCGCCCGGGAACGGGCATTGTAGTTGGACCCGTCTCAGAGGCGTCGCTTGAGGAAGTCGACCTGATCGGCGACGACCTTCTCGAACCAGGGTTCGTTGTAGACCCCGAAGTGTCCGCAGTCGTACTGTCTGATCTCGCAGTCGGGGGCCGACCTGGCGGCCTTCAGAGCCGGGCAGGGAGGCGTGTCCAGGTCCCTGTCGGCAACCTGGACAAGAAGTGGGCAGAGGATCTCCCGGGCCCGCCTTCCCGGACGCCAGCTGAGGATGTCGAGCGCCACGCCGGCCGAGACCCGGTTCTGGTGATGCGAGTCGGGAGGCGTTATCGACTGGAAGCCGGGCAGTGCGTCCTCGCTGGTCATCGCGGCGAGCGAACCGGGCGGGCCGGCGGCAGGAATCATCACACGGGGCTTGCCGAGGCCGGCAGCGACCTTGTCCTTGATCGCCTCTGCTGTCAAGCGGGTAGCGGCAGCTGGCGGGATGGCTCCCAGCAACGAGAAGCCGTCGGAGAAAGGAACCTGGGCGATCGCGCAGGCGACCGCCGGGTTGGTCGCCGCCGTCTCGAAGGTCAAGCCTCCGCCGAGTGACGACCCCCACAACGCGATCCGGTTCGGATCGACGTCTTCCCGGGTTCCCAAGAAATGGATCGCTGCCGCGACATCCTGGAGTTCGCGCTTGATCGATAGAACCTGCCGCTCGTTGCCGTCGCTCTCACCGAAGCCCCGGTAGTCGAAGGTGAGCGCGGCGAAGCCCTCGTCGGCGAATCGTTCGGCGAAGGCGACCAGGCCGTCCTTTCGGGTGGCGGTGAATCCGTGGGCGAGGACCACGGCGGGCACCCGGGAATCGCCGTCAGGCATGAAGAGCGTTCCGGCGCACTGCTCGCCACGGCTGTTGAATCGGACTTCGGTGGCTACTGACATGGTCCGACTCTACGCCGTTCGGTTGAGCCGAGTCTCGATACCGCGGGTTCGCTTTCCAGGCGCTACAGTTCCGGGTGGACCGTGCTAGGCGGGGAGTCAGCGGTGCCCTGTCACTTGCAATCCGCTTTAGCAAGGCCGAATGCCGTTCTGAGGGTCTGGCCATCGGGGTCAGTGCACCAAGGGAGGTGTTGACGGTCAGGTCCCGCGCGACGCAAGCCCGTGAACCAGGTCAGGTCCGGAAGGAAGCAGCCTTAAGCGGAAACTACGGGTGCCGCGGGTCAGCCTTACCCGAACCGAACTTGATGAAAACGCCCGATGACTTCGTTTCGAAGGCGGCTGCACGGTCCATATTCTTCTCCTGGCGAGGCCGCTTGGGTAGCTTTGAGACATGAGCGAGCGAACCTGGCGTGTCTACCTGGCTGGTGAGATCCACTCCGACTGGCGGGAACGGGTCGAGGCTGCCTGTGAGGGGCTGCCGATCGTCTTCACCTCGCCGGTAACCGATCACCCGGCCTCCGATGCCGCCGGAACCTCCACACTCGGGGAAGAGGAAAAGAAGTTCTGGGCTGATCACAAGGGCGCCGGCGTGAACTCGATTCGCACTCAGACGTTCATTCAGGAGGCCGATGTGGTGGTGGTCCGGTTCGGCGACAAGTACCGGCAGTGGAATGCCGCCTTCGATGCGGGCTTCGCTTCGGCACTGGGCAAGCCGGTGATCACCCAGCACGACGAGGATTTCGATCACGCCCTCAAGGAGGTCGATGCCGCAGCCCGTGCCACCGCCCGGACGCCGGAGCAGGTTGCAGCCGTTCTCAGGTACGTGATTACCGCCTGAGCAGGATTTTCACACCGGTCTTACCGTCTGATGTATGGTACAAACCGAATGGTGTGCGGTAAGACTGGATCGAGATTGTGGGGGACGGGACGATGAACAAGCCGGCTAACCGGACGATCGCCAAATGGGTGGCTGCGATCGGGCTGACATTGGTGGCCTGCCTCACCCTGACATCGGCTGCGTCAGCCCAGGGCATCGTCAACCCGGCCGCCGACCGCGCCTACAACGTTCAGCCGGTGGACTTCCGGGGGAATGCCAGCCTCACTGGTACAGATTTTTTCAGGTACTCCCACGATGTCTACATGCAGCTCTATTACACGGAGCAGGTCAAGTGGAACGACGAGCATGGCGGCTACCTCCAGAACCGGTTCGCCCAGCTTACGCGGGTGGGGGTGGGCGAAGACATGATCGATATCGATGGCGACTGGAACATTCCCATGACGGAAGTGACTGACCGCCTGCACTATGCGCTGACCCCGACCAATTTCCCGGGTGAATTCCGTGTGTCAACCACTCCGCTCCCGAACGGGGCACCGCTTCAGGACGGGAAATACGACATGGTCATAACGCAGTTCTACACCGAGTGGCCATATGCCATCGCCTATGGCCCCGACGACCCGATCCAGAAGAAGTGGATTGCCGCCTTCTGGATCGACACCGGGATCCCGGACACGGTGATCGACACAGAAGTTCCCTCCGGTTCCTCGGCCGCCAACAGCCGGACCTTCACCTTCCATTCGCAGGATGTCAACCCGACCACTTCTTCGGGGACGATCCTCAACTGCCGCCTCGACGGCGGTCCCTGGGCCGAGTGCAACGACCCCGAGTCGGTCCAGTACACGCCGACCCGGCCGGGTTCCTACTCGGTCAGCAATCTGGCTCCCGGCCAGCACACCTTCCAGGTCCGGGCCAATGACGCAGCCGGCAACTTCGATCCGACCCCGGCCACCTCGACCTTCTACGTCGACGGAACCCCGCCGACGATCAACATCTTCCGTCCGGCCGACGGGAACCGGTTCTTGCTCGGAAGTGATGTCGATTCCAACTTCAGCTGCAGCGATCCGCTGGTGGGCACGCCTCCCGGCAACTCGGGCGTCAAGACCTGTGCCGGTCCCGCCAGGGTCGACACCTCGACTCTCGGCCAGCACACGTTCACGGTCAATGCCGAGGACAACGCCGGCAACACCTCGAGCAAGACCACTACCTACTTCGTGGACCCGTCGAAGTACACGGACGTCATCCACTCGGGTGACCCGATCGCCTACTACCGACTCGGCGATCCGGTTGGCTCGGCGACGATGACCGACAGCTCCGGCAACGGTCATCACGGCGAACTGAAGAACGGGATACGCCTCGGTCAGCCCGCGGCACCCGCCTGCCAGACCGGCGCCGGACGTCCCGCGGTCTGCAGTCTCAGCAACGAAGCACAGGACTTCTCCGCCGCCTTCCCCGAGCGTGACGGCTACGGGTACGCGAACGGAATCTTCGCGCCGCAGCACGCATACTCGATCGAAGCCTGGATCAAACGGAGCGGGAACGGTGACGGTTCGATCGCCGGTCAGGGCGGAGGTGGACAGCTCTTCGTCAAGGACGGCAGGCTCGCGCTGCGGCAGACCCAGGACACGGTCCTGGCATCCGGCCCGGTTCTCGATCCCGGCAAGTGGTGGTATGTCGCCGCCACCTGGGATGGACATCTCACGAGGCTCTATGTGAACGGCGAAGAGGTCGGCTCAAGCTCCTCGGCCAACAAGGCGCCTTCGGGCGGCGGAACCTTCTACGTCGGCTACGGCGACCAGGCTCCCTGGTTCTACGGGAGTCTGGACGAGGTCGCCTACTACGGACGGGCGCTAACCCCGGCGGAGATCGGGACCAGGTACCTGGTCGGCACGGCCGGAGACCCGGCTCCCGATGTGATGCCCTTGACGACCAGTTCTCCCGAGACAGCTCCCGCGCCGCCTGGCTTCTCGACGACCTCCGATCCCGGGAGTGCCGGCAAGGCAGCCCCGACCAGTGGCGCGCGCAGGCATTCGGCGAGGGCGACCGCTCTGAAGAAGTGCAAGCGGATCCGGAAGCCCTCCAGGCGCAATTCCTGTCTGGCCCGGGTTCGCGCGCGGTTCTGAATCTCATCGGATTCCGTGACGAGGGGTAGGCTGCCCCGATGAAGCTATATGTCTGTTGGGGGACTTTTCAGGTGCCGGGTGTGCGCGAGCACCCCTGCAAGGTGGCCTACGACGCACTGGTTCAGGCTGATTTCGAGCCAGAGGTCGTCAAGACCCACAGCGTCGGTCTGATGCCGAGGGCGCTGCAGACCAGCGGCCGCAAGAAGGTCGAGGACGCGACAGGTAGCAAGTGGGTGCCGGCCCTCGAGACCGACGATGGCCAATGGATTTCAGGCTCAAGCGAGATCGTCGCCTGGGCCGAGCAGCACACCAGGGTCTGACAGGCACCCCCTCCGAAACCCTCGCGAGACGGAACGTTCCGTCTCGCCGGGGTTTTTTTGGGGTGGTCAGTCGCTCTCGATCCTGATCACGTCACCCAGCTCGATGCACCCGGACCGTGGGTCCGGGGTCGGGGTCCCGGAGGCACCTTCGCCCGGGCGTCCGAGCGCGGTGGCGTCCCAGCAGCCCAGCCAGTCGACGGCCACCTCGTAACGCGTCCACGATCCATCAGGGGGCGCGAAGTTGCAGGTCCAGTTCCCCTCGGGTTCCTTGCGGCAGTTGCTGACGCCGCTCGGGGAGGTGGTGTTGGCCAGGGAATGGGCCAGGTCATCACCCGAGACGCCGACCAGAAGTGCCGGACGGGTGACCATGATCAGGATGAAGAAGAAGGCAAGCGTCAGGAGGACGGCGCTGACGATCCCCAGGACCTTTACGCCCTTCCACCACATGCCGGATCAGCCCGCCAGGCAGCTGGTGTAAAGAACCCAGGACCGGTTACGGGCGACCTCCCCGAATCCCGGGGGAGGAGTCGTGACGGCCCGACCCGGCTCGCCCGGGTCGAGAATGAAGTTCTCGACCGTGAACTGCCGGGCGGGTGCGAGGAAGAAGCCGGAAGTGGGCTGCTCGTCCGCTGCCGCGATCGAGACCACATCCGAGGGACGGATGTCCAGCCAGAAAGCCAGGCGTGGCACTGCCCGGTGGTTTGGCACCGAGATCGGGAGGCAATCCTCGACCGAAGTCTCCGATCTCGAGGCGGGTGGAAGGTCCAGTTCGGTCGGCGGGTTGAAGGCCCCGTCGTCGACCAGGGCCTCGAGGTCACGTTCGACCAGGGCCTGGTCGCTCAGGTCCTCGTCGACGGTGCTGAGCAGGTCGTACTGGTTGGGCAGCCAGATCAGCCAGAGGGCGACCGTGATCGCCGCCGCGACCTGCCAGATCCGGCGCAGCCGGTGGCCCGGCTCCAGCAGCCGCCAGCCCAGAACCGCCGCGCCGGTGAAGATGAACAGGATCGCTGCGGCCAGCATCGTGTAGCGGGGGATGATCGCCAGCCCGGCCGCACCCATGATCGCGAACGCAACCAGCGCCAGCGCCGCCGAGATCACCCCGATCGCCGCCCGCTTCGGCATAGCCCAGAGGGTGAGGATCACCCCGAAGAAGGCGCCGACCATCCCGGGCCACTGCATCACTTCACCGAGCCGGCGCGGTCCGTAGACGATCACGTCAAGCGGTCCGGTATCCCGCTCCAGGGTCTCGACCGTTTCCCGGGTTCCGGTGAACGAGTAAAGGGGATTGGAGGTGGTGATCAGGTCGAACAGGACCCAGATCACGGGACCGGCCGCGGCCAGACAGGCCATCAGGACCAGGTTGCGGTCTATCCCGCTCTCCCGCAGGCCGACACCGAGGCGTCCGATCTTCACCCGGCCCTGCGGTTCGCTGCCCTTTGCGGCGATGTCGAAATCGAGGGCCAGCCAGAGAAAGTAGAAGCCGGCGAACAGCCAGGCCTCGGGCCTCAGCAGCCCGGCCAGGGCGAGCAGGACCAGTACCGGCCATCCCGCCTTCGGGCGTCTGGTCTCAATCAACAGGGCGGCAAGGCAGAGGACCATGTAAGGGATGTCGATGTATGCCCGCAGTCCGTTCGAGAGAACCGGAGCACTGGTCATGACCAGGAAGGCCGCGACGGCGCCGATTGGTCGGTCGAACCAGTCGGCTCCCAGTCGGTAGACCAGCCAGGCGAGCAGGCCGAGACTGATGTAGGCGAGAACGACCGCGACGGTGATCGACCCGTCACCAAGCGGGGAGAAGACTGCGCCGAGCAGGTCGTAGAGCGGATGCGGCGTCGGGGCCAGCGGCGCTCCGTAGTCGGGACTCATTCCCTCGGCGATCTCCCTGCCCCAGAGCAGGTAGTAGATCGTGTCGTAGTTGGGGAAACCCTTTGGGAAGATCGCCAGCAGCACCGCCGTAACGACGGCGATGAAGGCGATCGGTGGCCCCCAGGGCCGAAGGCGGGCAGGCATCGTCATCGGGCCGCTAAGCCTGTCACATACTGCGGCTAGACTGGCTTATCCGAGAGATGAGTGAATCAACTTCCCTATACCGACGCCACCGCCCGCACTCCTTCGATCAGGTCGTCGGCCAGCAGCACGTGGTGCGAACCCTTTCCAACGCGATCACCCAGGACAAGGTTCATCACGCTTACCTCTTTGTCGGCTCCCGCGGTACGGGCAAGACCTCGATGGCGAAGATTCTCGCGGCGTCACTCAACTGCGAAAACGGCGGCCCGACCCTGACTCCCTGCGGTACATGCGAGTCCTGCCGCTCGATCGCGGCCGGCAACTCGGTCGACGTGATCGAGATGGATGCCGCTTCCAACCGCTCGGTCGATGACATCCGGGAACTTCGCGACCGGGTCGCTTTCGCCCCGACCGCAGGCCACTGGAAGGTCTACATCCTCGACGAAGCCCACATGCTGACCAAGGAGGCATGGAACGCCTTCCTGAAGACGCTCGAGGAGCCTCCGCCCAACACCGTCTTCATCCTGGCCACGACCGAGGCCCACAAGGTGATGCCGACCATCGCCGACCGTTGCCAGCGGTTTGATTTCCAGCGCCCTTCGATCGAACAGCTCTCCGAGGTACTGACCCGGGTTTCGGTGGCGGAAGGAATCGCGATCGACCCGCCGGCGATCGCCATGGTCAGCCGTTCCGCGTCAGGGAGCTTCCGCGACGCTCTCGGAACGCTGGACCAGCTCGTGTCCTACAGCGGCAACGAAGTCGCTCTCGACGACGTGCTCGAGGTGCTCGGCGCGGCCGATGCCGACCTCCTGTTCGGGATCATTGACAAGGTGACCGAAGGTGACCCGGCCGGCGTTCTCCACTCGGTTGAGGAGGTCGTACGGTCGGGCCGTGATCCGGCCCGCTTCGCGCGGGACCTGCTCGGGCACCTGCGGGTTCTGCTGGTCACCCGGACCACCGGCCGCATCCCGGAAGCCTTCGCTGTTACTGCATCCGACCCGGAGCGCCTGGCGCGCCAGGCCCAGGCGATCGGTCCTGCGAACCTGATTCGGACGATCGACGAACTTTCCGCCGCC
>JRYG01001636.1_pt1 | contig 24013 bp, 8 predicted proteins | sample 235341 | NCBI WGS metagenome assembly JRYG01 (sample SAMN03074218, study PRJNA261478) | activated sludge metagenome | biome: Wastewater Treatment Plant; feature: Wastewater; material: Activated sludge; isolation source: activated biomass of a wastewater treatment plant treating hydrocarbon... ...
CTGTAAGGTGGCGTTCCGTTGATAGCAGAGGCTTGAATGCTTCCGTTTGATTGCAATGCGCATTGAGCCGGACTAACGTCAAAAATTACACTCAGCGCGGCATTACCGTTATCGGGTGGGTCGTTATTGACCGGTGTATAGACATATATAAACTGCTTGCGGGTATCGCTACAGCCGTTTGGCGCAGTCACGGTAAGTGAAAATTCGTATAGGCCGGGTAAATTGTATGAGAAGCTATAATTGGAAGAGTTGATAGTAGCAGTAGTGCCGTTGCCGAAATTCCAGAAATAAGTATATCCGGGAATTACCGTAATGCCAAAAATACTGAGCAGTTGTCCGGGGGCTACGCTGGTTGTAGAAGCCTGGAAATTGGCGTTGGGGGCGGTAACGGTTACCGTAACGCCCTGGCGGGTAGAGGTTAAACAGTTGGCATAGCGGGTTTCTACCCAGAACTGCTGGTTGTTCTGAACATCGTACAATACCAGCGGATTGCCCACGTAAAGGAGGTCGTTGCCGCCGGCGCTGCCGTACCAGTAAAATTCTACCCCCGATTGGTTGGAGTAGGCTGTGATCCACACATTGTCGCCTTTACAAACAGCCTGTGACCCATTAATTGAGAAACTCGGCGGGTTGAGCGTATAGACTAGCGGAGCAAGCGTAGTAGTAACCGTGGCACGTTGGCCGGTGGCATCTGTCACGGTCAGGGTATACTGACCGGCAGCCAGGTTGGTGATATTGGGCGTAAAGAAGCCGTTGCTCCATTGATAAGAGAAAGGAGGCGTGCCGTTGAGTACCTGACTGATGATCATGCCGGTATTTACGTTGGGGCAATCCGGCCGGGTAATGCTCAAAATGACATCCAATTCGCTTATAATGGTAATAATTCTTTCTTCGCTGACCTGGCAGCCCTGAGGAGAAGTTGCTGTGAGCCTTACGATATAGTGGCCCGGTTGAGCATAGCTGTAATTGACAGAAGTGCCTGCGCCGATATCGCCGTTGCCAAACTCCCATTGGTATTGATAACCTGCAACAGGAGAGTTCACCGAGAAGTTGATAGAAACGCCGGGTTGCGTTTCATAAAGCGACGCTTCGAAACGGGCGTCAAAATCGTTGGCGGGCACAATTACGGGAGTTCTGTTGGATATACAGGTACCCTGCCGGCTTTCCACGTAAAGCGAAAGACCTTGCTGGGCATCATCAACATACAGTTGACTGCCGATAAATACAAGCGTTCCGCCTGTCGGCGCGTCAAACCAGTAGTACTGCGCGCTGGGGTTTCCTGAAGCGGCAACTACCCAATAGCCATTGCCCGGGCATACTGGTTGGCCCAGGTTGGCCAAGACAAGTGGCGGAGTCAATCCACTGGTGCTGGCACTGATCACTACATCCACCACCCGCGAAACGCCATTGGCGTCAATAACGGTAAGGCTGTATGTGCCGGGTTGCAGGTTACTGACAACGTTGCTCATAGCGCCGTTACTCCATATATACTGATAAGGAGGAGTGCCATTGATTGCCTGGGCTGAAGCAGAGCCGCTGGCCGAGCCGTTGCAAAATGCGGGTACTACATCCAAAAGCACATCTATGCTGCCGTCGTTAACGGCAATAGGCTGGGAAAAAGTGGACGTACACCCCTGAGGCGTCGTTACGGTGAGCGTTGCCAGATAAATACCCTGGTTGGTGTATACGTGTTTGACATTGGGGCCTGTGCTCGTGCCGCCGTCGCCAAAAGTCCAGTTATAAGTATTTGCGGGCACAATGCTGTTGGGTACAAATACAACCGTATCCTGTATAGCAGGCGTATTGAGGTTAACTGTAAATGTCGCATCCGGTGACAGCAAAGCGTTGATACTTATTGATGTGGGTGCTGACAGGCAGTTGTTTACGTTTGTGATGGCATATATCTGTGTCGGACCAGCTATTTGAGGCAGCATTAACAAATCGCCCACAAAGATCAGGCTGTCAAATATATCGTACCACTCATAACCAGGAGTTAGTGTTTCAGAAGAAAAAGCAAACGCATATACTGTTGAGCCTGTACAGACCGTGGTCGATGGCACGGCAGTGAGTGTCGGCGGAGATATTGTTTTATTAAGATTGACGATTCTTACGCTATCCGCCTTGAAAAAACCATCGCTATCGGTAACCGTAAAATAATAATTGCCGAATCCAAGTCCAGTCACAACGGCGGTTGTGTCGCCGTTACTCCATTGATAAGTATAAGGGGGTTGGCCGCCGGACACGTTGAGACTTACAGAGCCGGTGGAGTCTGCGTCGCACAATACATCTGTTTTGGTGAGGCCGATTTCAAGCCGGACCGTTTTGATGGTATCCGGATTGGCCAGGCTACCCGTGGGGGCAGAGGGGTCGAAAGTATACGTTGTAATAGCCGGCAGAATTCTATCTGCATCGGCTGAATACACATAAAAGTTAATGGTTTCACCGGTGGTATTGGCGTACACCAACATGCTCACGATATAGCGGTCAATAGCGGGAACATAAGTGGCATGCGTAACGCCGCGGCAATCGGTATCGCCGACAAATGCGGCAACCATGTCGCCGGCATTGCGGGATTCAATTCCTTCTATTTCGATCACCGCTGTGATCACCATATTGTCGCTATACAACGCAGGAGTTACTGCCCAGGTAGTTGTATCCTGCGGGTTGGCGAAATTGTCGGCGAGGGCAGTTGTTAGCGCTGTCGACAATAGGAAGGCAATCAATAGTGCTATTTTAGGTCGCATCTCCAAAATCTTTAGTTGGTGTGCCAATGGCTGAAATGTTAGTAGTTTTGTTTGGTTGCCGGGCCCAGTTTATACCTCTTTTTCGGGTATATCCTGGGCCCGGTTGTTATTATGGGCGCGGTACTTTGATCAAGGGTATGATAATCCTTTCTTCGTCGTTGCCGACAGCGTTGAGCTGCAGGAAGTAAGTACCCGGGGCGATAGACAACTCGTTTTCGGTAAGCGGAATATCGGTTTTGCCGGCAGTCAGGTCCACTTTGCGGCGCCAATGCGTTTTGCCCTGGTTGTCCATCAGGCGCAAAATGTATTTCCCGTCTTTGGGCGCCTGAATGGTAACATTGAGCATATTGGCAAAAGGATTGGGATGCGCTTGCAGATCAAGGCTGGGCGTACCGGGTTCGGCAGAAGCGGTTGACAGTTCTACGTTGACCAAATTGGGTCGCAGCAGGCTATTCATACAGCCGTTGCTATCGCGTACTTCCAAAGTTACGGAGTAGATACCCGGCGCCTGGTAGGCATGTGCAGGGGCTTGTTGATCGCTTTGAGTGCCATCTCCAAAGTGCCAGCTGTACTCGGAATTAACGCCTATGGCCTGGAAGTGAATGGTATCGCCTGCCAGCACATTGGTCATGTCGGCTTCAAAACCTGCATCAGGCGCTTGAACGTCGATGAAGTAGGCTGCCTGCTCGGAGTAGCAGTTGTGATATGCCGTGCGTACATACACCGTCTGGTCGCTTTCCAGTTGCTGCAATGCCAGGTAGGGCGCTTCAGCCAGTATTTCACCGGCTTCGTCAAACCATACGTAAGACGCTTTGTTGAGTGCCGACATGGCCTGCAAGTTGACGTCGTCGTAGAGGCAGGTAATGCCGCTTTGGTTGACGTTGACAATTTCCGGTGTGGGCAGCAGATCAGCCAGTATTTCAATATGCACCGTATCTACAAACCAGTGACCTTCCGAGCCGGTTATGGTAACGGTGTAATCGCCTGCGCTCAAATCCGGCGCAGTATCGCCAGTTTCGCCGTTGCTCCAGGTATACTGGTAGGGCGGCTCCAGGCCGGTTACCGATAATACTTGTGCAGAGCCGAAGTTGTCTTCTTCACAAGCTACATGCCCCAACTGATAGCTGGCATGGAACTGCTTGTTGCGGAAAATATACGGCGATGCAAAATTGCCGATGATGCCGTTGCTCTGGAAGGTAAAGTTTTCGATATTAAAGTACAGGTGCTCGTCGCTGGCATCGTACAGCCTGATTTCTACTTGCTCGCCCGATGCATTGCCGTAGATAAACAAAGTAACAAAATACTTATTGAGCGCCTCTACATAATACAACGGTGACACGCCGCGGCATTCGCCGTTGACGAAGGCGGCTACTTTGTCGTTGGGATCAACAGACAGGTTGCCGTTGATTTCCAGCAGGCCGGTGACGATCATGTTGGTGGCAAAATTACCGGGGATAACCACCCAGCTTGCNNCCAACGGAATAGTAGAACCAGGATAGTTCAGTATGCCACTGTTATTGACCCTGATCTGGTAAGCAAAGTTGGGTCGCATCAATTCCATGCCCGAGCCGCCGCCGGTAATCCACATGCCGCCGAAATACTGGGCCTGCATGTTGGGCGACAGACCCGGATGTGTCGGATCCTGGGCTACCGTTTTGATAAAGTCGCCATTGGCGGCAGTACCTATGTTCAACACGGCGTTGATAGAGTCTTTCGTTTGTCGTGGATACCCCACCAGGTTCCAGCCTGCCGCCAACGGAATCACGGTATAAGTGGCGTTGGCGCCGGTAACACGCAGCGTATCGGCAGGACCGTTGAGATAAATCAGGTAGCCTTTTTCTACCGTTATATCACCAAGTCCGTTTACACTGATCCAGCCTGTATTAGCCAAATAACCTGCCGAGGTAGCGTCGGTTTTGATGACGTCGCCGTTGCGCGGGTCTTTGATGGAGCGCAGGATGCGGTTCACGTCCATGTCGTCTTCTTCGCTGTTGAGCGAGAACCAGGTCCAACTGCCGTCGCCGTTGAGCGGTATGTAGCGGGCCATGTGCAGGTCTTTATCGATCAACAGTTTTTCAGGATTGATGATCGTACCAATTATCGCATTCTGATTGAAGAAGATAGAGTCTACCGAAGTGGGGAATGCGTCGTATTCCTTGCCTTCGCTGGCATCCCAAACCCGGAAGGTGAGGTGCTCTCCATTGTCAGCTGCGTTGCCGTAGACAGCCATACTTGACAGGAACCTGTTGTTGGACGTTTTACCGATTCTGGCTACTCCTCGGAGCGAATTGCCGATCCAGGCGCTTACGATGTCCATGGTGTCTTGTGAGAATGTAAGCGGATCATCGGTGAACGAAAAATTGCTGTATACGGTCATTGTAGACGAATACTGGCTAGGATCAAATACCCAGTAGGGCGGTTTGGCCAGTACTTTCACATTGATCCGGATGGTATCCACGCCGCCGTTGAGTTCGAGCGAGCGCACCAGTACGGTTGCGGTAGTATCGCCCAATGGCAGGTTATTAGAGTTGATCTTGAAATTGATCGGCAGTCCGCCGGTGGCCGGCACAACGCCGGTAGCAGGTAATGCCATCAACCACGGATAGGCGTCTATGAATTCAGTTTCAAACTGCAAGGCGCCGACGCCCTGGTTGCTGAACAACGTAGTGCCCAGGGTATTGATGGTGCCCTGATATACTGTAATATTCAGTTCGTCGAGACCGACATAGATATCCCGGTAGATGACCTTGAATTCCCAGACGAAAGTATCCAGGAAATACTGGTTGCCGGTTTCATCAATAAGGTCGTAAACCGTTGCGCGCAGGATGTGGTCGTCGTGCACGGTAATATCGTCGGGTATGAATACCAGGGTATTATTGTCGTAGAAGCAGGCAACTGTACCCGGTACGGGCGTTTGCGTAGTGAGGTCGAATACCTCAAACGTCATTTCATTGACGCGGGCGCAGTTGATTTCCTTGTTTATACGGATGCTGATCTCGTCGCCGCGTTGCCAGATGCCGTCGGCAGGCTGGGTGATGGCAAATATACCGCCGGCGTTGCGCTGGATTTGGCCGCGAATAGCATTAGAGAATATCAGGCCTGTTGCTCCACACGAAGCTACTGCCCTGATTTCATATATGCCGTCAGGGTAGCGCTGATATAGCTCCGTAATATCCCAGACAAAGAAGAAACGCGGGAAATCGGTAGGCCCAAAGTTGGCTGCGTCATAGTTGGCCAGCGAATCGATGGTCACTACGTAGTTGGGATCCAACTCCGATGTAGGAATGCGATTCCAGCCCGAGCCACCGCCAATTGGACGGTATTCGAGGAAGATTTCTTCCAGCAATGGATTACTGCTGTCGTAATCTCTGAGTTCAATGATCAGATTTTCCCTGCTATTCGGATCAAACGGATTTCGGCGCGTGATCACCCAGTCGTCACCCGGCGAGGCGATAGTAATATCGCTGCACGGGTGGGCGAAGAAGGCGTTAATGGTTACCGTATCGCGGGTACCCAGCAAGAACAAATCGTTATCTGTACACGAAGGCCTTAGCAGAATATTGATATTTTCATATTCGTAGTAGGCCGGGTTGCGGGTCAGTGTCAACGGGAGTATCAGAGGTTGGTCAGGGTTGACAAACGTAATACCTACGCCGCCCTCCTGGTTGCTTGAGCCCATATATACGCCGTTCAGCTGCACTATACCGCCATTGGTATTGCTGGCGCCGTCGAGGTACACATAGAAGTCGCGTTGTTCGTTAAATGGGTTGCCGTTATTGAGTTGAATCCAGAATGTAGCCAGGTCGTCCGGATTCAGGTTGACAAGCGTTTGCTCGTCGAAAGTAGCCTGGGTTTCCAGATCGATCAATGAGATATCAAACTGATCGCGATAGATCGTGCCCGGCTCAGGCGGGCAGCTACTACGGCCGCCAAAGAGCTGGAAGTAGGGCGAATGGCCGGGGTCGCGGGCTTTCACTGCTGTTATGCTGAATTGATCGCCCGGGTCGTTGTCGCTGAGGGTATAGCTGGAGGTAACTGTGGTTTCTGTGGTCGTTTCCCTGTTCTGCCCCCATTCATACTCCAGTTTGATAGCCAACCCCGCTTTGTTTTCTGCCACGTTAATTTCAGTGATCAAACCAAAACCACCCGATGTTCTGGCTGCGAGATATACGCCAAGTTTCGCATCCAGATTGAAGTAGCCCCTCTGTTCAAAAGTACTTGTACGGGTTTTGGTTACCGTAGTGCTCTTGGAGATATCAACGCCGGCTGAGAAAGTAGTATTCTCAACTTCACCTGTGGCGCCGCTAAAGTCGGGGCTGATATAATTATTAATAACACTTTCCAGGTCAGCCGGTGAAACATCACTGAGGTTATCAACCACATTAAAGAAATCATCAGTAGCTTTTACGGCGCTTTCATATTTCTGCACCAGATCGCTGGTCCACAGTATATTGTCATTCAATACAAAACTGTCTTGCGTGACGTAAACCCCGATTTGAGAACAGAAACCGGAAGTGAGCTGCCTGATTTTTGCTTTGGCGGAATTCGAAATAGCGATAGGCACTTTTTGCCTGGAAGGCGTTTCCGTACAAAGCATATAGTGCGGTAGTGATTTCACGCTATGGTATCTCAGGATTTCTTCCCAGTTGAAAATTTCTGTACTCAACTGATCAAGTGCCTGCGCTTTTGTCAATACTTCATTATTAACAATAAGTGTTGCAGATCCCGCAGCAATAGAATCTTTCAGCGCTACTTTTTCTTTGATGAATTGTTTGATCTGACCAACGGTGTATAACCAATCGGTTTTAATTTTTTCAGGAGAAATTGAAAACTGGCGACTCTTATCCATTTTACAACTGTCGGCGTCGTACTCTAGCACTTCTCCAATTCCCAATTGCATGGCAATACCCAACCCAACCAGTACATCTGCATCCGGACCGACAAAGTCGGACGTATTGGAGGTTGATATATTGCGCTGGACGGTAGTAGTAATTTCATATGTGCTGTTGTCTGAAAAACCTCCGCCTGCAAGGATGTCGGTATTAGTCCAGAAGCCGACTGTAAAAATGGAGAATTTCAAATCAAGAGAAATACCTCCCAGCCCCTTAAAGTTAGACACGGTGGTCAGGCTCTTCTTAATCGTTGTTCCCTCTTCAATAGAACTGGTACTTCCATCGCCCATGGGATCGCGCAGGATGTAGAGCGGATATTGCACGCGGCCATTGTCGCGAGGGTCTACAATAACATCGCTGCCAGGCAATTGGGCTGCGCCGGTGACGATAATCGGGATAATGATTTCCCCGAGGAAGTCGCCTATAGCCGAGTAGTACTTGATGTCAACACCTTTGCGGAAGGGGGAGACCAGATTGGGAGAACCGGCGACAAAACTATGGGGTTGGAAGGCGCCGCGTTCTTCATCGTAATAGAGTGTATCTCGGTTATTTACCGCAGCAGAGTTATTGATAATCAGATAGCCTTCGTTAACGCTGCAAATATCAGTCCCGTGCAATTCTTCAACCGCAAACTGGAGAGAATACGCCTGCCCCTGTTGAATAATTGCAGGATTTGCCGGATCGTCGCACAAATAAGTGTCGATCCCGCCCTGCAGACTGATAGCGGGCGGTTTGTGATAGACCAAACGCTGCATGGTCGCTGAGTCCAGTTGTTCCTCTGTATAGTCCAACCTGAAATTATCCGCATGAATGGTTTTCAAATCAAGCGTGTTAGGCCGGTATCGCAGATAATCGACAATGAGAATATTTTGCACAATGGCAGGCGTTACATCCTTCATCGTGATGATGATGTCGTCAAGCGGAGGCAGTTTAGCCTTTACTTTAGCGGTAATGTCTGTAGTAAATATTTTTTGATAACACCCATCGCGCGTGCTGGCCTCTATTTCAAAATTGGCAGAAGCAGCAGGCCCTCCACAGACGGTAGTGACGAACATTTCAACCTCATAGGTCAATGTATCCGTGAAGTTGATAAAGGTATTTCGCGGGAATCCAGCAAAAGTGGTAAACACTGTAGGCGCATCTGCTACAAAAAGATGCTGGATCGTATCGATCTGATTATTGGTTTGACCAAAAGCAGGACTACCCTCGGTATGGAAAGAATTAATCTCCACCTTGATTTCCATCAGGCCGGGCTCGCTGGGTTTTACCACCAGACTGTAAAATCCATCTTCGTCGGTGTAGGCAGTAACTTCTGATGTCTGGCTGTTGTCAAAGGTTGAAATAGCCCGAACCTGAACACTGTCAATGCCGCAGCTTACATCCTTTAAACGGGCATAGCCGGATATGATATAGGCTGTACGATCAAAGAATAACAAATTGGATTTCACAGGATTTTCCGGAGAAATATCAACATTGATCGGGTTGGTTACAAAGTCGTGATCATCGTATGATGCCGTCAAGGTATAATTGACTACTTCCGTACCGAAATACACGCCACTTATGTAGAAATGTCCGTTATTATTGGTCAGGCCGGTATATTCATATTTTTCCCCATCTACGATGCTGCTGGCCGTAATAGTTACCCCCGGTACAGGCGCATTGCCTACCAATGTATAGACATCGCCTTCGAATACGCCTGCGCCACGGCGATAGCCGGCATCAGATTTACCCAGCGACTCTTCGTTGTCAACCAATACCTTTACCGTATAGATGTATTCTCTTCCAGGAACCCCGTCAACATCGTCAAAAAAGCTAATATTCGGATTAGTGGTAGCGATTTTTACCGTATCGCGATACACATTAAATCCGGAAATGTAGTCGCGGTTTCCTGTAAATTCCCACGATACCCGGGTCTTGTTGGGGAAGGAGCCGTCTGAAGCCTGAATATTCTGCATTTTCATATGCCAGGCCTCAATAAGGTTGGTACTGTAGAACCACACCGCGCCGCTCGTACCGTGGTAAGGTGCGCCGACCAAGATATCGTCGTTGGTCACATCCACCGAAAATCCGAAGTCGTCGTTGAAAATGCCCAATCCTTCGGGAATATTGACGTAATCTACATACTCAAAGGTATTACCGCTTCGCTTAAAGACGAAGGCAAGGCCCTGCGAGTTGTTGACGTTCCCCACTGCATGATCGGGCGCGCCTACAACGAGGTAATTTCCTTTCATGGCTACAGCTCGACCAAACCGGTCATTCATTGAATTATTGGGCAAAGGCGGTTCCGGTATCACTTGGGTTTGTTCCCAAACTCCATTGTTGTTGCGGAAAATATATACAACGCCGGCGCCTTTACCGTCGGCGCCGACAGCCAGGAATTCGTCTGTAAGATCGACGGAAATACCAAAGTTGTCACCCTGTTGCTCTCCTTTTAATTCCGTAGTGCCCGTTGCCCCGCCGGCGCCATAGGAAACTACATCTCCATTGCGTTTGTACATGTGCACAAATCCCCTGGTATCGGTCACATCGGAGGCCCCGCCGGCAACGATATAAGAATCGGAGGCCGCCAATGACACATAGCCCATCGTATTACCGGATACGGCATCTACATCTGCTTGCGCCCAGTTCGAGCCGGTTCGTTTGAAAGTATATACATTCGTTTGTTGAACGGCATAGGCATAATTGCCGTTGATCGCTACCGCATTGCCCAGACGGCCAAAGTCGACGCCACCATTGAATGCATCGTAATCAATCGTACCGCCGGTTGAGAAATCCATCTCAATCAGATCGATTCGTCCTACGTCTGTTGTGCCAAAAGCGCCGGGCATACCTGCTGCTACCAAATTGCTGAATATGTCAACATCGTTGCCGAATTCTTCCATTGATGGAGCAGAATAGTAGGTAAATCTTTGCGTCCAGCTATCGTTTGCTTTTTGGAAAAACGAAACAGCGCCGGTTCCTCCTGGCGCAACGTGCAGCGGAGAACCTACGGTTGCGTTGTTTCCGTCGAGCGCTACCGACCAGCCAAAGGAGGCATTGGCAAAATTGGAACTGAAGCGGTTGAATGATTCGCGCTGGATGCCCGAATAACCGTTATTGGTGTTGCCGTCTGAGTAATAGCGTCCGCCGTAGGCATCATTAAATGAAGCTACGATGTACTGATAATTCGCGGTTGGATTATCGCCGATTTCGCTGAAGATATCGGCAAAAGTGCGTTTGCCGGGGGCTACTTCAAAAACGGCCAATTCCGTTGTGCCGTAGGCGTTGGGAACGCCGATTGATACCAGGTTTTGGATATTGGCGGCTGGAATGGTACTGCCGTCAATGCCCGCCGATGTCATCCGTATTACCACAAACCCGTCGATATTGGCGTCAAAGGGCAATGTCCAATCCATTTCAACCTGATTTTCATACGTTCCATCCGAGGCCGTAAAGGTCGTCGGTCTGGGCGGTCGGGGATAGGAACCTACCGTCAATGTAACGTCGTCAGAGCGGTATTCTACGTTGTCGCGAACGGAGACAGCCGCTATCCTGTATTGCACCATAACGCCCGGAAGCGCCAATTCATCGCGGAATGTGATCTTGTTATTTTCCAGTTGAGAATAATTCACGCTGAGCATGATCGTGGTATCCACAGCGCCGACCATAACCCGGTAATTCACTTCAAATTTGTCAACTCCGCGGGCGTAATAGTTGAACATCAGGTCAATATTGCCCAAATTATTGTTTACCTGGGCCATTTCGTTTAATACGGAACGGATTTTTGGGAAAATTATATTTTTGGTGGCGCCTTCCGATTGGAAGTTCATGCCCATCCTGTCCAGTAATGCTACAACCTGGTATTCGTGAGTGCTATTGGGTATGCCATTGATATCGAAATATTCCGTGACATCCTTGCCCAACGTCGCTATGAGGTTGTTATCGCGATATACTCTGAAGCCATCAACATATGGACCCCGATACGACCAACTGACGACTACCGCGTTGCTGTCGGGGAGCGCAGTTAAATTGATGAGTGGTTTGGCAACTTTGGGATATATAGTAGCAACCGATACCGGGGCTGATACAATCAGGTTAGTACCTTCCTGGAGTACGGCACGAACGGAGTATATGTATTGCTGACTGGGTTTACCTGTATTGTCTTCAAAACTTAATTCCTGACCTGCATTCACTACGCCGATCACTTCATCGTTTCTTGCAACTGTATACAGGCTAACATCGCCAGTACAGTGCGTCCAGTTGATAATAACCGTATTGGCATTGCCATTGTAGGCCGCCGTCGCACTGAGTTTTTCTACCGGCTGAAGTTTAGGGAAAGTGCCCTGGTTAATGACAACAGGTGAAAATATTCTCTCTTCGGGCTGCTCCCAGTATGCCCTGCCGAAGTAGTCATATTGAATACCATCAGCACCGGTGAGATCAGTTAAAAACTGATTATTACCGGAGATATTCGGCGCCAGGTTGGTCATGTTGCGATACATTTCAAACCCGTTGACTTGTCCTTCGGAAATAGACCNNGAGCGGCTGGGCTTCCAATACCAGGATTTTAACGACAGAATCGCGTTGGAAGCGCGGAGGATATTGCGGCAAAGGCAATGTGTCGTTGAAGTTGATAATCACCTCCTGATTGACTAGCGGTGAAGGATTCACTGCTTTGTCAGTTGTGATAATATTCAGGCTGCGCCCTTCCGTTTCCAACACAACGCGTAGTGCGGGCTGAGCTACTTGTAATGGCAATTCTTCAAAGATGTAATAGCCGGCTCTGTTCGTAAAAGTTCGTCCAAGTACGGTAGTGCCATTGACCAGCTTCACCTCAAGACTATCGGTATTGCGACCGTTTTCAATAGAAAGCACCTGCCCGCGGATAATTGCGGTATTTCTCCTTACGCCTGATGCGCCCACGGGGTCTGAAGATTGACCGTTGTAAATAGCTGTTACAAAATATTCGTACGTTCTACCCGTTTCAGCCGTGTAATCATAGTAATCCCTGGCGCCGGTGGGCAAGGTATCCAGCGTAATACCGTCTCTTTTGATGATAAAATCGGATAGTTTATAAACCGGATATTCCCAGCTCACAACAATGTGCATGGGGTATTTGTCAGATGCAAATACATTAGACGGCGCTTCCAGAATATTTAGCGTATTCAGCGCCGAATTCATTTGGGTAACTGCAGCAGAGGTATATATAACACCATTGGCAATGCGATATGCCTTGAGGGAAAATGTACGGCTGGTGTTCGTTTTGTCATAAAAATCATAGGAGGTTATATGTCGGGGAAGCGTATCAGCGGCTAATCCAGTTGCTTCAACAATAAACCCGTCGTAATTGTCAAAATTCGTGTTGTAGTTGGAAGCTGCCCAATTCATGCTGACCTTGCCCGCTCCTGAAGTTACTGTAAGCGAACCTGGCGTTGCAAGGGTCGGGAAATTGACCGATGCGGAAGAAGTACCGCCACTGATGAATACAGTGTCTTGCTGCTCTACAAATAATTTGACGGTATATATATATGGCGTTCCCGGAATTCCCTGCAAATCTTTATAAATCTGGGGTACTCCTTTCAATATCTCGCCGACTTCTATTCCGTTGCGTAAAATTTTGAAGCCCGTGAAGTTATCATCGTCAATTTGCGCCGATGATATATTCCAGGTAACCAAAATCGCATTTTCAGCAGCTACCGGTGTGGCAACTACGGCGGTAGGCTCTATAAAATCCGGGAATAGGGTAGGAGCGCCTGTGATAAGGCTGGATTCGTATTTATTCTCATTTACGATGCGGAACGCAGAAACCGCATAGGTGTACGCAACACCGGGATTACCTCCGTAATCCGTAAATTTGCGCGCACTGGTATCCTGAATTTCATAATAAAAGATACCATTCCTGTATATCCTGAACCCGGAAAAATTGTCAGAGACGTGATCCCAGGTGACCGTGAGCACACCCATACTATTAGCGTCGAAGTCATCTACTACCGCAATATTGGTAGGCGCAGTTACTTTAGGGAACTGTAAGGTATCCCTTATAGTCGCCTTATTGACGGTGTTGATGCCAAAAGTGTAGGCTCTTAGTTCGTATTCATAGAAAAATTCTGCTTCTCCACCCCGATCTACAAGTACAGATACCGGGCCGCCGGCGTCATCTATAACGCCTACCAGTTTGTTTTCCCGATAGAGCTGGAAATAGGTGGTATCGCCGGTAGAGGTATAGTTCCAGCTTAACGTCAAAATATCGGGGCCTGGAGTGGCTACAAAGTTGGACAATACGATGATGTCATTGCCTGTTGGGATAAGTTGGGCGGAGGTGAAATTAATATTTTCTAGTTCCGGCGTGTTATTACTTAATTCTACGGGGATTAATGCAGGGGTAACAGAAAAGCCCTGGTGTTTTGCCGTCATATTAAATACGGCACTGAGCCCGTAATATACGCCTGTGAAAGCATAGCGACCGGTATAATCTGTAATCATTGAGTCGGCTCGGGCTTCTCCAAACACCGTCGTAGTATATTTGACTTTAGCCCCGGCAATACCATAACCTTCTTTATTGCGAACATAACCGGCAATGACGCCGATGGGGGCAACGCCGCCTTCGTCATTGTCTCTTACAATGGCATTTCCTGATTTGACCAGTTCGACTTCATAATTGTGCACAAGACCAAACACGGGAGATAGGTCGGTAAAGCTTGTTGCAGTTGCTGTTTCGAATATTTTAATTACCTGGCCGCTACGACGTATGTTTATTTTATCGGCAAATGCAGAAACATCATTCCACGTAATTACAACTTTGTCTGGAAAAGCAAAATCTGTGGCGCTCACTCCCATATCGAAAGTGCTACCGTTGTCGCAAATACCAGGAAATGAAGTTTCATTGAAAATAGAGTTGGTCAAACCACTGAAGGTGCGAATACAATAAGTATAATTGATTCCATTGACCAGACTGTTTGCGTTATTCGGGTTGTAGGTGTCTTCGTAAGTGAATACGGAATCAATTTGCGTGGTGCCGCTAACGGTTGCTATCAACTTCTCCTGAAGGCCTTCTTTGCGAATCACCAGAAAATTGGTGCTCAACTTAGACTTGTTTTGCCAGGTTAGCGTCACTTTATGCGAAAATGCCGCATCGGTGGCCGATACCATAACCGGTGGCTGAAAACTGATCGTACTGCCCGCATCGGTTAAAGCGGAACAGGGGGCGATTACGTTACCCGGGCCTATAATATATAAGGTGAGCAGATAATTTCGGCTGATGTTCGGCCCTGTAAAATGTCGAAAGGTATTCGCCACATTTGTAGGCAATGCCTGGTCGATGGTTTCTGTATATATGACCACGCCATTTGCCCTCAATTCGAGAAATACGCCTTCGGGATGGGTATTGCCGCCGCCGGCATCAAAACAACTGGCGGGGAGATTCCAACTGACATCTACGTATGCGTCGTTGTCGCCATCGGTAGCGGTGAGGGTTTGGGCATTAAGCGAGCTGAATACCCCTGCTGACAGGCATAACAATAGCAGTACAAACCGGGTCATGAGATTACTGGTTTATTAGCGAAAAATTCTTTTTCAGGTCGTCTGAAAAATCATTATGTGTTAAATGGCAATCAGGGTATAACCACTCCAATCGCATTGCACTAATTCAAGTACAAAGCGGGTTTTCCTAATCGTGAAGCATGTAAGTAAATCCTTAATTTTCTCCTGGTAAAATCGTCTCCAAAAGGAGTAAAAATAATGTTGGCCGGCCTAAAATATTACTTGCACGTAAGCGGATGCAATTTTCTTTTGATGGGGACATAGGCCGAATTCAACACTTCTGGGAACATTGGCAGCAAAAGTAATAAAAAGTCTTAACATTTCCTTTTTTGTTAAAAATAAATCTAAATTTTACTTAAAACACAATATTTTTGGTCTATCTTGCCCGTCAAATCCTGTTACACACCTTATTTTTCTCCTGAATCGTCTCGCCAATTGGGAGTATGGCTCCTGAAAGTCATCCCTGAATGCTTGCTTTATTTTGTTTGAGCTATGGCCTTTAGGCTTGGCATAGTCACAGATGATGAAAGAGAACAGCAACCAGATTGTACACGGCATGTGGATAGGCGAACACCTGTCTCCACTGGAACTATTGTCTATTCGGTCTTTTCTCGATCACGGCCATGAATATTGGCTCTGGACCTATAACGAGCTTGTATCTCCGCTTCCCGCAAACTTAGTTATTAAAGACGCTGCTACCATCATCCCCGCCCATAAGGTGTTTGCCTACCAAAAAGGAAACCAGTTCGGCCATGGTAAAGGAAGCTATGCCGGATTTTCCGACCTCTTCAGATATAAGTTGCTTTATGAATACGGCGGATGGTGGGCCGATCTGGATATCACTTGCCTGCGACCCCTCGATTTTGAGACGCCCTATGTATTCCGCGCTCATGATGTATTGCCCGTTGTAGGTAATTTGATGAAGTGTCCGGCGCATAGCCAACTGATGCTGGATTGCTACGAAACGGCGCTGCGAGAGGTTAATGCGTTGAATACGGATTGGATGAAGCCGATCCGTATATTAAATGATTATATCCATAAGCACCAATTGACAACATTTATCATACCGGAAATATCTAACCCCGATCGCTGGGAGATTGTCGACTTCTACCGCGCTTATCCTGCCAGAATACCCAGGCACTATTATGCCTTTCACTGGATGAATGAAGAATGGCGGTCGCGTAATTTGGATAAATACGCCTGTTACAAATATTCAACGCTGGACCATTTAATGGCTGTTCATCATATTAGTATTACAAGAAGGCCGCCTTCCAGTTATGCGCAGTACGTCTGGAAATGGATAGCCTTTCGCTTGATTCCACTGATCCCGCGCCCTTTGCGATTATTAGCGAAAATGTTGAAAAAAACCTTACGCGCTCCCCTCGTTTTTGCTCGGGAGCTTGTACCTCGCCATTCGAAGACTACTGTCAACAAACGATTGATTTAAATGATGAAGAATCATGAAAAACCCAAATAATAAAACCTCCGCCCCTGTCATTGCGCTGCTGTCCAATACGGCCTGGAGTATGTACAACTTCAGAAAGGGGCTGCTGCGCTCACTGGCAGCGGAGGGCTACGAGGTGGTAGTTGTGGCGCCCGAAGACGGCTACGGCAAATACATCGAAGCGCTGGGGTGCCGCTTTGAACCGGTTTCTATCAACAGGTATCAGGCCAGCCCTGTTGACGATTGGCGGTATTTTATGCAACTGCGCCGTATTTTTAAAAAAAGAGGCGTGCAATTCGCTATAAGCTATACAATAAAACCCAATATATATGGCAGTGTTTTGTGCTATTTGATGGGTATTAGTGTTATTGCCGTTGTTACCGGTTTGGGACAATTATTTACAAATCCTTCCTGGAAAACAAAACTCATTAAGCCGCTATACCGGTTTGCTTTGGGCAAAGCAAGGCAAATTTGGTTTCTCAATAGAGAAGATCAGGCTATTTTTAATGCGATGGGGTTGGCGCCGGCTCAATCGTCTTTTTACTTGCCCAGCGAAGGGGTGGATACTGCTTTTCTGACTTCTAATTATATCAACGGCAAGTCGCCCGATCATTTTACTTTTTTGTTTGCAGGCCGCTTGATGGAAGAAAAGGGCGTCCGAGATTTTGTAGCCGCAGCCGGTATAGTCAAAAAAACTTTCCCGAATGTGGCATTTGAAATGCTCGGGTTTATTGAGTCTGATTATCCAACGGCTATCGGGATTGATGAAATCAGGGACTGGGAACAACAGGGACTGATACGCTTCCTGGGCGCTACCGATGATATCAAAACGCATCTGCAACGCAGCGATTGCCTGGTATTGCCGACCTATTACCGCGAAGGAGCGCCTAAAATTTTATTGGAGGCCGCCAGTATGGAGAAAACAATTATCACTACCGATAATGTGGGGTGCCGCGATATTGTACAACATGGCGTTAATGGATATTTGTGTAATATTAAAGACCCTGAAAATCTGGCGCACTGGATGTTGCAGTTGTTGAAATTGCCCTACGGCGAAAGGCGTTTGATGGGCCAACGTAGCCGCGCGATAGTAGTCCAGCAGTTTGATGAAAAACTTATTATTCATCGATATTTGAATGTGTTGGCTGATTGCCTGGAACATCAAGCGCCTGCCGGTGAAATTCATGCTGCTCCTGCAATTGTGGAGATTAAAGACGAGCGATTTACCTACGTTGAACCGAGCTGATTTTTATACTCGCAGTCAACAAAAACAGTATCGCTAAAATCAATATCTTATTTTCGACAGGTCCCTTATATTTGCTTAAAATAATGCGGATGGCGGCTAATAATCAACCTAAAAAAAATAAACAACCCCCGGCAAAAAAAACAGTTGCAAACCAATCGGGACATTGGGCGCAGTTTTTCGGCACGCTTGCGCTTGTTCTTTCGTTATTTCCTTTTGATTCAAGTCTGAAAGATCCTTTTTTTGCCGTTCGATTTACCCTGCTGGCCGCTTTGATGCCGGTTGGCAGCATTTATTTATTGGTTAGAAAGTCTGCTTTTTCGCTTTTCTTTCACAGCAACTTAACCAAAGTATTTTTTGGACTTTCGCTGGCTTTTTTTCTCTGGAGCCTGGTTTGTTCTTTTCAGGCCGTAAATCCTTATGAATCCCTGTTTTATCTCGTCCGTTGGGTGTTTCTGATGTCGGCTGTCGTATTGTGGATGGGATTGGGCAGAACATGGTCTTTGGACTGGGTCTATCCTACCATAACCGTCATTTTGTTGCTTCAGTCGATGGTCGGAATTCTTCAGTTTTATGGTGTCGATATTTTTTCAATTCCCAGCAACGGCGCGCCTTCCGGGTTTTCCGGCAATCGCAACCTGTACGGTTCGCTGTTGGTTTTGATGATGCCCTTTGCCGTGGTGCAAACCTTGCGGGGAAAAGGCGCCTGGTTGCTCATCGGGGCCTCGGCGATGGGCGCCTCGATTTTTGCCCTCATCTTGTCGCAGACGCGCTCGGCCTGGCTCGGATTTCTGGCGGCCGGACTACTGTTTGTCGCCATTATGTTGCGCTACAGAAAACAATTGCCTGTTGAATTACTTCGCAGAATAGGGCGGGTGAGCCTGGGCGGCCTGCTTGCGTTTGTTTTATTTTTCTTTGTGATAATTAAAACCGGGCAGTCGGGGAATTTCGGACAACGACTGGTAGAACGGGTGCAAAGCCTTTACAATTTTGATGATGCAGACCAGCCCAGCGAGGCGGTGCGCAATATGGAGGAACGCATCTATGTGTGGGGGAAAACGGTGGATATGATCAAAGACCACCCCTGGACCGGCGTGGGCCCGGGCAATTGGCGCGTGCTTTTTTCGCTTTACGGAAGCCCCCCGCAACTACCGGGCGCCGATGGCGAAGAAATCGACCGCCAAATGGTGCGCCCTCACCATATGTACCTGCATGTCGCAGCCGAAACGGGGATACCGGGGGTTGCCCTGTTTTATGCCATGGGATTGATTTTGTTTGTCGCCGGTTTCCGCCTTTTATCGCCATCCAAATACCCCGGCGCTCTGTTGCCGATTTCACTTTTATTAGCCGCCTTATTAGCGCTTGCGCTGGATATGAGCTTTAGTTTTCCCCTTGAAAGAATGGAACATGCAGTGTTGCTTACATTAATCTGTGGAATTATTTTTTCTACCCTGGAGGGTAAAACTGTGCCAACGAAAAACAGGATGGTATTTGCATTGGCTATTCCTTTTTTTGCATTTTGCATACTACTTGGAAAAGAGAAATGGAAATTTGATTTTTATGTTCAAAAATCTATAGAAGCAGAATTAAAAAATAACGCTCGGGAAACCGTCAATAGCGCGCTGAAAGGAATGTCAAAATGGATTAAACTCGATCCGGTATGCGACCCCATGGAATTGCATACCGCCAGAGGTTATCTGAAAATGAACGAATATGACAAGGCCGGCGTAGAACTCGAAAAAGCCCTTGCCTACAGTCCTTATCTGCATCGCATCCATAATACGTTTGCCGTTATGTATATCAGAAAAGAACAATACAAAGCGGCTATCGAATCGCTGGAAAAATCCCTGCAATATTGTCCGGATTATCATCCTTCCATGGTCAACCTGGCTTATAGTTATTACCGAATCGATAGTTTTGAAACGAGTAAAAAAATACTCGATAAAATTGATTTGAGCCGGGATACCAACCTGATTTTGCTTAACGCTGATATTGAAAAAAGACTGCAATTAATGGAAGCTCAAAAGCAAAAAAATGCAAGCCGATAATCGGCTGGAACAATATAGCGTTGGCGATGCTTGTTTTTTTTATCGCCCCGACTCGTACGACCGTTTTATGATTGAGGAGGTGTGGGAAAAGGATGAGTACGCTTTGTCGAGTATTGATTTTTTGCCCGATGGCGTTATAGTTGATATTGGCGCCCAAATCGGCGCTTTTTCTATAAAAATGTCCCGGAAATTTCCTGAACATACCATTTTTGCTTTTGAACCTGATGTCGATAATTATCATATTTTATTAAAAAATATAGCGCTAAATAAGTGTTTAAATATTCAGGCATTTCAAAAAGCGATTTTTAATGCTGCAAAAAAAACAAAGCTTTTTATTGATGAAAATCATACGGGCGGACATAGTTTGCTGCCGGGTTTTCACAATGGAAAAAAACAGGTTGATGTTGAAACCATTGCACTGAATGATATCCCGGTTAATGCTGTCAGCTACCTGAAAATAGACTGCGAAGGCGCCGAATATCAGATTATAGCGTCTATTTCGGATGTGTTGTGGAAGAATATTAATTTTTTGGCTGTTGAATTTCACCCTGTACCGGGCTTTGATGCCCTGAATACGATTGCTGAAATTCAACAACGGAATTTTCGCCCCATTCGCCAGAAAGCCGGTTATATGCCGGGGCAGTACACGGTGATTTTTATACTCGACAGTTTTTATTAAATTTACCCATTATTAGATCACCTTAAATAATCACCAATGACTGTTCAGTACCAACCTCGGTGGAGGAAAATCGCTTTTCTTCTTTCATCCGCCTTTTTGTTATCATTGCCGGGCACTTTCGCCCAAATGCTCGCACTACCCGATGCCGGCGTCAATCACAAATGTATGGCAGGACGCCGCGTGGGCGTCACCGATATCGAAATCCATTGGAATTCGCCGGGGGTTAAAGGCAGGGAAGGCAAAATATGGGGTACCCCGGTAGCCCATTATGGTTTTACCGTGCTGGGATTTGGCTCCAATAGCGAATCGCCCTGGCGCGCCGGAGCTAACGAATGTACTACCTTTTCGTTTTCTACCGATGTGATGATCGAAGGCAAAAAACTGCCTGCGGGCAAATACGCCTTTTTTATCGCTCTTTATCCCGATTCCTCTACGCTGATTTTTTCAAAAAATACGACGGAGTGGGGTAGTTATTTTTATAAACCCGAACTGGACGTCTTGCGTGTCACTGTCCAACAGCAAAAGAACCTGCCGCAAAGCCGTGAACGCCTCGATTACACTTTTTCCGACCAAACAGACCGCTCCGTAGTGGTAGCGCTCGAATGGGAATATTGGCGTATTCCCTTTAAGCTGGAAGTCGACCTCAAAAGCACCACGCTGGCTTCTATTCAAAGCCAACTCAGCGGCGCTATGGGCTTCGATCCGCCCAGCCTCATAGCCGGCGCCCAATGGTGCCTCAACAACGACATCAATCTGGATGAAGCGCTGGCTTGGGTAACTACATCTACCGACCCCAACCTCGGCGGCGTTAGATCGTTTGCGGCCCTGTCAACACAAGCAGGCCTGCACCGCAAAAAAGGAAATATGGCAGAAGCAGACAAAATAATGGCCGCCGCACTCGATAATGCTACCGTTTTGGAATTGCACGGCTACGGCCGCCAGCTTATCAGCCAAAAAAAGTATAAGGAGGCTATGGGCGTTTTTGAAAAGAATTTTCAGAAAAATGGAGATACCTGGCCCACTCACGTGGGGTTAATGCGCGGCTATTCGGCAATGGGCGACCTTAAAAACGCGCTGAAACACGCTAAAATAGCCCTCGGACAAGCGCCCGACGACGTGAATAAACGCAGCCTGGATGCTGCGGTGAAATTGCTGGAGGAAGGTAAATCGCTTTCTCAGTAATCTACTGGTTTTAAGTGCGATAAATCAGAAGTGCAAGGGGCGCAATGTTCCGGGTATTATGTCTCTGAATTTGCGCCCCGCTTTGGGCAGCATTTCTGCCTGGGCCCTGGTTATGCACAATACCTGGCGACAACATAATGGCATGAATCCATGAAAAAACAGCAAATACCGACACAAGTTATTTCTACCGACAAGCTTTCGTGGATTTCCTACGGCCGCAACTTGTGGAGGTACCGATCGCTTATCGGGGTATTGGCTTACCGCGATTGGAAGATTAAGTACGCTCAAACGGCTCTGGGCGTGACCTGGTCGCTGCTGCAACCCCTGGCTACTTTGCTCATATTTGTCTTTTTTTTTCAACAGGTTATCGACTTGTCAAAAAGTGTCAGCTATCCTTACGCTGTTTTTGCATTCTCCGGGCTGATTTGTTGGCAATACTTCAGTTTTCATGTCAATCAGGGCGGCGCTTCGCTAATTCATGCCACTGAATTGATCAAAAAAATATATTTCCCCAATTTGATTGTGCCGCTATCCAAAACACTGTCGGGCTTGGCCGATATGGGGGCGGCCCTGGCGGCGCTGGGTATTATTATGTTTTTTTATGAGGTTTCACCCGGCTGGCGGCTACTGGCCCTGCCGGCAGTGCTCGCCGTTCAAATGTTATTGGGGCTGTCAGTCAGCATCTGGCTGAGTGCGCTTACTATCCGCTACCGCGATTTGCAACACATTTTGCCGCATTTGATCAATTTCGGCATATGGCTGACCCCTGTATTTTATCCGGGTACTTTGATCCCCGGGCGTTATTCCATCGTGCTTTATTGCAACCCTGCCGCTTCGGCTATTGAATTATTTCGGTGGAGTATCATTGAAGGACAGCCTTTTAATTTATCATATACCTACGGGCTGGCTATCATGATTGTGTTGCTGATTTCCGGAATTTGGTATTTCCGGCACACGGAAGATCGCGTTAGTGATTATATTTGATGGTTATGGAGACCCAGCAAGACATCGCGATCCGGATCAGCTGCCTGTCAAAGGCTTTTTACAAAACCAGGCCCTCGCTGAGTTTTAGAGAGAGTTTGATGAGGGGATTCCGGCAACCTCCGTCCGAGCAATTTCAGGCCCTCGAAGATATCCACCTCGATATCCGGCGCGGCGAAGTATTGGGAATCATCGGCAAAAACGGCTCAGGCAAATCTACGCTTTTGCGACTATTAAGCGGTATTGCCAAGCCCAGCGCGGGACGCATCGAGCTATTCGGCTCGGTGGCGGCCATCCTCGATATCGGCGCCGGATTTCACCCCGATTTGAGCGGACGCGAAAATGTTTTTCTGCGAGGCAGGCTCGTAGGGTTGTCGAATAAAGTTATCAGCGAGCGCTTTGATGAAATTGTCGATTTTAGCGGCATCGGCGATTTTATCGATACGCCGGTGAAGTATTACTCCGACGGCATGTTCCTGCGCCTCGCCTTTTCACTCATGATCCATATGAAAGCGGATATTATCCTGCTCGACGAAGTGCTTGGCGTGGGCGATTTTTCTTTTCAGCAAAAATGTTACGCTAAAATTCAGGAAATAGCCCGCTCGGGCGCAACCGTTGTTTGCGTAAGCCATAACCCCATGGAATTGCTCGAGATATGCACTTTTTATTTGCACCTCGAAAACGGCAAAGTGAAAGAATACGCCGCAAAACCATCAATTTTACTCGACTATTTGCAGCAAAGCCAGCAACAGGAACCTGCAAATGAAGCCGCAAAGGACGAATCGCTCGACAAGCAGTGGCCTGATCCGGCTACTGCCCCTGGCAACGAACTTTTTCGCTTCCGGTCTTTGCGTTTATATTCCATTACCCCCTCGCAAGGCAATACTTTTTTAGCCGAGCAAGACCTGACGCTGGAAATTGCCTTTGAAAAAATGATGCCGGACGACCACCTGGATATTGCTTTTACGATCAGCGATATTTTCCGACATGAAATTATGGCTTGCAGTTCGCACCGGGTACACCAATTTTTTGAATCAACACAGCCCGGCATGTATACTGCCCGCTGCATTATTCCGGCAAATTGGTTAAACCAGGGGCATTTTTATATCAATTTATTTACCTTGCGCAACCGGGAAACCGTCGTGTTTTCGTGGCGCGAAGCGCTGCATTTTGGCATTCAACTGGGTACGGAATTCGACCATACCTCTTCCGAACTGGTTAATGCTCCCGCGCCTCTGGCCCCGGCTTTGTATTGGGAGTTGGAGGTTGTAGGTTGTAGGTT